>Ga0209598_10001033_pt1 | contig 22673 bp, 20 predicted proteins | sample M_140807_EF_Meta_FD_187317 | JGI IMG/M metagenome (GOLD analysis project Ga0209598, IMG submission 187317) | Freshwater microbial communities from Lake Montjoie, Canada to study carbon cycling - M_140807_EF_MetaG (SPAdes) (version 2) | ecosystem: Environmental > Aquatic > Freshwater > Lake...
AATGTAAGTAATATGTATTTCCCGATTATCTTTGTGGCCATATTGATTTTATAAAAAAGAAATTATTTACATGTTACAAATACAATTCATTCGTCAAAATGCTGATTTAGTTAAAGAAAAACTCGCCATTCGCAATTATCCCAATATTGGTTTGGTGGATACTTTAATTGAAATGGATGACGAACTTCGTAAAATAAAATTCGCCAGCGAATCTATACAAGCCAACATTAACACTGCTTCTAAAGAAATTGGTATGCTAATGGCGAAAGGGGAAAAAGATGCTGCGGAGTTAAAAAAAACAGAAGTTACTGCTTTAAAGGAAGAAATGGCGCAAAAATCGGCAAGTTTAGACGAATTGGAGATCAATTTTCATAAACAACTTTTATTGTTACCCAACCTGCCACATCATTCTGTTCCAGCAGGTAAATCAGCAGAAGAAAATGTAGAAGTTAGATCTGGTGGTACCATTCCAACCTTAATGGAAAATGCAAAGCCACATTGGGATATCATCAAGGATTATGATTTAATCGATTTTGAGACAGGTGCGAAAATAGCTGGAAGCGGTTTCCCTTTATACAAAGGCCGTGGTGCTAAACTACAACGTTCTTTAATTCAGTTTTTCTTAGATTACAACAGCGACGCCGGTTATACGGAATATATGCCACCATTGATGGTAAACGAAGCTACCGCATATGGCACTGGACAATTGCCCGACAAAGAAGGTCAAATGTACCACATCACTGCAGATGGATTATACCTTATTCCAACTGCTGAAGTTCCGGTTACCAATATATACGCCAATGAAATCATTAAGGAAAACGAAATTCCGGTTAAGATGACCGCCTACACCCCATGTTTCAGAAGAGAAGCTGGAAGCTTTGGTAGTGATGTTAGGGGATTAAACAGGGTACATCAATTTGATAAAGTGGAGATCATTCAGTTGGTTCATGCAGAAAATAGTTATGCTGTTTTGGAAGAAATGGTGACTCACGTTGAAAAGCTGTTGAATTTACTTGAACTGCCTTACCGCGTACTTCGTTTATGCGGTGGCGACATGGGATTTACTTCGGCATTAACGTACGACTTTGAAGTATATAGCGCGGCGCAACAAAAATGGCTTGAGGTTAGCTCTGTTAGTAATTTTGAAACCTTTCAAACCAACAGAATGAAAATCAGACATAAGGATGAAAATGGAAAAACACAATTGTTGCATTCATTAAACGGTTCTTCATTAGCTTTACCTAGAATAGTAGCCGCATTGTTGGAAAACAATCAAACCGAAAATGGCATTGTTTTACCTCAGATATTGCACAAATATGTTGGCGCTTCTATTATCGAAAAAAAATAAAAGAATTAAAATGAAAAGAATATTATCCGTATCTGCCTTATCCCTATTTATTTTGTTGTTGGACTCATGTAGTCCTAAAGTAACCCCAACCAAAACAACGGTTGAAACTAAAGAAACAACACCAGATAAAAATTACACCGTTGTTTTAAACAGCAGGTATGGAAAAGAAACATTTGAAGCCAAATGCGGGAGTTGTCATAATTTAAATAAACCAAGCGATTATACTTTTAAGGAGTGGAATCCTATTTTGGATAGAATGGCTAAAAAAGCAGACCTCGATTATCTACAAAAACAAAATGTGTTGGGGTATTTAAAAGACAATGCAAAGGCGGAAAAATAATATAATTGATTTTGTTGATTTAGATATTATTAAGTAGATTTAAAATTGTTTTAAAACCCTTTTGCTTGAACTAATTTTTTAATGATAATATGTCTACAAACCGTACCAAACTCCTTGAAACATTTAATACCGAATACCTAAAACTCAATGCTAATCAGCGTTTGGCTGTAGATACCATTGAAGGTCCTGTAATGGTGATTGCGGGTCCGGGTACTGGTAAAACGCAAATTCTTGCCAGTAGAATCGGAAAGATATTATTAGAAACAGATACACTTCCCGAAAATATTCTTTGTTTAACATACACCGATGCCGGCGTTGTGGCGATGCGAAAAAGATTGCTTCAATTTATTGGTCCCGATGCATACAAAGTAAACATCTACACCTTTCATGCTTTTTGTAATGATGTAATTCAAGACAATCTTTCGATGTTTGAAAAAAACAGTTTGGATGCTATTTCCGAGCTTGAACGAATAGAATTGTTTAAAAAATTAATTGATACCCTACCCAAAAATCATCCACTAAAAAGATATCGTGGCGATGTATATTATGAAGTAAGCAATTTGCAAGGTCTTTTTAGCAACATGAAAAAAGAAGGTTGGACACCTGATTTTTTAAATCAACATATTGATGCCTATCTTAAGGAGCTTCCAGAAGATGAGGCTTTCAAGTATAAATCAAGCCGTGCCGGTAAATACAACAAAGGAGATTTTAAACCGGACTATTATGAAGAGCTCGAAAAAATGGAAAAGCTCCGTGCTGCCGTTAATGAGTTCAATCGTTTTCAACAAATGATGAAAGAAGCAAATCGCTACGATTTTGATGACATGATTATTTGGGTAATAAAAGCTTTTGAAAACAATACCCATTTATTGGCCAATTACCAAGAGCGTTTTCAGTATATCCTTGTGGATGAATATCAAGATACCAGTGGTTCTCAAAACAATCTTGTACAACTTTTAATCAGTTATTGGGACAATCCAAATGTATTTGTAGTGGGTGATGATGACCAAAGTATATTTAGATTTCAAGGAGCAAATGTTGAAAATATGCTGTTGTTTGCTACACAATACAATGATGATATTTTAAAAGTAGTACTTACCAATAATTATCGTTCAACACAACCTATTTTAGATGCATCAAAAGCATTGATTGATAGAAACAATGATCGATTGGTTAATAAAATTGAAGGGCTTACCAAGACACTCATCTCTTCGAATGATAAAATACAGCACCTCAATCATTTGCCTATTGTGGTTGAATATGAATCGCAAAGACACGAAATGATTGCTGTAGTTAAAAACGTGCAGAAGCTTTTAGCAGAAGGCGTAGAGGCGGGCAAAATAGGCATCATTTATAAAGAAAATAAATACGGCGAAGTAATAACGCAATATTTTAATTTGCTGAACATACCGGTGTACAGTAAACGCCACATGAATGCTTTAGAATTACCACTCGTTAGAAAAATAATTTCAATTTTAAAATATTTAGCTGCCGAACATTTTATACCATACAGTGGCGATCAAATGTTGTTTGAAATTTTACATTTTGATTGGTTTAAAATTCCACCAATAGAAATTTCTAAAATCACGATGGAGGTTGCTGATAGAAGATTTGGAGATAGAAAAACTTCTATTAGAGCATTAATGCAGGATAAAATAAATTCGCCTCAAGTAGATTTATTTAATAAAAATATATCTGATGAATTGGCAAGCGCTTCAAAAATTATTGAGTCGTTAATTTCTTCAGTTTCTAATGTAACCCTTCAATTTTTGTTTGAGCAAATCATCCGTGAAGCAGGTGTTATTTCAACCATCATGCAAAGCAAGGATAAACATTGGCAATTGCAAGTGCTCACCGCATTATTTGATTTTATAAAAGAAGAAACACACCGTAAACCTTTGATGCGTTTACAGGACCTCGTTACCTTGATTGAATTGATGGAACAAGAAAGTCTTCCCATTCCATTGGTGCAAGTTAGTGGAAGCGATAAAGGCGTAAACCTAATGACAGCGCATGGTTCAAAAGGACTTGAATTTAAATACGTGTTTATCGTTGGCGCTAATGCAGATTTATGGGAGAAGAAAAGAGCAAGCAATAAGGGGTATAAAATTCCACCAACTGTTTTTGCAACTATTTCAAATGCCAAAGACAATGAAGAATTGAGGAGATTGTTTTATGTGGCCATAACTAGAGCTGAACAGCATTTGTTTATTTCTTACAGCAAATTTAAAACAGACGGAAAAGAGATTGAACCATCGATGTTTATTGCAGAAATTCAGGAAACGTTTAAATTACCTGTAGAAAAAATATCGCTCGACGAAGAAACGATTTCAATCTTTGGGGCGTTAAATTTTGCTGAAGGACAAGCGCCTGAAATTGCAAAACTAGAAGATGATATCATCACACCTTTGCTCGATAAGTTTGTAATGAACGTTACCGCCTTAAATGGTTATCTAAAATGTCCATTGAGTTTTTATTACAACAATTTTATTCGTATACCATCGGCCAAAAACGAATCCACAGAATTTGGATCTGCTGTGCATTTTGCTTTGGAACAACTGTTTAAAAAAATGGTGGATAACCCTACAAAAGAATTTCCGTCTAAAGATAGTTTCAACAATGCTTTTGAATGGTACATGCACAGAAATCGTGAAAGTTTTTCACAGGAACAATTTAATCGCAGAATGGAATATGGCATTGAAGTGTTGAGTAAATATTACGACACACACATTCAATCGTTTAATAAAGTAGTTGTAATTGAACATAGTATAAAAGGGGTTACTGTAGGGAATGTACCCATCAAAGGAAAATTAGATAAAATTGAATTTGATGGAAAAAATGTAAATGTCGTTGATTACAAATCGGGCAATCCTGAAAATGGAATAAAAAAATTAGATCCGCCAAATGTTAAAGAACCTAACGGTGGTGATTACTGGCGACAAGCTGTTTTTTATAAAATTTTAGTAGACAATAAATCAGGAAAAGATTGGACTGCCGTTAGTAGCGAGTTTGATTTTATTGAACCAGATACCAAAAAAATATACAAAAAGAAAAAAATAGTTATTTCTCCAGAAGACATTACCACTGTTACACAACAAATAACAACCACCTGGGAAAAAATTCAAAACAAAGACTTTTACACTGGCTGCGGAAAGCCAAAATGTACATGGTGCAATTTTGTTAAAACAAATAATTTGGCCGTTAAATTACACAACGCAGATGACACAGAAGAAATCTAATTTATCAAAAGTTAAAGATGATTAAACGCGTAATATATTTTATAGTAATTGCATTTATAGGTCAAATCTGTAGTTTGTTTATTATTGGATGTGCGCAAATTGGCTCTCCAACAGGCGGGCCGAAAGATACAGCAGCACCGGTTTTGATTAAAGCAATACCATCAAACAATCAAACAAATTTTAGTGGAAATAAAATCACACTCACTTTTGATGAATATGTTGATTTGCAAGATGTACAATCTAATTTATTGGTATCTCCTTCCCCGAAAAATAATCCAAGTATCAACAGCAATCTAAAAACAATCACCATAAAATTAAAAGACAGTCTTTTACCCAATACCACTTATGGAATCAACTTTTCGAATGCCATAAAAGATATAAATGAAGGCAATGTGCTCAGCAATTTTGTGTATACATTTTCAACCGGGGAATATATCGATTCGCTAAAAATAGAAGGAAAAGTGATGATGGCTGAAACGGGGAAAATTGATAGCACTTTAAATGTATTGTTGTACAAAAACACAAGCGATACTGAGGTTACAACACGCAGACCGGATTATGTAGCAAAGCTGAAGGGAGACGGCAGTTTTACATTTAAAAACTTACCATCCGGGAACTTTAACATTTACGCTTTAAAAGACGGAGACGGCAATAAGTATTACAATGCTGCTACGGAGCCGTTTGGATTTTTTAACACCGAAATCAATCCTTTAGATTCAAATGATAAAATTCAATTGTTTGCTTATAGTGAAAAAAAACAAGATGCGAATACGCCTTCAACTGTTAGAAATGAAAAAGAAAAAAGACTGAAGCTTGCAAATAATTTCATTTATGGAAAACAAGATTTATTAAACAGGTTACAATTATCAAGTATTTTGCCACTAAAAATATTTGATGCAGATTCAATCATATTAATGGATACAAACTTTGTAAAAATTAAAGATTATTCAATTGGTATCGATAGTTCAAGAAAGAAAATAAGCATCGATTACAAATGGCCAGCCAATCAACCTTTTAATTTGGTGGTTTTAAAAAATGGATTATCCGATTCCTCGGGATTGAAATTATTTAAAAATGATACAATTAAATTTTATACAAAATCCATTTCAGAATATGGTTCATTAAAAATAACGTTTAAAAATATTGACCTCACTCAACATCCTATTTTGTATTTTTTAGACGGTGAAAACGTAAAAAATACATTCAATATTCAAAATGAAAATTGGGAAAATAAAATGATGCTACCCGGCGATTTTGGATTGCGCATTTTATACGATAAAAACAATAATGGTCAATGGGACCCGGGTAATTACAAACTAAAGCTTCAACCAGAAAATACTATTTCTTTACCCGAAAAAATAAACATCAAAGCTGATTGGGAAAATGAACGAGAAATTGTTTTGTAACATAAAAACGCCACGAATCCCTATTTTTACATCATGATATTTTCTTCTTCTTTATTGGAAAAGGCAGTGAATGAATTGGCAAAGCTGCCGGGCATTGGGAAAAAAACGGCTTTACGGTTGGCATTACATTTATTAAAACAGCCAGAAAACGAAGTGAGTCATTTTTGCGAGTCGATTGAAAACATGAGGAAAGAAATAAAATTTTGTAGCCGTTGTTATAATATTTCAGATAAACATGTTTGTAATATTTGTGATAATGTTTCCCGTAAACAAGATGTGATTTGTGTGGTTGAAAACATTCGTGATGTAATGGCGATTGAAAGCACGCAACATTTCAATGGTGTTTTTCATGTGTTGGGTGGTATTATTTCGCCACTAGATGGTGTAGGTCCAGAGCAATTAAATATTGAACCATTAATTCAACGTGTGCAAAACAATGAAATCACAGAAATTGTTTTTGCTTTAAACCCAAATATTCAGGGCGATACCACCATTTATTATATCGGTAGAAAACTAAAAGAATATCCAATAAAAATAACCACCATAGCTAGAGGCATTTCATTTGGAGGCGAATTGGAGTATGCGGATGAAATGACATTGGCAAAAAGCATTACCAATCGCATTCCTGTAGAGCGTTACATCAATCCGGTTGCATAATTTTTGATTTCTTTTTTGATTATACTTCATAACTACATTATCTTTGAACTCTTGTAAGGTCAGATTTGTTTATTGTTCAACCCTTACAAAGGCGTTTTAAAAATTGAACTAATAAACGACTACTTCTCCTCCTGATTTCTTCAGATTTGAATGACGTTTAATAGCCACCTCAATTTTTACAACAAATATTTCATTTTAATTGTTATTAGAATTGTTCATTAGGTTTCACTTTTTGAAACTTATATAAAACATAAAGCATTATGAATTATAACATCAAAGACCTTTTAAAAGAAAGGATTTTAATTATTGATGGCGCCATGGGTACGATGATTCAGCGTCATAAACTTGAAGAGTCTGATTATCGTGGCGAACGATTTGCAAATTGGCATAAAGATGTAAAAGGAAATAATGATTTATTGAGCATTACACAACCCGATATTATCATTGGCATTCACAAACAATATCTTGATGCTGGGGCAGATATAATTGAAACAAATACATTTAGCAGTACAACCATTGCGCAAGCAGATTATGATATGCAAGAGCTGGCGTATGAATTAAATGTGGCTTCTGCAAAATGTGCGCGCATAGCTGCAGATGAATATACCGCTCAAAACCCTACCAAACCTAGATTTGTGGCTGGTGCAATCGGTCCATTAAATAAAACACTTTCACTTTCTCCTGATGTAAATAACCCCGGATATCGTGCGGTAACTTTTGATGAAGTAGTCATTGCGTATGAAGAACAAATAAGAGGTTTGGTAGATGGTGGTGCGGATATTTTATTGGTTGAAACCATTTTTGATACACTAAATGCTAAAGCGGCCATTTATGCGATAAAAGATTTCTTTAGAAAAAATAATTTACCCGAACTACCGATTATGATTAGTGGCACAATTACGGATGCAAGTGGTAGAACCTTAAGCGGTCAAACGCTTGAAGCTTTTTATATTTCTGTAGTTCATGCAAACCCATTGAGCATCGGATTGAATTGCGCACTTGGGGCAAGTGAAATGCGTCCACATATTGAAGAGTTATCTTCAATTGCAAAATGTTTTACATCGGCGTATCCCAATGCAGGATTGCCTAATGCTTTTGGTGAATATGATGAACAACCGCACGAAACAGCACATATCATTGAAGAGTGGGCAAAAGAAGGATTTGTAAATATTGTAGGTGGATGCTGTGGTACTACACCAGATCATATCAAACATATTGCAGAAGAGGTAAGCAAATTTAAACCAAGAGAATTGCCTGAATTATTGGATTAACACAAAGAAATTAAACAATTGAAACAAAAAGACACAAACGGAATATGCTTCCAACCTTTTGAACTCATTGAACTAATTGAACCTTTGAAACGTCTGAACTTTTTTTTATGAAACAACAAATCAACCCATACCTCAGATTAAGTGGCCTAGAACCATTAGTCATTCGCCCAGAAACAAATTTTGTAAATGTGGGAGAGCGAACTAACGTAACCGGTAGTAAAATGTTTGCGCGTTTAATTCGTGAGGGATTATTTGAAGAGGCGCTTTCTGTTGCTCGCCAACAAGTAGAAAGTGGCGCACAAATTTTAGATATCAATATGGATGATGCGTTGCTTGAAGGTGTATCCGCAATGACTACATTTTTAAATTTACTACAAGCGGAACCCGACATTGCGAAGATTCCGATCATGATTGATAGTAGTAAGTTTGAAATCATTGAAGCTGGGTTAAAATGTGTACAAGGAAAATGTATTGTCAACTCTATTTCGATGAAGGAAGGCGAAGCGAAATTTATTGAGCAAGCGATTATTTGTAAGAACTTTGGCGCATCGGTAATTGTAATGGCGTTTGATGAAGTAGGACAAGCCGATACCAAACAAAGGAAAGTAGAGATTTGTCATCGAGCATATAAAATACTCACCGAGCAAGTTGGCTTTGCTCCAGAAGAAATCATTTTTGATCCAAACATATTTGCAATAGCAACTGGTATCGAAGAACATAATAACTATGCAGTAGATTTTATTGAAGCCACTAGAGAAATTAAAAAACTGATGCCATTAACCAAAGTGAGTGGTGGCGTGAGTAATGTATCTTTTTCTTTTAGGGGAAATGATCATGTAAGAGAAGCCATTCATAGTGTGTTTCTGTTTCATGCCATAAAAGCCGGTATGGATATGGGCATTGTAAATGCCGGGCAGTTGGTTATTTTCGATGATATAGAACCCACGCTTAAAGAGCTTTGTGAAAATGTAATTTTAAATAAAAATAACGACGATAATAGCGCAACCGAAAAGCTGATTGTATTTGCAGATACCGTAAAAGCAAAAGGCAAAGTAATTGTAAAAGATGAAAGCTGGAGAAAAGAGTCGGTAGAGAAAAGAATGGAACATGCGCTCATACATGGCATTACAGAATACATAGATGCAGATACAGAAGAAGCAAGGGTTAAATATCCAAAGCCACTTGATGTAATTGAAGGACCATTAATGGATGGCATGAATATCGTTGGAGATTTGTTTGGCGCAGGTAAAATGTTTTTACCACAGGTTGTGAAAAGTGCGCGCGTGATGAAAAAAGCAGTTGCGGTGTTAACGCCATTTATCGAACAAGAAAAAGAAGACCGAAGAAACAATAAAGCTGCTGGAGATTTTAATCAAGCAGATGAAAAAGGACCGGCAAAAATATTATTGGCAACCGTAAAAGGTGATGTGCATGATATTGGTAAAAATATTGTTGGTGTGGTATTGGGATGTAATGGTTATGAGATTATAGATTTGGGTGTAATGGTATCGGCAGATAAGATTTTAACCGAAGCACAAAAGCATAATGTTGATATCATCGGATTGAGTGGATTAATAACACCTTCGTTGGATGAAATGGTGCACATTGCTAAAGAAATGACACGTTTGAAAATAAACAAGCCGTTACTAATCGGCGGCGCTACCACCAGTAGAATGCACACTGCGGTAAAGATTGCTCCCGAATTTGAACATGGTGTAGTTCATGTGCTTGATGCCTCAAGAAGTGTGACGGTTGCAGGAAACTTACTTAATCAAGATTCAAAAGTTGGTTTTTTAGGAGAAATAAAAACGGAGTATGAAAAACTAAAAGTAGATTTTGGAAATAAAAAAACGGCAAAAAAATTATTGCCATTTAATCAAGCACAAAAAAATAGTGCAGTCATAAATTGGGAAAACTTCGTTCCAGTTCAGCCAACATTTACGGGTAATAAAGTATTTGATAATTACGATTTAGGAGAAATTGCAACCTATATCGATTGGCAACCATTTTTCATTGCATGGGAAATGCACGGAAAATTTCCGGCAATATTAGAAGACGAAATCATTGGTAAAGAAGCCACTAAATTATATCATGATGCACAAACTTTATTAAAACAAATCATTGAAGAAAAATGGCTTAGTGCAAAAGCAACCGTTGGATTTTGGGCAGTTGAAAAATCGGCATCAGATAGTGTGAACATAACAGGTACCAATATTCGCTTAGAGTTTTTAAGACAACAAATTAAAAAAGCAGAAGGACAACCCAATATGTCGTTGGCAGATTTTATTCATCCAAATCATAAAGATTTTATCGGCGCATTTTCTGTAACCATTCAAGGAATAGAAACGCATATCAAGCGATTTGAAGACAATCTTGATGACTATAATAAAATTATTTTACAAGCGCTGGCAGATAGATTGGCAGAAGCTTTTGCAGAATTAATGCATAAAAAGACAAGAACCGAATTTTGGGGATACGAACAAAATGAAGAACTATCTAACGAAGATTTAATACATGAAAAATATTCAGGCATTCGTCCGGCGCCAGGATATCCGGCTTGCCCCGATCATACCGAAAAATACAAATTGTTTGAGTTACTTGGTGGCGAAGAAAATACGGGCATTCATCTTACAGAGTCATTAGCGATGTATCCCGCATCATCAGTATGCGGTTGGTATTTTGCCCATCCCGAAAGTAAATACTTTGGCGTTGGAAAAATTGAAAACGATCAAGTAGTAGATTATGCGAATAGAAAAGGCATGACTATTGAAGAAACTACAAAATGGTTGATGCCGATATTGGATGCGTAAAGGACTCTTTCTGAAAAAAATTAATTTTTTTAGAAATTATGTATTGATTATAAAATCAATTTTTACGAAATGTATTATAGGTGATGATTTCTCGTGAAACTGAATAGTTGAGGCCAGAAACCCAACAAAGACGGGTATTCGGTTTGTAGCGTTGGCAATGTTGGGTGAAATGCCTAATCAAATTAAAATGGGAAGTGTAACCGCATAGCCACTGCTTACAACAGCATTTAAAAATCCGCCAATAAAGCCAGCTAAATTAGTAAAGCTAACTCAAAAAATTAATCATCAACCAAAGTTAAGGTTTGGTTTAAAACGATTGGATTTGGAAGATGAAAAAATGTAGTGATTTTTTGCTAGGTATTTGAAGATTTAAAAAATTGCTTTAACCGCAAAGCGCAATAAAACAATTTTATTTTCTTTTGTAAATACGGCCCTCACTTCTTTATTTTTTGGATCGAAAATATAATAGTATTTATTGCCAACATCACTGGTTACATTGTAAGTATAAACATCATTTTTTTTATCATACTCCTTACTATCTATGTAATAAGTAGATTTAAGGGTTTCAATTGTATGCGTAAAAAATGTTTCTGCTTTATTCATTACAAACAATGAACTTTCATCATAACCTTCACAATCCTCATATTTCTCGGTATTATCATTCCAATAGCAATATTGTCGGTAGGTGCAGCTAAAAGAAACTTGCGCTTTGACACTGTTAAAGGCAATTAAAAAAATTGTCAAAAAAATGAATGATTTTTTCATGATTTTTTTTAAAAGTTTATACCAACAAACTAATTATTGTTTTTTTACAAGTTGATATTTTTTCGGTTTAGTTTTTGTGCAAGATTGACTTAATACCATCTTATTTTCAGGAATATCAAATTCAAAATCACAATCTTTCGTGTGAAATTGATACCATACATTCATTTGAAATTTCATCATTTCACCGGTAGCTGTATCTGTTTTATTAGTTGAATTATTTGTAAGATTAATATCTGTGATTTTCCAGCCAAATTCCTTTATTGTAAAAGTCAAAGTGATTTCTTTATTTACATACGTGTAGTTTCCGTCTTCCATTTGAGAAAAAGCAGAATTAGAAAATAAAAAAACAATGATAAAAGAAAAAATAATTTTTTTCATTTTTATTTTGGTTTTTTGTTTAGCAATAAATGAAATATTGAAATACAAATTGATTGATAGGCTTCAATTACAATTAATCTCTTTTCAAATAAAAGGTGGTTTCCCCAGCTTCTCCTCTACCAACTATAAGTTTTCCATTATACAATCTAAATCCAAAATTACTTCCATTCTCTGCACTCATTCCGTACAAATCAGCAAATGATCCGTAAGCTGTAATCTCTACATTTATATAATAAAATTTAGCCCCATTTTTATTTTTTACTTTAATGCCGTATGTGTTATAAGAAGAAATATACCCATACTCAATTTCTAAACCATTATCTGTGTTGTAAAACTTTTTACCATCCATGTAGTTAATTACATTCCCTTCTTCGTTAAATAAAGAAGTTTGTGCATTTGCTGAAGTAAACGTGATTAACATCGTTAATAAAATCAATAAATTTTTCATTTTGTTTTTTTGTTTGATTAAATAAACTGTTTTCGATTTTTTGAATCGTATCTTTTTTGTATTGGCGTTATTGACTTTAAATTTTCGGCTTAATTAAATTTAAGCCGCTTGCATTAAACAACTAGATTAATTTCGTTTTTGTAAAAACAAAGAATTATTTTTTGTTTTAAAAAAATCATTCTTTACGAATATACACAAAGAAACGTATACTTTATTATAACTAAATGATTGAATAGGCTCTTTGATAAAATCAAAATTTTTAAAATTTCAATTAGCCTTAATCAAATTGAATTAAGATTTTTTCTTTACAAAATTTAAAACCAAAGCAAGTCCAACTGATGGTCTGTAAATAAGTTTTTGATTATTTTTTGGTATAATCAATGTGTTTAAAATATCTAACTTTAGCCATTTAGGGCCTACTGAGAATCCTGATGAAAAAGTTGCGTAATTGTTTGATGAAAAACTTATTGCATTTGATGACGAGTAACCAAAACCACCAGAAATCCTGAAAAATTCTTTTATCAAAAAGCCTCCTTCAATTTCAAGAAAGTTGTTGGTTGAACTAAATAAATTATTACCTAATAGTGTTGGATTATTTGCGTTGTATTTGCCAAAATTACCAAATATACCTAAGGTTGTATTTTTTTTAGCCTTGCCAAGATTAAAACCAACCATTGCATTAAAATTATACGACACTTGGTTATTTATAGAATTATCAAGATTACTAAAATTATTTACATCGTCAAATAATAGATTTGCATTGCCACCTAATTTTAAAGAAAGTAATTTATGACGTTTTGTTTTTGTGGTGTTGCTATTTGATTCATTGGGTTCATTTGTTGTGGATGATTCTTTTGTATAACTAGGTTGAACATATAGATTTGAGTTCTGGCTAACTGATTCTTTATTGGAATATTTATTGGAGTTTCTTGTAAAGTCTAACACACAACAATATTGGTAAACAGTATGTGGTTTAATACTCAACCCAACTTTATTATATGAATCATCTAAACATATTTCTCTATGGCCTAAACTTGGAACATCATGGTCTATTAGCAATTGAAGTGCTATATCCTTTCCGTTTTCTGGACCATAAGAGCAACATTCAGCTAGATACCCTTTAGAGCAAGAATTTCGATTATGTCCGATTTTTCCTGATTCACCGCTTTCTTTTGCAAAACAGGTAGCTAGTAAATACATGCTCTCGTCAAAATATAATAATCCAACAGGAATTTTATATCTTAATGTAACCAGTAATGATTCTTTGTAAGTAGATGTCTTTAAATAATCCCCATATTTAGAGGGACCTAAATAGTCTCTAACTTCAATAATGGCAAATTTTTGAGGATAAAGTCTCGCTAAGTTTATATATCTAATAGCTTCTTTCTCCTCATTGCTTAAGATATTAACATTCGCAGCAGTATTTGCTTTGTCTAATTCTTGCGCTGTCCAAGTTTGGCTTATTCCAATAAAGTAACTACAAAATAGTAATGTAAATAAAAGTGTGTGTTTCATTTTTTAGCGTTTCATTTAGTTGATTATTTACAATTATTACTTTTTATTAAAAATAGTTAATTCATCTAATATTAGATTATTTGATTAGTGCAATTTTTAAATATATCAAATATAAAACTTTGAATTACTACTTTATCATTTAATGAACGCTACATAATCCACTTCAAGAGAAAAAGGACCTTCTTTTTTTTCATAAGTCATTATTCCCATTCTAACTATATTTTTCAAACTTTCTGACTTCATCATATTTCCTGTTGGTTCACCAATTACAATTTCTTGAAAATCTTTAAAATAAATAATCACCTCTTCCCATGTATCATCCTTCTTTGCAGAAAATTCATGTTTGTAATTTGGCTGTGTCCAGTTTCGATCATCTTCTAAAGTAAAAGCAAACTTTTGATTGGTAGATTTAAACCTGATTTTAACACCCATGTATGTAGATAAATCAAAACTTTTATATTTTGTTTTTATAGATGAAAAACCGCCATAATTATCTAAGGAAATATCTCCGGATAATAAAACAGAATTAATGGTGTATTCAATTTTAGATTTTGTAACTCCCCCCATTATATTATCCGAAAGTAAAACCCAGTCTTGATTTTTTTCGGCCAAATTTCCGAAATCAATAAGTGAAGACTGCCCGAATGATTTCAAAGATGAAATGACTATTAATAAGTAAAGTAATTTTTTCATGCACTGGTTTTTTAAATTAAAAATTATTGTTGGTTAAACCCACTCTTTATTCTAAAGGGTTAAAGGTTCATTATTTTTTGTTCAACTTAAATCTAACTCCAGCATAAATTTCCCTTCCTCGTGTCGGACCCCAAACGGAAGAGGTGTCAAAGTATGGACTAAATGGGTCTTGCCAACTGATTATCGGTTGTTTTTGTCGGAAGTCAAAAATGTTTTCACAGCCTGTATAAACTTCAAACTTTTTTAAATTGTACGTGAATTGTGCATTTACAGTTGTGTACGGTTTTGAAAAATCAGGTCGCTGAAATTCTATCGGATTTGATTTTGTGTCTGGCAATCGTTGTTCTCCAAACCAATGCACATTCATATCAAAGTGGAATTTATTTGTCAATGGTTTGTAACTGAAAGTTGTTATGAATTTATGCATTGGATTGAAAGGCAATAACTGTTTAGTTTCTCCAATTTCCCTGTAAACATCTAAAAAATTATATCCCGTTTTCAATTCAACCCTTTTGTAAAATTTCAAATACAACTCTGCCTGAAAACCATTGCTCACGCTTGTTCCTGTAAAATTTTTAATAATTGCTTTTGTCGGGTCGCTGTCATAATCAGGAAAAATTTGATTTTGAAATTCTGTTCGGTAATAGTCCACACTAAAATAACCTGATAGATTATTGTTTTTCGTTTCAAACTTTTGTGTCAAGTTAAGGCCATAATTTAACGCTTTTTCGGGTTGTAACTGCTCGGCAAAAATGATGTCTCGTGAACTTACAAGTAATCCGATATTTTCACTAAATAAATTTACCGTTCTCCAACCTGTTCCAACATTTGCCCTAACAATCGTTTTTTTGGCGATGTCGTATTTAAGTAAAGTTCTTGGCGTAAACTGAAAACCAAATTGATTATGTTGGTCGCCCCGTACGCCTACAATCCAGGTGAGTTTATCATTAAAAAATCGCATTGTGTTTTCGGCAAAAATTCCGGGAATGTTTTCCAATCGTTGATATTTTCCGGCATATGTCCGTTGCAACAAAGTGTCGGTAAAAGCAATATTTTCATTCAAATTCAAATGGCGGTAACTGATACCTGTTTTTAATTCGTGTTCGGCATAGCTCAGCTCGTACTGAATGTTTCCGTAAAAATTCGTTTGCTGTGCATCATATTTTACCGTTCCGAAAAATGAATTTTGTTGTTGATGAAAACTCGAAGCAAACAAAACAATGTTATGTTTGTCATTTACACGATAACCGGTTTTTGTCCAAATTTCAGGTTGGTTGATCTGTACACTTTGTCCGTAAACAGTGGTGCTGCCTTTGTCAATTTCGGGATTAAAAAAGGTTTGTCCGCCAATGCGTTGTTCGTTAAAAAAACGTAAACCTATTTGACTATTCCAACCCCATTCTTTTTCATTTCCGTATTTCCATCTGTTGGAAATCATATAACGGGTAAGCAAAGGTAAGTCTAGAAAATTGTCATTGTCTCGATCAATTTTATTAGCTGGTTGCACCGTATGAAACGTTGTTAAGTTGCTCCATTTATTTTTTTTGAAAGCATAGTTGGCGTTAAAATGCTTTTCCATAAAATTGTTCACATAAACATTGAGCAACAAGCTGTCTGTTTTGTCGGGTTCTTTTGTTTCAACATTTATTTGTCCGCTAATGCTTTCATATCCTTGCAATACGCTGTTTGCGCCTTTTGAAATATAAATGTTGTCAACCAGTGTGCCTGGAATAGTGCTGATGCCATAAGTGTAAGACAAGCCTTGTATCAATGGAAAACCATCAATCAATACCTGATTGTAAACGCCTGATAAACCCAAAATGCGCAGTTCTTTAGAGTTCGTTATTACATTGGTCGTTTGTGGTTGCACCGTGGTTTGGGTTTCAAAACAACCTGCAAGGTCGCAACAAGCCGCTTTTCGAAGTTCCGTCTGCGTTATTTGCTCTGTCTTTATTGCCTTGAAGTCTGAAATAATTACGCCGTCTCGTTGTCCTTGAACAACCACTTCATTTAGTGTCTTTGTTTCCTGTAAATGGAATTCAACAAAGGTTTGATTGATGATTTCAATGGTGTCTAATGAATGACCCACATAACTCGCGATGAGTTTTTTATTTGAAATGTCTGAAGCAGAAATTTGAAACGCTCCTTGGTTATCTGTTGTTTCGCCAATGGCAGTGCCAAGCCAATATATCCTTGCACCAATAATGGGTTCTTTTTTGTTGTTGGTTACTTTTCCTAATATATTTTGAGCCGATATGCCAAATGGAAACAGTAAACCAAGAATGAAGATGTATTTTTTCATTGTCTTGTTTTTTAAAAATTAGTGCAGTGCATTTTAAATGCACTGCACTACAAATGAATTACTGTTTTATTTTGTAACGTCTTTCGTCAGGATTTTCGCAAGTTCCTGTATTTTCAATGGCTGCAAATATTTCCTTTTCTGCTACTAATGTAGGATTGTAATTTACTTCAAAAGTGGTTACTGTTCCTTGTTTTAATACCTTGCTACTGCTCACGCCTTTTACTTTATCTACATTATCAGAAATCATTTTTAAATCCTTTGAACAATTAATGCCTTTAACCTTAATGGTTGTAGTTTTTAAACTGTCTGTTGTAGGAATGGTAGATGTTGTTTGCGAAAAAGCAATGTTTGTTGTGGCTGTCAATACGGTGAAAGCCAAAACGAATGATTTTATGAATTTCATTTTTCTGAATTTGAATTGTTTAACGACAAGAATTAATGCTCCGATTTTTTCGGTGCAACGTTTAAAGAGTTATTAAACAAATTTTGGCGGTTGCCAAAAGTCAGGAGCAAATTGAGAAATAAACACAGTTTGATTGGTAAATACCTTGACTGAGAAAAATGTAGGTTTAGGAATACTGATTGATGGTATATTGAAACAAATTAAAACAAAAGAACTGCAAACCTGAAAAGGGTTACACGATTTTTCGTCACAGTTGTTGTCTTCATTTTGGTCTTGTGCATTGTCATTTTCTGAAACAGGATTGCATTGTCCACCACAACAAGTTTGATTGATGCCTGCCGGCAATGAAAGTAAATTAATCCCCGGCATAACTGCAAGGAACAGAATAAAAGTCGCTAATATAAATGTTAAAAACTTCATTGCTGAGCAAAGATAGGATTTGTTTCCGCTCGAAAGTTAAGGGGAAGTTTTTTGGATTATTTTAATGTCTTTTGTTTGATGGTCTTGGGGCTTTCTGGAAAAGAATGACTAGCAAAAAAACCAATAAGAATGATTAAAAAACGTCGTTTCATGTTTTTATGTTTAAAATGTCATTAATTGTTGCTAACGGTTCGTGTGCAGGCACTGGGTAAGCTTTCCATTTATCGCAGATCTTTAGCCTGACGTTTGCAGAGTGTTATGAGTAGGTTTTATTCTATTTTTTTCACTCTTATTTTCCTCATAATTTTACCATCGTATGAAGTCCATGTTCCGCAACATAAGTCTGTAAAAATTTCATCGTTTTCAAAACATCCAACTAGAAGGTAAAATTTTCCATTTTTGGGATTTGTTTTTGGCTCGTATACCTCTATAATAGGCATATCTGCTTCTACAATAACTGTTCCTGAAAACGAAGTCTTGTTTGAATTATTGACGAGGCTGTATCCTTGGCATACTCCGCCCCCCTCTTTGTAATTAGACTTAGTCATAACAATTTTGATGCTTTTTTTGGGAAGTCCGCCTCCGTATATATCTCCTACCCAAGTTCCTAATACTTCATTGTCATAAGATGACTGACTTTGGCAAAATACAGGTATTAAATAAAAAGCAATTGTAATTAATAATTTCATAAAGTCAATTTTTATTTGAAAAATAAAACTTACTCACAACGGTTTGCGTGTAGGCGATGTTGCCTTGTGTTGCGCCTGCGGCAAGGTAATATTGCTTACACGCTGTTATGTGTAGTTTTTCTATCTGTCCCCAAGACCAAACATAGAAAACGGGATAGCTAAAATTAAATGCGTTAATGCGATATAAGCATAGGTGTCATTTTCTCCAAACATTTTGAACATCCAATAGAGTTCTCCAAGAAATGGAAGGAATAATGTTAGTACTCCACCAAAAAAACCTGCTTCGGTAAATGCGATTATTACTGTCCAAATGTGGGTGATAATTGCTGTTATGGCGAATACGCCAAACAAGGATACAAAGATTGCTTTCATTTTATTTTTTGTTTAAGTGTGAAGATTTGATTACGAAAATTATTCCGCCAATAATGTCAATTGGCATCCAGGCTGATTTGTCATTGAGGTAAACTGGGATTAGTGGATTAAATAAAATTGCAATTAGTCCAAAAGTAATAACCCAAAAATTTATTCCATTTTCGAATTCCGTTACAACAACTGCAACTGAACCAATTGTCACGACAATACGCAATAAAGTATAAAACCCAATCGGTAAGTCTATTAGTCCTAAAAACAAAAGTCCTGCACAAATTAATAAAAGTGTTTTCATATTAGTTACAGTCTCTTAATTTACGTTCACAATCATCAAGTTCGCTTTCGAGATTTCTTATTTTATATTCTAAATCGCTATTGTCGTTTTGCAATGAAGAGTTATCATAAGATTGGTTATTTGAACTACTTTCAAAATCGTCTTTTTCTGATTTGCAGTCTTCAAGTTCGCTTTCTAATTCTTCTTTCTCATTCTCCAATGTCGAAACCTTGTCTTCAAGGTCTGAAATTTCATAATTCAAAGTCTTGATTTCTTTGTTTTTATTTACAATCACAATTGTCGTTGACAAAAGTCCTATCGAGAGTAAAATTGTCAGCCAATGCTTTTTGAAGATTTGATTTATATTGTCCATACGGTCGTTTTAAAATTACACATAACGTTTTGCAGATTGGCGATGGTGGGGTTTTCACCACTGAACTTGATGCGGTGAACTGAACTTTCATTAACCACAAAATTGTCTACGGAGAACTGACCTCCCCGCTATTGCCAATGTGCTGTTATGGGCTGGTTTTTCTTTTTCTGCAAGTCGTGTTGTCGTCCGTTTTTTTTGTCTGGTCGCACTATTTTTTCTATTCCTTTATTGCCCACTACGAACTTGTTGATTTTCTATTTATTAACTATCAACCAAATAGCCAACTTCCAATTTTAAACAGAATGAATAGTCCTAAAAGGGCTAAAAATATTTGAAAAATAATATAAGCACATCCCATTCCTGCGCCTAACGCACCGGCAGCTGCGTCTTCACCTTTGCCGGAACTTAAATAACCAATAATTCCTCCAATTGCTGCTACAATTAATATTACCCAAAGCCACGTCATAATTTTAAATTTAATAATTTACAATGTCCTACTCATTTGGCTTTTCGGTGACGCCCCGTTTATTAAAGTTGTTTCTGGTCTCAACTTTTTTTCGTCTATTATACAAAATATATTTTAAGAACTATCAAAGTTGTCCTTCGGTGGTTCTCGTGTCTGTCCGCTGTGTTGTTTCTTAAACTTGCCCATAACTCCCTTATGCCCGAAGTTAATTTCTCTTATCTACATATTTCCCATCAATTAAACCCAGATAGGCGATGTTCAAAGCAAAATCTGTTTCGGGTTATTTTTATTTTTTTTAATCGATCAAACGGACTTATCACTTTACTCAATGCAAAACTGCTCACATGCCTTTATATATGCATTTTCTTCGGACTTTGTTGACCCAACAAATCCTGTACATACAGCAAATTAACACCCACTTCTTACAAATTTCTTACGAAGCTTTATCGCAACACATGTAAATTAATGTTTTTTTGTATGCCAACCTCAACCACCTCTTTTTTCACTTATTTTTATTCAGTTTCAACATAATTTTCTTCAGTCCAAAAACCTTTTCCCCAAATTTGTCTAACCCTCCTCTCCCTATATTTTCCTATTAATAAACAACCCAACTAATATTCATCAGTTTTACTTTTTCACAAGCAAAACTTAACTATTTTCGCACTAAATTTTAAAATATACAACATGGAAAATAATGAAAGCAAATGCCCTTTCTCGGGCACAATTTTAAAACAGTCAGCAGGTGGTGGTACCAGAAATCAACACTGGTGGCCCAATCAATTGAAATTAAATATCCTTCGTCAACACAGTTCTTTTTCCAACCCAATGGATAAAGATTTTAACTATGCCGAAGCATTTAAATCACTTGATTATGATGCGCTAAAAAATGACCTCAACAAGTTAATGACCACTTCTCAAGATTGGTGGCCTGCCGATTACGGACATTATGGCCCTTTCTTTATCAGATTGGCTTGGCATAGTGCTGGAACTTATCGCACTGCCGACGGCCGTGGTGGTGCTGGTGCTGGTGCTCAACGTTTTGCACCGTTGAACAGCTGGCCCGATAATACCAATTTGGATAAAGCACGTTTACTACTTTGGCCCATCAAACAAAAATATGGCAACAAAATTTCTTGGGCCGATTTGATGATTCTCTGTGCACATTGTGCCTTAGAGTCTATGGGCTTTGAAACGTTTGGTTTCGCTGGCGGACGTGAAGATATATGGGAACCACAAGAAGATATTTATTGGGGTTCGGAAGGGAAATGGCTTGAAGATAAACGTTACTCAGGCGATCGTGATTTAGAAAATCCGTTGGCTGCCGTTCAAATGGGACTTGTTTACGTTAATCCAGAAGGACCTAACGGTAACCCTGACCCGCTTGCCTCTGCACGCGACATCCGCGAAACTTTTGGTCGTATGGCGATGAACGACGAAGAAACCGTTGCACTTATCGCTGGTGGTCATACTTTTGGTAAAACACATGGCGCCGCAGATCCTAGCAAATACGTAGGACCAGAACCAGCAGGTGCCAGCATCGAAGAACAAAGTAAAGGTTGGAAAAATTCTTTCGGTACCGGAAATGGTGGCGATACCATCACCAGTGGACTTGAAGGTGCTTGGACTACAACACCTACAAAATGGAGCAACAATTATTTCGAAAACCTTTTTGGCTACGAATGGGAACTTACAAAAAGTCCGGCTGGTGCTCAACAATGGAAACCTAAAAATAACGCAGGTGAAGGATTGGTTCCAGATGCGCATGATGCGTCTAAATCACATGCACCTTTTATGCTTACTAGCGATTTAGCTTTGCGTGTTGATCCTGCTTACGAAAAAATTTCTCGTCGTTTCTTCGAAAATCCCGATCAATTTGCTGATGCTTTTGCACGTGCTTGGTTCAAACTAACGCACCGCGATATGGGACCAATTGCACGTTATATTGGAAAAGAAGTACCATCAGAAGTTTTGATTTGGCAAGATCCTATTCCTGCATTTACAAACAAATTGGTAGATGAAAAAGATATCGCTGATTTAAAAGCAAAAATATTAGCCTCAGGTTTAACCATTTCACAATTGGTGTCTACCGCTTGGGCTTCGGCTTCTTCGTTTAGAGGTTCTGACAAACGCGGCGGCGCCAATGGTGCACGTGTTCGCTTAACTCCTCAAAAATATTGGGAAGTTAACAATCCTGCCCAGCTTAGTAATGTAATTGATGCGTTAGAAAAAATTCAAGCAGCATTTAATACAGCTCAAACTGATGGCAAAGCGATTTCATTAGCAGACATGATTGTATTAGGTGGTTGCGCTGCCATTGAAGCTGCTGCTAAAAATGCTGGTCATGAAATTACTGTTCCATTTACACCAGGTAGAGCAGATGCTACTCAAGAACATACTGATGTTGATTCATTTGCCGTTTTAGAGCCTATCGCTGATGGATTTAGAAACTACATGAAAAAGAAATACACCGTTTCTGCTGAAGAAATGTTGATTGATAAAGCACAACT
>Ga0209598_10001034_pt1 | contig 22666 bp, 20 predicted proteins | sample M_140807_EF_Meta_FD_187317 | JGI IMG/M metagenome (GOLD analysis project Ga0209598, IMG submission 187317) | Freshwater microbial communities from Lake Montjoie, Canada to study carbon cycling - M_140807_EF_MetaG (SPAdes) (version 2) | ecosystem: Environmental > Aquatic > Freshwater > Lake...
GCGTTCCCGTACTTTTCCGCTCTCGGAGCGGAGGAATTCCACGGTGACGAGACCCATTGGACTACTTCATCTCAAGAGGCATTCCGTCTTGTCAGTTCCGGAGAGCTTTTTGACGCCGAATGGACCGATGAGTTCTATTTCCGGACGCAGCCTCAGGTAGGCAAGTGGTTGATCGGCGCGACGCTTGCGGTGTTTGGTCTTTCCTCGCATCGGTCGTTCGATGATGATGGCCTTGCCGTTCGGCAAGTCCGCGAGTACGACTGGCAATCGTCGCCCGAAGTGAATGCTGACGCGGGGAATGTCCCTGACAGTCGGACGATTGCTGTTGGCCGCATTCCTGGCGCGCTTGCAGGTTGGTTGACTTCACTAATGATCTGGTGGGCGGCACGCCGGGCCGGCCTCGGGACGGCTGGGCTTATTGCGGCGCTTCTGCTTTCCTCTCACCCGCTCTGGCTAGCGCACTCCCGCCGAGTTGGTATGGACTCCATGTCACTGCTATTTGGACTGGCGTCCGGTTTTCTAGTGATCAGTGGCACTCGGACCCGACGGACATGGATGGCGTGGGGTGGTGCTGGATTGATTGGGGCGTTTGCAATCGGCACAAAGTACACGGGCGCGTACGAGATGCTCGTGGGTGTGATCCCGATAGCACACGCTTTGCGGCGGAGCGTGAGTGGGATACGGAAACGGGTTTTTGGTGGACTTGCGCTCGCTGGTTCAGTGGGTGCTGCGGTCTTTGTCGCGCTGAACCCGTCCCTCTATCCCAATCCTGTCCGAGGGATCCACGAGAGCATCGATTTTTTCGAGACCCAGTCTGCGAGCATGCGTGCAACCTACCCGGTGTTTTCGAACCCGTTTCTTGTCGCTCTTGAGATCGTTGATCGGGCAATATGGTGGACTGGTTACCCGGTCGTTACCGACACAACGATGCCGGATACCCTCCGACCCGGCAGTTACGGTACTCCGATTGTCGCGATAGCTGCCGCGGTAGCCGTTATTGGGTTGGTTACCCGTGATGGGTGGAGACCGCAATACGCGTCGGCCAGATGGAGAGTCCTAGTTACCGTCTCTCTCGGATGGTTTGTCGTGACGTTCATTTTATTGTCTGCGTCGCTCCCGATTTGGTGGGAACGGTGGCATCTCCCGATCATTCCGCCCCTGTGCGTGCTAGCTGGTGGCGGTCTTGCGCTTGCCGGCCCGCGAGTGGGTGTCTTGGTTGCGTTGTGCCAGTATTTCGCAGCCCTTTCCGTTGGCCCGTCGTACCTCAACCACGGTTTCGAGAGCCTCATTACTGAGCCATGGTCAGTGGCTGCGCATCTTGTCGCCTTTGCTGCTGTTGCCAGGCAAGTCGTTGTTGCTCATCTGGCTTCGACGCGGATGGCCATGCACCCGGCGGGCGCACGCGATGCGCAGGTATCTTTGGGACTGGATTCCGGGTTATGACCCAGAGAAGGTGAACAAGATGGCACGAATTGATCGACCGTTACGGGTTGGCGTGATTGGAACCGGGGGGATTGCCAACTCACACATTCAGGGGTACCTCAAGGCTGAAAACGTTGAACTGCACGCCACATGTGATGTGATTGAGTCACGAGCAAAGGGTGTTGCGGAAAAGTACGGGTTCAAGCATCACTTCACCAGTTGGGAAGAGATGATCAAGACCGCCGACCTCGACGCGGTGAGCATCTGCACCCCGCCGTTCGCCCATATCGAACCAACGATTGGTGCCCTTGAGGCTGGTTTGCATGTCATGTGCGAAAAGCCGATGGCACTCGACTCGGTGCAGGCCCAACAGATGGTTGATGTCTGGCATCGTGTCCGGGGCAAGCACCACAACCTGTTCTCGGTTGGGTTCCAGAGCCGGTTTGGTCGAAACGCCCAGACATTGAAGCGGTTCATTGACGCGGGGGAACTCGGAGAAGTGTATTACGCCAAGGCTGCGTACCTTCGTCGTCGTGGTGTTCCCGCCTGGGGAGTGTTCACGAGCAAGGCGCTTAACGGCGGCGGTCCGATGATTGACATCGGTGTCCATGCCCTCGACTTGTCGATGTGGCTGATGGGCCACCCACCGGTGACGAGCGTTTACGGCGTCAGCTTCACGAAATTCGGAAACCGTCCAAACGTCTTCAATCCTTGGGGAAAATGGGATCCGGCGAAGTATGACGTCGAGGATTCTGCGTTCGCAATGATCCGGTTTGCAAATGGAGCGGCCCTGCAACTTGAGGTGTCGTGGGTACTGAACCTTCCCAAGAGCTCCACTGAGACGTTGATCTGCGGGACGGATGGCGGAGCCCAGCTTGATCCGCTCACCATCTTTCAGGAGAAGCACGGAACAATCGTTGATGTCGTGGTTCCGGAGAAAGCCACCGAAGGCCAGGACGCGTCTCGTGAGCCAAACCATGTTCACCAGATGATCGGCTGGATCGAGGCAATCAGGGAGGGCACGTCTCCTCTCGTCCTTCCTGAGCAGGCACTCATGGTCAGCAAGATCGTTGATGCCGTGTACACGTCAAGTGAGACCGGGGTCGCAGTCCAGTTCTAGAGGCCGCCATGGCGGCGTCCACAGAACCGGAAAGGGGCGGGACCAAGACGGTCCCGCCCCTTTTTTGTGGCTAGCGAACCTGATGCTATTTGGCGGTCGCCCAGGCGTCGTCAAGAGCCTTCTGGACAACCGTGTTGTTTTCGCCAAGCGTCTGAGTTGACGATTTCGCAAGTGATATCGCCTCGACTTGTGACTTCTTGATTCCGTCCCAAAGGTACTGGGCGGCAATTGAAAGCTCACGAAATCGGGTGAACTGCATAAGGTTCACCGCAGTGTCAGGAACCTTGTCCACATCGACGATGCTGGTTTTGTACTTCGCGAACATCTTCTTATCGAGTTCGGGTTGACCAGTCATTGGGGGCACAAAGACCCCACCTGATCCCTTGGCGCGGCCCTCATCACCGGCAAACCCGGCGGCGAACCCTTCCTCGCTTGAGAGAAATTTGACAAGTTCCCACGTCACGTCCTGGTCCTTGGCGTCACGCGTCACAACAAAGCTGAACCCACCGGACCAAGTCATCTGCTTGTCACCCGCCTTCTTTACAGGAGGCGGAGCAGCTCCAAACTTCATGTCGGGCCGGAAACGGGCAACCGTCGAAATGTAGTTGTTGGTCTGATAGACCATGCCAAGTTGGCCGACGAGGAACGCCTGTTGCGCATCCTTCCCCCAACTGTCCCGGTATGCCTTCAAAGAGTCCCATGGCCCGATGTCCTTCATCAGGTTCGTCATGAACTCGAGTCCCTCTTGGTTCGGGCCTAGGGTCAGGGTCGCCTTCTTGCCATCTGCCGACTGGAATGACCCGCCGGCTTGCCATCCAAAGATGTGGAAATGCGCTTGGCCCTCTTCGGTGTGGAAGCCTATCCGGTCAAATCCGGCAGCGTTCTTCTTGGTCAGGCGGATTGCAGCCTGACGAAGGTCGTCCCATGTAGCAGGCGCCTTCTCCGGGTCGAGACCTGCTTCCCGAAAAAGATCCTTGTTCCAGAAAAGCAAGCGGCAGTCAGTGCTTCGAGGGATCCCGTAGGTCTTCTTGTCCAGACCCATCGCCTCGTCAACAGTGGCCGGAACGAACTTCTTCATGTCGAACTTGTCGCGTTTGATGAAGTCATCAAGCGCCGCGAACGTCTTCCTGTTCGCGTACGTCGCAACCTGGAAACGGTCAAAGTCAAGACCGTTCGGCGCGGTGCCCGAAGCGATCGCGGCAACAAACTTTTCGAGGGCTTCGACACCTTGTCCGGTTGCTGCATTTGCACCGTACTTGACTTGAAGGTTTGGGTACTTGTCGTTCCACGCCTTGATCTGGTCCATTCGTTGGTTCGTGCCAGTCGCTGGAGGTGCATCCCCCCACCATTCCAACGAAACTGCCTTTCGATCCTTCAGCGGAGCTGCTGCCGACCCGCCGCCACTGGCGTCACTACCAACGCCGCACGCCGTTGCCACGATCGAAGCCGACAGTCCAATGCCCGCGCTTAGAGAACCACCAACAAAACTGCGCCGTGAAGTCTTCCCGGTACCTGCCGTTTGATCGTGCGCTTGAAGTCCCATATCTCACCTTTGTGGGCACTTGGTCTGGTTATGTTCAATTGCGCAGCACCGCGCTCCGACAAACCCCAAACCATGTTGCACCTTGTGGATACGGTAGTCCTCTAGCAAGATGTTGTCAATACCGTATGTATCAGGAAGATGATCGCTCGCACTCAATAGAAATCCATCGAGAACGCAGTGTGAACTTCGCGATCTACCGAGCCGTCAGCCGTTCCCTAAACCTGTCCGCATCCGGGTCTGGGCCAATGTAGGCCAGGTTGAGCCACGGTCCCGAGAAGACTCGCTGCGTGACGCGCAATACGTCGTCGGCTGTGACCGCTTCCAGGCGTCCGAGAGCATCATCCGGACTGAGTTCCTCGCGACTGAGGAGGGCTTGGGCGCCGTACCAGTTTGCGACGCTGTAGCTGTCTTCGAGCCCGAGCCAAGTCCGGCCCTTGATGTACTCCTTGACCTTCCGCAATTCCGTCTCTGGGACTGGGCCCTGCCTCAGCCGGTCGATTTCCCGCAGGATTGCATCAAGTGCTTCGTGGGACTGGTCAGGATCCACACCGGCCGCAACCACGAGCGCACCGGCGTCATGGAAACCTACGACATATGACGACACGTCATATGCCAGCCCAAGGTGCTCCCGGACTTCAAGGAACAAACGGCTACTCATGCCGTCACCAAGGATCGCGTTGGCAAGCCGCAGCGCAAACCTGTCCGGGTCGTTCCGCGGCAGGGCATAGCCCCCAACCGCGAGATACGCCTGTTCGGTTGGACGCACTTGAATTGAGACCTGTGCACTTTCAGGTGCGTTTGTCGCGGACACCCAAGCAGGAGCAGGTTCACCCACGTCGCCGAGCCGGTGTTCGGCCAGTTTGATGACGTGGTCCGGGTCAGCGTTTCCCGCAACGGTCAAGACAGCATTCGCAAGACCATGCGTCCTACGGATGTACTTGGCAATTGACCCCGGAGTCTGGCTGTTTACCGTTTCGGGGGTTCCGGCAATCTCACGACCGAGAGGTTGGTCGGGCCACAAAGTCTCTGAAAGCAGTTGGTGGACCCACTCGCCGGGTGCATCCTGGGCTAGTCCAAGTTCCTCGAGGACAACTCGTTTTTCCTTGTCAAGTTCTTCATCGTCCAGGCGAGGTGAACGAACCATGTCTGACAAGAGATCGAATGCAAGATCGGTGTGACGGCTGGCGACCTTTGACCAGTAGACCGTCAACTCCTTGTCGGTGGAGGCATTGAGCACGCCACCCACCCCTTCGATCGCTTCCGATATTGACTGGGCCGTTGGATAGCGGGCACTGCCCTTGAACAGCATATGCTCAACAAGGTGTGCGATACCTTGTTCCTCAGTTGCCTCGTAGCGTGAGCCGGTCCCGAAGCAGAGGGCCAGAGTTGCCGACCGAGTGTGAAGCATTGGTGCCACGCGAATGCGGAGGCCGTTCGGCAGCTGATGACTGATGACAGGTGTGTCCGGGGAAGAAACGACAGGGTCCGGACTTGATCGTCGACGTGAAAGTTCTAGGTTCATGACCTGCGGAGTATATAGACCTCCGGGACTGTTTCATGAACCGTGATCGGAACGCAGATCGAGTAATTCGGGCGCCACGCGTGCCGACGTGCTGACCTACTCTGGCAGGACAGACGGATTGTTGTTGATCAAGTTCTGCAATTCCGGGACCAACGAAGCGATCGCCTCAGACGGAGTCGCTGCGCCGGCCTCCCACATCTGAAGCCCATTTGCAATGACCAGCTTTGCTTGACGTCCGGCGGGTCCGTCAAGGAGGGGGTCGCGTGGTGGGGCTCGGCGGATTGCCTGGGTGATCAGGTATTCCCACTGCCCCGGGGCCAGGGTGGCTGTCGGTGACGCTGGCAGGGGCTTGCCCGCGTCGCGCGCGACTGGTTCGCGAGGAAGGGAAACCAGGATTGGCGGCTGCTCGAAAACCGCCTGAATTCGATCCGGTGGCGCGCCAGTTCCTGCTCCAATTACTACTTGGCTCAAGGTGCGAATTGCGTCGCTTTGAGCACTCCGCCAAGTTGGCACAAGACGCTCTGCTGCGGCCAGTCGGCCAGCTTCGGTCAGCCATTTGACCAACGTCCACGCTTGTTCTCGGTACGAGGCATTTGGCGATACCGTGACGAGGAAGACCTCAACATCTGCGGTGGTCACGGTGCCTCGGGGCAACGGCATTAGCAAGGCTGACTGGAGATCTGAGACATGGTCCAGATCGATACTTGACGCAGCCGCTCGACCCACGCGCAGAAGGCTTGGGCCGCCAATCCCAAGTCCGACCGACGACGGTCCTCGAAGTGGGACCGGTGTCAGAACCGGTGAAGGCGTTGGCGCGCCTTTGCTTCCGGTACGTGCCTGATTTGGCGGTGTCGGAACTGCTTGGCCAGGGTCCGATTGCTGCGCGTCAGGGCCGTTTTTCGGCCGTTGCCCAACGCGCGTCCGGAGTTCGTCGTACTTGCCAAACGCCTCCACCAAGAGTTCGGGTTTGTCTAGCGCCGTCCTGCCGTCTGCGCTTGCCCAACTCGCTCCCCACATCGCGGGCAGGGAACGGATGGTCCCGAAACGCTCGATAGGAGTTGCTCCAGATTTGAGAACGAGTGTGCCCGCAGCCTCCATCGCTTCACCGAACTGCGCCCAGGACCACCCGTTCATCTGACGCGAGACATCCGAGATTGGGCCGTTCGCGGAGACCCCTTCAGGGCTTCCGAGACCTGCCCTTGGAAATCTCGACCTGTCCAACGCTATCCCAATTTCCTGCCCGTCCCACGCATATGGAAGTGCCCAGATATCACCGCCAGCTTCGGCAGCCCGGAACGCCGCCGCGTCGAACTGGTCTACCTGAAGCTGATCCCTACGGACAAGGTCGGTTATTCGGGTCCCTATCCGCATTCGATGCAGGTCAGGTGATGACACTCCGCTTACTACATCCGGTAGCTGACCGGCCGCCGTCAATCGTTCGAGCCACGAAGTACGGTCGGAACCATCCGGGGGGATTACCGTACGGACGCGAACGCGCTGAGACCCCGACGCCTGAGGGACGGCATAGAACTGATCGGATATTCCGGCAATCAATCGTGGACCTGGGGCCCAAGTCACGATTGCTGGACTTGCCGAAGGGCTAGGTGTGCTGTCGCCGAGGAGGCCTCCGGTCGCCACATTCAACGCTGAACCGAAAGACCCGGTCAGCATTCGACCAGCCACCGCCAATGCAATCCCGATGGGAGCTGCAATCAATGCACGGCGTGTGAGAGTGCTGCTTGAACGTCCCCGGCCCATGCGATGAACGCCCTGCTTGAAGCCCTCAGTCTGCCTCACCCGTGGCATGTCTGGCATCTCTCCGGTTATCGGAAACGGATCAGCAAACGCGATGGACCAAGATCACGCATCGAGATTCTGTGGTGAAAATCTGTGCCCGAAAGTGACCGTGGCATGGTTGGGCAGGCTTGTATACGTCCCGCTCCATGCGTAGTGACACGTTACCACCTAGGAGGCGCCAATGCTGTCGTTCCGATGCCTCGATATTCCCGGTTCCGTCGCCTATTGCCACGGTCCAAATCAATTTATTAAGTGTGTTATTAACGCAATCGCAACTGCCATCCCGTGTACGATTGCTGCCCTAGCGACCTTGAACTGAGAGGTTCCACCTTGGAAGCGTTGTTTGGACCTGACTTCGGCAATTACCGCGTGATCGCCTTGGCAATTGGTCTCGCCGCAGCATCGGTGATTGACATTGAACGGCGATCAATTCCGAACTACTTGACCGGAACGCTTTTCACAGTTGGAATCTGCGTGAATGCGGATCATGACGGGTGGACCGGGCTCTACGGGTCCGCGTTGGGAACGGTTGTCGCGCTTGCGATCGTATCGCTCTTTTATCGCCATCGGTGGCTTGGAGGGGGCGACGTCAAACTCTTTGCGGCAATCGGGTCGGTGACGGGTCCGCTGGAACCCTTCACCATCGCGGTCTATTCGCTCGCGGTGAGTTCCGCAGTGACAATTGTCATTGGAAGCTATCGCAGGGCTAACGGAGTGCTGCCGGGGATTCCGGTCACAATCCCGATGGCACCAGTTTTCGCATGCGGGACTTTGCTTGCCTATCTGGGACCACTGATCCCGCGTTGACAGGTTTCAACGGCGAAGCGAAAGCCCGGTCCATCGTGAATTGCAAGGCTGCTGAACTGTCGTTCGCAACGCTTCAGTGCTTCTCTGCGACGTCTATCCCGGCGGTCTTGATCCCGTGTCCTCCGAATTCGTGGCGAAGTGCAGCCAGAACCTTTGCCCCAAACGAATCGTCCTGCCTGGACCTGAAGCGGGTCATCAGTGCGTGGGTAATTGCGAGGGCAGGAACATCCTCCTCGATGGCGGTCATTACGGTCCAGCGGCCCTCGCCGGTATCTTCAACGTATCCCCGAATGCCGTCCAGGGCGGGGTCCCGATGAAATGCGCGTCCAGAAAGCTCTAGAAGCCACGAGCGGATCACGCTTCCCTGTTGCCACAAGTCAGCCAGGCCCCCCAAATCGAATTCGTAACCGAATTTCCCGGCTTCGCGCAGGAGCTCAAATCCTTCGGCGTAGCTTTGCATCAGTGCGTACTCAATGCCGTTGTGGATCATCTTCACGAAGTGGCCCGCGCCCGCTGGGCCAACGTGGAGGTACCCGTCGGGCGGAGCCAGGGTGCGGAACACGGGCTCAACGTGTGCGAACGTGTCAGGGTCGGTGCCGATCATCAGGCAGTACCCGCGCTCAAGCCCCCAGACGCCACCGCTCGTCCCGCAATCAACGTACTTCAGTCCCGATGCTTGCACATGCGCCGCACGGACGACACTGTGCTTGAAGTACGAGTTGCCCCCGTCGACGAGAATGTCGCCCGGTTCGCACGCCTCTAGCGCCTGACCGATTGCGTCGTCGACTGAATCGCCTTGGGGCACCATCATCCAAAGCGTCCTCGGGGCTACGAGCTCGCTTGCAACTTCGGCGATCGAGCCCACCGAACGGACGGAGTTGGGCAGTTCGGCGGCCAACGAGGCTCCGGTCCCAGGGCTCGAATCGAACACTACGGCGGTATGGCCATCGCGCGCTAAACGTCGGACCATGTTTGAACCCATGCGTCCGAGCCCGATGAATCCGATTTCCATTTGACTGATTCCTAACTTTGACGCTTGAAAATAGGAAAAGTAGGTTCAATGTATGGTGCGATGGGGCAGTCTCAGGCTCGCAATTGGTTAAGCCGAGTTGCCTCGCGCACCAGGGTCTGGGTCAAAGGGAAGCTGCCAACGAATCGACTGCGTCGGCTGGGTCGGTGCCGAGGGCCACGCGCACGACTTGGCGATCGGCATCCGACAGCGCCTGGAAGTCCCCGATCGATTGCGCAGAGATCAGCGTGCTGAACCCGTATGGAACGCCCGGAATCTCTACGTCGTGGCCTGACTGATCGAGAAGTTGGATGCATAGGCCGGCGATGCCACCCTTGTGAAGTTGCCCAGTCGAGTGCAGGAACCTGGGGCCGTAGCCAATCGTCACCGGAGCGGGCCAAGCCTTGGCAGCAACTGCAAGACGCAGTCGTTTGAGCGCAGTCTCTATTGCCGAGCTTGGGTTCAAGTACGCCTGGATGGCGACATAGTCTGGTCGGAGGGGGCCAGCGAGGCGGGCACGGAGCGCATCAGCCGCGTTTGCAGCAAGAACTGCCGGTGGCTCCTCAAGAATTCCCGAATGTACGTAGGTCTCAAGCACCTTTCGGGTGAGGACCTTGCTGAGTTCGACGTTGGGCTGGTCAAACGGTTCGATCCCTAGGAGTGCCCCAGCCACCGTGGTGGCGAATTCCCAGATGAAGAACAGGCCGCCCAGATCCTCGGGCCTGCTAACCGGCATCCGGAACACAGGAAGCCCGGCCGCCTCGAGATCGTCAGCGTGGGTCGCGTGAGACTGACCGCGCAGTTGGTCGACGGTCCCGGTCACGGGCTCGATGGCAACGTATAACCGGTCGTCCCCAAAACGTGTTTCGCCGGTAATTTGTTCGCCTTCAACTGGAAGGATGCCCCCGCCGTACTTTCCAAGGCTCTCGGCGATGAGTTGCTCCACCCAGACCCCGAACCTTTCGAACGGTGGTGGGCATAGAAGGGTGAGCTTATTCCTGCCGGCGCGGGCGTGCTCGGCCAATGCCAACCCGAGTTGGGCACCCGGATTTTGGTGAAGCGGGGTTGTCGTCTGGCATTTCGCCATTGCGTCGGCTGCCGACGCAAGCAATGCTTCAAGGTCTGCACCCATGAGCGACGCCGGCACCAGTCCGAAGAAGGAAAGCGCCGAGTAGCGACCGCCGATGTCTTCGGGATTGATGAATGCCCGGCGGTACCCACGGTTGGCCGCTTCGACCGCGAGTTTCGAACCACTATCTGTGATCGCGACGAACGAATCTCCCGCTTGCGCCCCGCCCAGCTGTTTCACAGCGTGCGTCCAGAAAGTCTCTTGGAAGCAAAGAGGCTCGGTCGTCGTACCCGACTTTGATGAGACCAGATACACGGATGCGGAAGGTTCATGTGAGGCGAGCAAGGCCTTAACGGCTTCAGGGTGGGTGGAGTCCAGGACGGTTACCTCGACCGCATCCCGTCCGCTTGGAAGGGTGTGGCGCATTACGTCGGCGGCAAGGGATGAACCGCCCATCCCGAGAAGAAGCGCCTTCTTCCGACCCGATGACCGCACCGAGGAGGCAAACTTGTGTAGCGAGGCAACCTGCGTCCGCATACGTGTCGCGACGTCCAGCCACCCATACCTGTTTGCAATCAGCGGCTCAAGGGTTGGGATAGCGCCGAAAATACTCGGGTCTCGCTTCCATATGCAAGTGACAATTGGCCCGAGGCGCGAAGACAATTCGGTGTCCGACGAACTCATGGTTTGCAGGATACCCGGCAGGTGCCCCGGTGCCTCCGCCGCCCTGCCCAGTTTGTCGTCGCGTGAGTGAATGCCATTACCGATCGGCAAACTGCTGATTGATCGAGACCGGGAGAAGGCACTCATGAGTGTCACAAATTGGCGGTCGGCGGTGTCTACTCATCGAGATGGTCACGAAATCCGCGATAGGGATCAATCCGGCCGGACCGTCCTTCGGCGATGTCCCCCAGGACGATCGTGGTCCGACACAAGCGCTGAAGTCTGTAGTGGACCCGGTTTACGGATTTGGCGTCAGCTCAATGGTTTCTGAACGGCTAAGCGATGGGTCGGTCAGGGCGCCTGCTGGAACGCCGATGGGCTTTGAATCAGCATTCGAGTGCCATTGGGCGGAGGTCTCTTCGGTGATTGCGAGGTTGGTTGGCGATGTGGATGTCGCGAGAGACATCGCACAGGACACTTTCGTCCAGCTTCTCCGGCGTCCGCCGTCTGCCGAGACACCGCTTCGACCGTGGCTAGTACGCGTCGCGATCAACCGTGCGTACAACGAGTTGCGGGCAAACAGGCGTCGCTACGAGCGTGAGGCTCGCGAATTCCGTGAAAGACATGCGTCGAATGAGCCGTCCAGCGAAGCGGCCTCTGCAAACCTGATTGCCGAGCGCGAGCTTGTCCGGCAGACCCTGCTTGAACTTCCGGAGCGGTCGCGTGAGATTCTCGGGTTGCGTGCCGAAGGGTTCAGCTACCTAGATATTGCTTCGGCGATGCAGATTTCTCCTGGTTCCGTCGGCACGTTACTTGCCCGCGCAGAGCGGGCTTTCCGATTGTCATACGAGGCGCGACGTGGTGGCATGTGAAGCACGCCAGACCTTTTCCGGGTACGCCCACCAAATCAGCACAATTGGAAGGACTTGAACTATGAACCGCAATCACAACTATGAGGCGCCGGCGTGTCCGATCGGGCCTGAAGATGGCGTGCTTCGGTCGCTTCTCGATGGTGAGGCGAGTGACGAATGGTCGAGTGGAGCGAATGCTCATATCCAGGAGTGCCAAGCCTGTCAGAGACGGATCGATGTGATCAGGACGAACGCCACCATGGTCGGTCGGAGGATGCAACTCGCATTCCACCCACCGGCTTCGCTCGGTGTCGATACGATCGCCAGACCACCAGTATCCGCTCTCACTGCACGGACACCGTTCGGCATCGCTGCCCAACTAGGTCACCTTGCCCGGACTGTTACGGCGCGAACCGCGTGGTCTGCTGGTGCAGCTGCGGCGATGGCGGTGGGATTGCTCGTCGCCAGTCCGGCTATCGGTTCATTTGCTGAGGGGACAATCCAGTCGTTCCGGGTTCAACGGATTCAGGCAGTCACGATTGACCCTGCCACGGTCCGTTCACAGTTTGAAAGACTGGGCCTTAATGAGGCCCGGCTTCGAGACGCGTTGCGCTACCGGGGCCCGAGCGACCCCTCGATCACCCTCACATCGGTCGCGGACGCGTCGAGCCGGAGTGGCCTGAAGCTTCGGGCGCCCTCGTCATTGCCACGTGATGTTGCATCGTCGCAGCAACGTGCAGTTGTCGTATTGGGATCCCCGGTCGAAGTCACGGTCGATGCCGTGAAGCTGATTGCGATCGCGCGCGATGCCGGATCAAAGGATGGCGCACTGCCTGCACGGCTACAGGAACTTGATGGAATGACCATCAAGGGGCAGGCCCCAACTGGTGCGGGGATCATCTGGGGCGATGTTCCGGTGCCGACGGATGCGCGTCAGGCTTCACAGCGGACGGTTGCAGGAGACCCAGATTTAGGGAAGGGTCCGTTCCTTTTAGTGGGACAGTTTCAGGCACCTCAACTGGACCTTCCTGCGGGAGTCAACGTTGATGCGCTCAAGGATGCAGTGATCGGGTCTGGCCTGGTCCCTCCAGAATTCGTGAAGGCGATCAGTGGGATCAGTGATTGGAAGACGACGCTCCCAGTCCTAGCTCCAACTGGACGTGGAGAAGTCATCCGCGAGGTGCCAGTTGACGGCGTCACGGCAATCCTCGCAACACGGTCCGGGAGCTCGCTTGTCACGGTTGTGTGGGTGCGAGACGGAATCGTTCACGGAGTGGCAAGTAACCTTGGCGAGGGGGCCACACTGCAAGTTGCGAGGACATTGGTTCCGGCAAAGCAATGATGGGTTTGCGCCACTCGGGTGGTAACCATCCGGGAATCACAGCGGATTCATGAACTCTCGATTGTTCGAACGGCAGCCGCAGAGGTCGGAGTCGATTGATCTGGCTTTTTGTTTCTCTAGCCTTCTCGATTGGAAACGCGTTCTGTGGTGACCCTGGCGATCGAGACTGAGGCCCTGTCGAAGTCATATGGACGGAAGCAGGCTGCTTCGTCGGTGTCGTTCTCGGTCGCTTCCGGGACGGTATTTGGACTCCTTGGTCCCAATGGTGCGGGAAAGTCAACCACTGTAAAGATGCTCGTCGGGCTGGTTCGCCCGAGTTCCGGGATGGCGAAGGTGTTCGGTCGGATCCCCAGTCGGGCGGACGCACGGCTCGGCCTCGGGTATGTCCCTGAGCAGTTTCGTTTCCCTGAATGGATGCGCGCCCACGAATTTCTGCGGTTTCATGCTGAACTTGCCGGGGTTAAGACAACTGATCGGCAATCAGAGGTGACTCGGGTGCTCCGAGAAGTTGGTCTGGAACACCGCGAGAGTGACCAATTGCGGACATTTTCGAAGGGAATGTTGCAACGGATTGGAATTGCTCAAGCATTGGTTGGTCGTCCACAACTCGTGGTTCTGGACGAGCCGACCTCAGCCCTCGATCCGATTGGTCGGCGAGATGTTAGAGACCTCATTGTCCGTTTGAGATCCGACGGTGTGACGGTACTGCTGAACTCCCACTTGTTGAGTGAAGTTGAGACCGTGTGTGATCACGTCGCGATCATGGACCGGGGACGGATCGTTCGTGCAGGGTCGATGGCTGACGTCACACGGGGACACGTCGAAGTTGAGGTTCGATGCGCCGGACTTACAACTCAGACCCTAAGTGCACTTGAGGCCCGTTGGACGGCAGTTCGTCTTGGTGAAGGTACTGGGTCAAGCGAAGTCCAGACATTCACCATTTCGGTCAGCGACGAATATGAGGCAACTCATATTGCGGATGTCTTGCTAGCGGGAGGTGTGCGCCTCCTAGCCATGATTCCTCGACGCCGAACCCTTGAGGACGTTTTCGTCGAAAGTGTGACGACGACAGACGGTGACGCCATCCCGGCAGTACGCGGGCGCCAGTGAACGTCTTGCGCATTGCGGCCCTTACTTGGGATGAGACGAGGCGTGCCCGCGCACTCCTTGCGGGCATTGTGTTGACGGCAATCTTCCTTGGCTTCTTTTCCTGGGGGGTTTTAGCGGCGGCGAGCCAGTTCGGCCGGGCCCGCCCATCGCCGCTCATGGCACTTGCCAGTCAATCGAACATTGACTTTGCGTCGATTATCTGGGGACAAGTATTGAGTGCCGGGCTTTACGGGGTCGCCGGGATCGGTGCGCTACTCGCAATCTTCCTCGGAGCACCGTCTATCGCACGGGAAGTTGAGACGGGGACCCTTCAACTGCTCGCATCGCGCCCGATAGGCCGTTGGGAAATCGTGACTGGCAAGTGGCTTGGAGGTTGCGCGCTTCTGGTCGCTTACGTCGGAGGATCAGGGACCCTCGCGTGTGCCTCGGTCTGGTACCTGACTGGGTATGCGCCTGGGAACCCCATCTTGGTTGTTGGGGCGCTGTCAATTCAGGTTGTTGTCCTTCACTCCCTCACGATTGCCACAAGCAGTGTTCTTCCGACGATAACCGCCGGGATTGTGCCGGTGATCCTGCATGGTATTGCAGGGGTCGCCGGGTTTGGGGAACGGATCGGGACGCTTCTGGATAGTGAAATATTGAAGACGACTGGGATCGCCGCCAGCCTGATCTTGCCGAGTGACGTTGCATGGCAACTTGCGGCAAGTCAAGCGCAGCCGCCGAACCCACTTCCGGCACTCGGGTTCAACGCCCCGATGGGACCGTTTGACGTGATCAGTGCTCCCAGTCCGTGGATAGCAGCGTACGCACTTGTCTACGCGCTCGCCTGTCTCGTCTTTGCAATCTGGAGGGTCAATCAGAAGGACCTGTAGCGGTCACAATGGCTGCGCGAGGTGGCCGGTAGCAGGCGTGCACCCGACCGCCCCACAGTTACGGCGACAGGGGCAATCCCATGAGCCCGGCCGTCTCGGCCTGTCCAGTCATCAGATTTGCGTTCTGGATGGCTTGACCGGCCGCACCCTTGCCGAGATTGTCGATGACGCCAATCGCCACGATATGCCCGGTCACCTGGTTGACGGAATAGGTCACGAAACAGAGGTTTGATCCGGTCGTCCACGTGCTATGCGGGCCACGACCGTTCATGGGGCGAACGACCTTGACGAAAGATTCGTTCGCGTACATCGCTTCGGCGGCGGAGAAAATCGCGTCAATTGACGGGGTTCCGACCGGCCGACCATACGTTGTGGACACAATTCCACGTGTCATCGGAATGAGGTGGGGAGTGAACGCGATGGTCACGCGCGCGGCGGTCGACTGGGATGGCACGGTTACCGTCCCGCTCTGGACCCGGGTAAGTGCCTCGCACATTTCTGGCACATGGACGTGCTTCTCAAGGCCATACGGCATCACGTCCTCATTCGTTTCCGCAAAGCCAAACTCGCTCCGGCCACCGCGTCCCGCACCGCTCACCCCACTCTTGGCGTCGACCACAATTCCCGTCGGTTCAATGAGGCCGGATGCGAGCAATGGCGCTAGGGCTAGGAGTGACGCTGCCGGGTAGCACCCCGGGTTTGCAACGCGGCTTGAGCCAGCGATTGCCGCCCGAGCCCCGGGAAGCTCAGTCAAGCCGTAGTCCCAACCGTCGACAAACCTGTGGTCGCCCCCTACGTCAACGATTCGAATGTGGGAGGCCACCCTTGCAAGGGGCTCTCGGGAACCTCCAGTCGGAAGCGAGGCGAAGAGGAGATCAATGTCTCCAAGTTGGCCGGGGTCAAACGCCTGAACAATCAGGGCGCCTTCTTTCCTTCCGAGTAGGGCGGGATCAAGACCGTCCACACGCTGACCTGCGGTGGATTCGCCCCCGACGTACGCGACCTCGAACGTTGGGTGACCGACGCAAAGACGCAAGAGTTCACGGCCGCCGTAGCCACTAACGCCGGTTATGCCGACACGAATTCGCGAGGTCACGTTGATCCTACTCCAGTTGCATGGTGTTCGAGGCAGGCGCGAGTATACTCGCGACCCATGACAGTTAGGCATATCGTGCTGGTGAAAGTGCGGGCGGAAGTCGCCGAAAGTGAAGTCTCGTCAGCGATGGCGGAGCTCGGCGCTCTGGTCGGGGAGATCCCGGGGCTCCTCTCGTTTGTCTGGGGACGGAATGACAGCCCGGAAGCGGCGGGCAAGTCCTACACTCATGGGTTCATCATGGAATTCGCGGACGAGGCATCCCGGGACGCGTATCTTCCGGATCCACGCCACCAGAAGGCGGCGCAGGGTCTCCGGGCAATTCGTGAAGCTGTTGGTGGCGTGACAATTGTCGACTTCTCGGCCTGAGTCTCGAAGGGAGTCGTCAAGAACGCTCGCGTAACATCGCCGTTACCTCACATCCTATTTGTCATCACGCAATTCACTCCCACTGTTAGGCTGTAGAGACTCACAAACTGCTAGTCTGCGTGACTCGAGATTTGGGCGAAGCCGTTGCCCTCAAGAGAGTGCTGCCTGATAGGAATTTCGGAAATGGCGCGAGTTCTTGTTGCCGACGATGAGCCCGACATCAGACGGATCATTGGGATTTTCCTGCGTAGGGTTGGTCATGAAATTGTTGAGGCCGACGATGGGATGAGCGCCATGGCGCTCATGGAAGAGCTACGTCCCGATGCAGCAGTGGTTGACGTTGTAATGCCTGGCATGACCGGGATCGAATTGACCCGGACCATCCGCTCTTTACCCCACCTTGCTCCAACTCCGATAATCATGCTTTCTGCCAGGACACTTCCTCACGAAGTTGAAGAGGGAATGAAAAGCGGGGCGAACATGTACCTCTCGAAGCCTTTCAGTCCCTCCACCCTGATTGCGGCGGTGAACAGGGTTCTAAACGGCTGAACATGGCCACCACGTGGGTCGTCTACCATTGCCGGTGAACGCGCAACCGTCCGGCGCAGCGGGAGATGGCAGCGATGAAGGCTCTGGTCAAGACACAAACGGGTCCCGGAAACCTCGAACTGAGGGATGTCGCAGAACCGACACCCGGTCCAGGTGAGGTGGTCTTCAGGGTTGGCGCTACGGGAATTTGCGGTACTGACCTTCATATTCAGGATGATGAGTATGTCGTGGTACCTCCGGTCACAATCGGTCACGAGACTGCCGGGACGATTGTGGCCATTGGCGCTGGGGTTACCGGCCTTTCACTGGGCGACCGTGTGACCGCGCAGACAACGATTTCTACCTGCGGGTCATGTTCGTTCTGCGCCTCTGGGCTCTTGAACCTGTGCCCACAACGTCGCTGGCTTGGAGGTCACGTTGATGGTGGCTTTGCTGGGTACGTCAAAGTTCCGGTAGCCAACATCCTCCTTCTCCCGCCGACCGTGACCATCGAGGCGGGTGCGCTCACCGAACCGCTGGCGTGTTGCGTCCACGGGCTCATGGAAGTGATCGGAATGAGCAAGGAGGGATGGCACCCTCCTTTCACCGTGGTTTCTGGCCCCGGCCCAATCGGGTTGCTTTGTGCGCAGGTTGCAAGGGCAGCCGGAAGCGTGGTGATCATTCTGGGTACCGGCGCCGACGCCTCCCGGTTCGCCCTTGCCCGCCAACTCGGGTTTGAGGACCTGATTGACGTGACTCGCGAAAATGTCACGGACGTCATCCGCGAACGCACTGGCGGACTCGGGGTCGATGTTGCTGTCGAGGCGGCGGGTGCGCCGTCTTCCCTTGATGGGTGCCTCGCGCTTGTCAACCGCCGAGGGACAGTGCTGCAGATCGGTCTCTACGGGCGCCCGGCCCCGGTTTCGGTTGACGTCCTTGTCTTGAAGGAAATCAGCCTTCGGGGCACATTCTCAAGCACGCCGTCATCGTGGATTACTGCCATCGATTTGATGGGGACAGGGCAAGTGGATACCCTGCCCCTTGTCACCCAGGTTCGGCCTCTGGAGGATTGGTCGGCAGGATTCGATGCCGCCCGAGCCAAGGGAGAGGGGAAGATCGTCCTGACGCCCGGGGAGAGATGAGGTCGTCAGGACCGTCGCCTGATTATTTGACCGCCTCTCCGCTGCCGCGCCCAATCGCGTGATAAATGAGCCCAGCCGCACGAGCCTTTACCGGGTCGTATACATTTCGCCCGTCAATGAATACTGGTCGGTGCATCAGCGACCTCACTCTCGAAAGATCGAGGTTTTTGAACTCGTTCCAGTCAGTGACCAGCACAACGGCGTCAGCCCCGGTGACGGCCTCGTAGGCATCACTTGCATAGGTGCAATCTGGTAATACCTCGCGTCCACGGCTCATCGCGACCGGATCATAGGCCCGTACGCGCGCGCCCTCGCCGAGCAGAAGATGGGCAATCTCCAGGGCGGGAGCCTCGCGCATGTCGTCGGTGTTCGGCTTGAAGGCGAGGCCGAGAAGCGTGACGGTGAGGCCCTCAAGGCTGCCAAGGGTGTCCCGAAGGCGCTGGATGACCTTTCGTCGCTGATCCTTGTTGATTTCGATGACCGTCCGGAGCAGCAGCGGATGACAACCAGCGACAGCACCCATGTGTGCGAGTGCCTTCACGTCTTTGGGAAAGCAGCTTCCACCCCAACCTAGGCCAGCGTCGAGGAACGAGCGGCCAATGCGCGCGTCGCGCCCCATTCCATCCGCAACCTGACGGACATCAGCGCCGAGTTTGTCGCAAATTGACGCAACTTCATTGATGAAACTGATCTTGGTTGCCAGGAAGGCATTCGATGCGTACTTGATCATTTCTGCCGTACGTGGATCAGTGATGAGGATTGGTGCTTGAAGACTGATGTAGAGGGTCGCGACGTGCTCCGCGTCGCTCCGGCGAGTTGCGCCGAGTACAACCCGGTCTGGGCGCATGAAGTCAGCGACCGCCGACCCCTCACGAAGGAACTCGGGGTTTGACACTACTCCGATGTGCACGTGTTCGCGACCGGGAGGTAGGTGTCTGGAAATGATCTGATCGACCCGGTCTGCGGTTCCGATGGGAACCGTGGACTTGTTGATGACGATCGCCCCATCCTTGAGGTGGGCTGCCAGGGCGGCCGCTGCTGCCCTGACCTGACCAAGGTCGGCTTCACCCTCGGTCCCGGACGGGGTATTCACCGCGATGAAGCAGAAGTCAGCGTCGGGCACCGCCTCGGCGTAACTGGTGGTGAAACTCAGTCGACCGGATGCCACGTTGCGGGCGACCAGTTCCTCCAGCCCGGGTTCATAAATCGTCAGTTCGCCACCCTGGAGGCGGGCAATCTTCGCTTCGTCAATGTCGAGGCAGATCACCCGATTGCCGAGATCAGCAAGGCACGTACCGGTGACCAAGCCTACGTAGCCGGTCCCGACAACACAGATTTGCTTCATGAATGTTTCACCTGGTGCGTCGTGCAGGGCGAACTGGTCGCCGCACTTGGTCTGTCTGGGTTGGTTCGCAACGGTTCACCGCGCTCCCCCTCAGTAACGAACTCCCGATGGGGACGGTATGTTTGCGACCTGCCCGAATGCTCCGCGAGGGGGTACACGTTCCAGTGTCTTTGAGCGGACGCGGTTTACACTCCTCCCGAGATGCCTGAATTACCGGAAGTCGAGGGATTTCGGCGCCGCGTCGAACCGTTCCTGGTGGGGGCGACAATATTGCGCTTCCAAGTTCTAGACGAGAAACGGTGGCATCCGGCGGCTGGTCTGGATGAGGCTTCAGTTGGAGGCGCAACGATCACGGCAATCCGACGTGTTGGCAAGATGTTGCTCGTATCGCTCGATCGACCAGCCACGCTAGCACTTCACCTCAAGATTGCCGGGCAGCTGGTCCATATTCGCAACGATGGATCGCGGATTTTGGGTGGTCATCCATATCCGCTCGCAGGTGCCGTCCTGCCAGACACGGCAACCCGTGTCTGGATCTCTTTCACCAATGGTGACACCCTTTTCATTAATGATCAGAGGCGGTTTTGCTGGGTTCGACTCATGCACAGTGCCGACGTCGATGGTTTCGTTGAGGGCCATGGGTATGGACCTGATCCTATCGACCCCGCATTTTCGCCTCAGGTCCTCGGCACCCGCCTCGCGCTTCGCCGGGGCCGGCCCATCAAAGTCGCACTTCTTGATCAGACGTGCGTTGCCGGGATCGGCAATATCTACGCCGATGAATCGCTCTACCGGGCTAGGATTCATCCGCGACGCCTCGCGGGAAGTCTGGATTTGCATGAGACCAAGCGTCTTCACGAAGCTATCGTTGGGATCCTTGCCATTGCAGTACCGGTCGGCGGCGCGCTAATGATGGCAAATCGACGTTCGGCGGTGGTCGACCCAGTGGACGCAGGGCGAGATTTTCTCCAGGCTCACGGTTGTCCAGGTGAACCTTGTGTCCAGTGCTTGGCGGTCGGAACGGCATCCAATGGCGCAGTACCGCTGATCATTCGTGAAGTTGTTGGTGGCCGGGGAACATACTTCTGTCCAGAGTGTCAGCAACTCCCAGCAGCAACCTAATCATGTGAAGCTGACGACAAATGCAGGAGCGAGTCCCTGATGGACAGACTCCACGTGACCGGTTTGCGATGACGAATTGGAGTGAAGATGACCAGGTTTCTGTCTGAGGCAGACGTGCGTTCGCTTGTGTCGATGCCGCTTGCGCTCGAGGCGGTCCAGGCGGCGTTCCGGTCTCTGGGAAGTGGCCGGGGCGCCAATATCCCGAGGGATCGAGTCTTCCCAGGCATTGACCCTGCTCGTCCCACATCGCTTCAGGTGATGTCGGGAGCGTTGCCGGACTACGATGCCATGGGACTGAAGGTGTATTCAACGGCTGCCGGCGGTGCTCGCTTTCTCGTGCTCGTGTACCGCGCGAGTACTGGCGAGTTGCGCGGGATTTTGGAAGCTGATTGGCTTGGAAGGTTCCGGACCGGTGCGGCTACCGGGTTTGCTTCTTCGCAGTTGGCAAGGCCAGACAGTGCGACGGTAGCCATCATCGGAGCGGGCGGGCAAGCGGTTACCCAATTGCTCGCCTTGGTCACCGCAATGCCCCAGATCTCCCGCGCGCGTGTATGGAGCCGTTCAGAAGAACGTCGGGCCACGTTCGCCGAGGCATATCAGTTGGTCTCGGGCCAACGCATTCCGCACCTTGACATCGCGATTTGTGAGACTGCCGAAGACGCAATCGTGGGCGCTGATATTGTGATTGCGATTACGAGCGCCAGGACGCCAGTTGTCCGTGGGGAGTGGTTGCTCTCCGGGATGCACGTCGTCGGAGCGGGGATCAACCGGGCAGACGTGGCCGAATTAGACAGCGATGTTGTTTCCCGGGCAGACCTCGTCGTTGTCGACCACCTCGCTGGGGCCATGCGTGAGGCGGGAGATTTGATCGCCGCCCACGCATCGGGCCATTTCGATTGGTCGAGGGCGGTCGAGTTGGGGGCAATTGTGGCGGGCACGTCTCCGGGACGAACCAGTCAGGACCAGGTCACCCTTTTCGAATCACAAGGGATCGCGATTGAAGATGTTGCACTAGCGACACTCTTGCTTGATCGTGCTGAAGCCTCTGGAATCGGCGACCAATTGTCCGTATTCAGTAGCTAGATTGATCGGTGGCACGCACACCATGCAGCCGGTTGAGTGGGCGTGCCAACGACCGGCGAGATCAGTGTGACTGCGTTGGCGCTACCCAAGCGATTGCACGCGTGAAGAGCGTTCGGAACGTTGGGTGGTCAAGTGACCGGGCGTCATGACCAGACGCGAGGTACGCGACACGACCTTTTCCGTGGGTTTTCACGTAGACCATCGGATGTCCTTCGGCCTCGGCCAACACGGTGATTCCCGAAAGCGGGACCACGTTGGTCCGATCGACGAAGTCCGCGGTCAATTCATAGAGTTCGTCATCGTGGTCGTAGTCGGCCAGTCCAGACGTGATCGGGTGGTCGTGGTCGGTGAACTTGATGGTGAAGTGCTTGAGAGGATCATGACGGCCGAATCGGGCGCCGACCATCCCGAGGTAGTCGGGGTGCGCGACAAACGTTGCCGTGGCCGCATGGACACCGACAAAGCCCGCCCCCGACCTGACTCGCTCCAAGAGGGCGGCAACCTGTGCCGCCGTCGGTTCGAGGGCGGTGGATGCGTTCACGATTACGTCAAAGCCGGCGAGCACGCTTGGAGTGAGCACAGCGAGGTCATCGGTAACCAGCCGGACTGAGGCGTCACATGCCCTGAGCATGGACGCAAACGAGCCCCAATGGTCGGGCTGGTTATGGAACTGGGCGGTCTGGGCTGCCGATTGACCAAGGATGACAAGTACTCGTGGTGCGGTCATGGGTGTGCCTCCAGGAATTCCTTCAGGATGCCGCTTGGGAGCGGGGTGGCGACGGCGCGGATGTTCTGCTCGAGTTCGGCGACGTTCTGGTTGCCGAGGGGATTGCCGTGGATGCGTGATTCTGCGAGGC
>Ga0209598_10001035_pt1 | contig 22658 bp, 18 predicted proteins | sample M_140807_EF_Meta_FD_187317 | JGI IMG/M metagenome (GOLD analysis project Ga0209598, IMG submission 187317) | Freshwater microbial communities from Lake Montjoie, Canada to study carbon cycling - M_140807_EF_MetaG (SPAdes) (version 2) | ecosystem: Environmental > Aquatic > Freshwater > Lake...
GAGGGCGATGATCGGCGTCCGGGGCAGGCCGCGGTTGCGCTCCAGGGCGCGGATGGCCGTGGCCGCCTCCACCCCGCCCATGACCGGCATGTGGATGTCCATGAGGATGATGTCGAACCGGCCCGTCTTCCAGGCGGCGACCGCAGCGGCGCCGTCGGGCACGATCTCCAGCGCACACCCGAGTGAGGCCATAACCGCGGTCAGGACCTGCTGGTTGGTGGCATTGTCCTCGGCGGCCAGAACGCGCAGGGGCGCGGCCTCCTCTTCGTCCTCGAACAGGCCATCGTCGAATTCGACCGCGTCGACCCCAGTCGCACGCATCAGGGGGGCTGAGAACCGGAAGGTCGTACCCAGGCCCTCGGTGCTCTCGAAGGCGATGCGCCCCCCCATCATTTGGGCAAGTTCGGCCGAGATGGCGAGGCCAAGGCCGGTGCCCCCAAAGCGGCGGGTGGCGGAATTGTCGACCTGGACGAACTTTTCGAACAGCATGGCGTGCTTCTCGGTCGGGATGCCGACCCCGGTGTCGCGCACGGTGATGACAAGCTGGTCCGCGACCTCGTCCAGGAGCACGGTGATCGAGCCGGAGTGGGTGAATTTCACCGCATTGGAGACCAGGTTGCCGAGGATCTGGCGCAGCCGTCCCGGGTCGCCCCGCCAGCCCCCCTTCGCCCCTGGCATGGTGCGCATCACGAATTCGAGGCCCTTCTCGGTCGCCGAGGGGGCGAAGAGGTCGCGCACAGGGGACAGGGCCGCCTCGAGATCAAAGTCTTCCTCGGAAAGGGTCATGCGCCCCGCCTCGATCTTGGACAGGTCAAGGACATCGTTGAGGATCTTGAGCAGCAGGTCGCCGGACTGGCGGACCACATCCAGGCGCTTCCTCTGCTCGCCGGGCAGGTCGCCCATGGCCATGATCTCGGCCATGGTCAGGACACCGTTCAGGGGCGTGCGGATCTCGTGGCTCATATTGGCCAGGAACTGTGACTTCATCAGGTTGGCGTCGTCGGCGCGGTCGCGGGCATCCTGCAGCTCGGCCACCATGGACTGCTGCTGGACCTCGCGGACAGACAGGCGATGCAGCAGCTGGTTGAAGGCCGAGCTCAGGCCCCGGAACAGGCCGTCCCGGCTGGCCAGGTGGATCGGCTCATAGCTGTCGGTGTCCGAGACCATCTGCATGGCGGTGGACAGCTCGACGACGGGGACGATCACCTGGTCGGCCAGGCGACGGGAGATGACGATGGCGACGCCGATGCAGGAGAACAGGAGAGCACCGGCCAGGGCGAGGAGCTGGGGCGCGACCTCAGCGAGGCCCAGCCCCCGGCCGACAGTCACCAGTTCGCCAAGGTGGACCCCCTTGCCTTCCACGGGCGTGCGGATGACGACTTGGGAACCGCCGGGGGAGCTGGGGGACGCAAGCTGGCCCGCCTGCCCGAAGCCGGAAACCCGTTGGCCCGAGGCATCGAAGAATTCCGCCGAGACCAGCAGGTGCGAGAGGCCAAGGGCGCGCACCGACGAGTCCACCGCCGCAGCATCCCCGGAACTGACGGCATCGGAGAGGTTGACCGCCGATACGGCGGCCAGGGTGGACTGGAGGGCGCGGTTCTGGGCCTGGACCTGGACCCACTGCTGACCCATGAAGGCCAGGCACGCCAAGACGAGCACGCTCAGCGCCGTGACGACGGCGGCGGCGGAGATGCGGGCGTGAAAGCCCGACGTGCTGAGAGCCTTTTGGCGGTACTCGGGGGGCGTCATTCTGATCCCGGCTTTACTACGAAAGCCCACACTGCCCCGAAAGTCCTAACGTTTCCCTGAATTAACCCTGTGCTTCCCTGAATTAACCCTGAAAAAACCGACGCTTGGGGGCGAATCAAACTGAAAAAAGCCAGATTTCAAAGCCCGCGTCAATTTGCCACGGTTAACAAATGATGAATCCTGGGGACGGACGTTAACCTCCGATTTACCTTAACGACGAGGCCATTCCGCCTCCTGAGGGGGTTCTTATGGACAAGGCATTTATCGCCCAACGCACCCAGGAAAAGCTCATCGCCACAGAATCGGCGATCGACCTGGCCCTGATCGAAACCACACAATTGCTCGCCGACCTGCTGCAGGCCCGCGCCGACCTGGGTGCCCCGGTCGCCTTCGCCGACGACGTTCAGGTCAAGCTGACTGAAGCCGTTGCGGCCCTGAGCTCGGCCCGCACCCTGATGGGCCAGGTTCATTCGGGTCTGGAAGAAGCCGCCCTGCGCCTGGGTATCCGCCCGCGGATGGGCGGTTTCTACCGCAAGTCCGACTTCCGCCTCTCAGCGTCCGATGAAGAGCGCAACGTCGCCTGATTTCGTCATTTTGCGTTAAGAGATTTGGGGCTCTTCTCTGACGGGAGGAGCCCCTTTCCATGTCTGCGCTGGATGCCGTCCTAATCGCTCTGAACGTCGCAATTCCCCTTGTGGCGCTGGTTGCAGGAAAGACCCCAGAACGAATAGCAGCATTGATTTTTGCGATTAATACGATTGCAACGGGCGTTTGCGGTCATTTTTTTGGATTCAGAGATATAGGAATTCTGCTCCTCACTTTTGATGGAGTAATGGCTCTTTCATTTCTTGCACTTGCGGTTCGTTATAATTATCTTTGGATCGCTCTCATGATGGGTGCAATGGCTGGATATTTTGCGATTCATGCATATTATCTCTCCATGGACTTTCCGCTTGATGAGATGTTTGCAATGGCGAGCAATATCGCGACCGGGGTTGTCCTGATCAGCCTGTCGATCGGCGTCTGGAGCTCCCGGCGCCGCCCCGCGGAGCCCTGACGCCTGCGGGCACCGCCCACCAACTTCCCCCTTGCCTTCGGGCGCAAAGCGGCGTTTTTGCGCGGCGGGCCACGCCCCCCCAACGGGGTGCTGCTCATCTGTAAGGATGGGAGATATCGCAATGACCACAATCCCGCGGCCGGCCGTGCGCCCGGCCCGTCCCGAATTTTCCTCCGGCCCGTGCGCCAAGCGCCCCGGATGGACCCCCGAAGCCCTGAAGGATGCCGTCCTCGGCCGCTCGCACCGGTCGAAGCCCGGCAAGGCGCGCCTGCAGACGGCCATCGACCTGACCCGCAAGGTGCTTGAGGTTCCCGACAGCTACCTCATCGGCATTGTCCCCGGCTCGGACACCGGGGCGGTGGAGATGGCCATGTGGTCCCTGCTGGGGCCGCGCAAGGTGCAGATGCTGGCCTTCGAGAGCTTCGGCAAGGACTGGGTCACCGACGTGGTCAAGCAGCTGAAGCTGCCTGCCGAGGTGCTGGAAGCGCCCTATGGCGAACTGCCCGACCTGTCCCGGGTGGACCCGGCAGCGGACCTGGTCTTCACCTGGAACGGCACCACCTCGGGGGTGCGCGTACCGGACGCCGGCTTCATCTCGGCGGACCGCGAGGGGCTGACGATCTGTGACGCCACCTCGGCCGCCTTCGCCCAGGACCTGGACTGGGCCAAGCTCGATGTGGTGACCTTCTCCTGGCAGAAGGCCCTGGGCGGCGAGGGCGCGCACGGCGTGCTGGTCCTGTCGCCCCGGGCCGTCGCCCGGCTGGAGAGCCATACGCCGGCCTGGCCCATGCCCAAGCTGTTCCGCATGACCAAGAACGGCAAGGTGACCCTGGACCTCTTCGAGGGCGCCACCATCAACACCCCCTCCATGCTCTGCGTCGAGGACGTCATTGACGCCCTGGAGTGGGGCCAGGGGATCGGCGGCCTGTCGGCCATGCGGGCCCGGGCCGACGCCAATCTGGCGGTCCTGGCCGACTGGGTGGCGCGGACCCCCTGGGTGGACTTCCTGGCCGCCGACCCGGCGACCCGGTCCAACACCTCGGTCTGCCTGAAGGTGGTGGACGCGCAGGTGGCGGCCCTGTCCGCCGAGGCCCAGGCCGACTTCGCCAAGACCCTGGCCTCCCTGCTCGATAAGGAGGGCGCGGCCCTGGACGTCGCCGGCTATCGCGACGCTCCGCCCGGCCTGCGCATCTGGTGCGGCGCCACGGTGGAGACGGCCGACCTTGAGGCCCTGACCCCCTGGCTCGACTGGGCCTTCGAGACGGCTGCCGCCGGGCTCTGAGCCCACGCGCGCGCCGCCTCACCTCCCCTTCCCTTACCCTTCCCTTACCCTTCCCTTCCCCTTCCCCGTGAAGAAAGACACCCCCATGCCCCGCGTGCTCATCGCTGACAAACTCTCCCCCGCCGCCGTCGACATCTTCCGCCAGAGGGGGGTCGAGGCCGACGTCAAGACCGGCCTGTCCAAGGACGAGCTGCTGAAGATCATCGGCGACTATGACGGCCTGGCCGTCCGCTCGGCCACCAAGGCCGACAAGGACGTGATCGCCGCCGCCGGCCAGCTGAAGGTCATCGGCCGGGCCGGGATCGGGGTGGACAATGTCGACATCCCCGCCGCCACCTCCAAGGGCATCGTGGTGATGAACACCCCCTTCGGGAACTCCATCACCACCGCCGAGCACGCCGTGGCCATGATGTTCGCCCTGGCCCGCCAGATCCCCGCCGCCGACGCCTCCACCCAGGCCGGCAAGTGGGAGAAGAACCGGTTCATGGGCGTCGAACTCTACGCCAAGACCCTGGGCCTGATCGGGGCGGGCAATATCGGCTCCATCGTCGCCGACCGGGCCAATGGCCTGAAGATGAAGGTGGTGGCTTACGATCCCTTCCTGTCCGCCGAGCGGGCCGTGGAGATCGGGGTCGAGAAGGTCGACCTGGACGACCTGCTGGCCCGGGCCGACATCATCACCCTGCACACCCCCCTGACCGACAAGACCCGCAACATCCTGTCGGCCGAGAGCCTGGCCAAGGCGAAGAAGGGGGTGCTGATCGTCAACTGCGCCCGAGGCGGCCTGGTGGACGAGGCGGCCCTGCGCGCCCTGCTGGACTCCGGCCATGTGGGCGGGGCGGCCTTTGACGTTTTCGTCGAGGAGCCGGCGACGGCCAACATCCTGTTCGGCGCCCCCAACTTTATCGCCACGCCCCACCTGGGCGCCTCGACCCTGGAGGCGCAGGAGAATGTCGCCCTGCAGGTGGCTGAGCAGATGAGCGACTACCTCCTGACCGGGGCGGTGACCAACGCCCTGAACAGCCCCTCGGTGAGCGCCGAGGAGGCCCCCAAGCTGAAGCCCTTCGTGGCCCTCGCCGAGCGCCTGGGCGCCTTTGCCGGCCAGATGATCGACGTGGAAATCAAGGCCGTGGAGCTGGCCTACGAGGGCGAGGTGGCCCAGCTGAACACCCGGCCCCTGACCGCTGCGGCCCTGGCCGGGGTGATGCGGCCCGTCCTGGCCGAGATCAACATGGTCTCGGCCCCCGCCGCTGCCCGGGAGCGGGGGGTGACGGTGACCGAGTCCAAGCAGGACGATTCGCCGGTCTTCGAGAGCCTGGTGCGGATCACTGTGACCACGACCATGGGCAAGCGCTCCTTCGCCGGGACGGTGGTGGCCGGGACCCCGCGCATTGTCGAGGTCAAGGGCATGGAGCTGGACGCCCCCTTCAGCCCGACCATGCTGTACGTGAACAACCAGGACAAGCCGGGCTTCATCGGCGCGGTGGGCGCCCTGTTGTCCGAGGCGCAGGTGAACATCGCCACCTTCAACCTGGGCCGGGTGGCCGCCGGCGAGGACGCCATCTGCCTGATCGGCGTGGACCAGGAGCCCGACGAGGGCCTGGCCGGCCGCATCTGCGCCCTGCCCCACGTCAAGGAAGCCCGCATCCTGCGGTTCTAGCGCCCCCAGCTTCGCCGCCCTTGACCCCCTCACCCGGCTTCGCCGGGAGTTCCCCCTTGGGGGAGCAATTAGAACGGTAATTCCTCCCCATCAGGGAGAGGTGGTGCGCGCAGCGCGACGGAGGGGGTCTGCTGAGAGGCCGTTGACCCCCTCACCCGGCTTCGCCGGGAGCTCCCCCTTGGGGGAGCAATTAGAACGGTAATTCCTCCCCATCAGGGGGAGGTGGTGCGCGCAGCGCGACAGAGGGGGTCTGCTGAGAGGCCGTTGACCCCCTCAGTCGGCTTCGCCGACAGCTCCCCCTTGGGGGAGCAATTAGAACGGTAATTCCTCCCCATCAGGGGGAGGTGGACCGGGACGCCAGTCCCGGGACGGAGGGGGTCAACGGCATCTCAGCAGAACCCCTCACCGGACTGCGCCCGAAGATCCCCCTTGGGGAGGAATGGGCTCTGTGGAGGACCAGCGGCGTTGACCCCAGCCTCCGGCTGGAGGGAGGATCGGCCCCGCCCGCCCTCCCGGGAGGCCATTGACTCCCTGTTCGCCTGGACTAGAACAAAAAGCGAACACGAGGTTGGGCATGGACGGGGACAGGCGAAATAGGCTGGCGACGCTGCGGACAGACATCCGGCGGCTGGAGCGGATGGCGGGACCCGTGCGGGGGCGGCTATCCCTGGGCGATCCGCGCCTGGATTCCGCCCTGCCGGGTGGAGGGCTTTCCCTGGGCCAGTGGCACGAGATCGGCGGCGAGGGCACCGAGGCTGAGACTGGGGCCGCCCCCGCCGCCTTCGCCGCCCGGCTGGCCGCCGCCCTGCTGGCCCGCCCCGACCAGCGCGGCCGCTCGGCCGTGTGGATCCTGCGCCGCGATGACCTCTTTCCCCCCGGACTGGCGAGCCTGGGCCTGCCGGCAGAGCGGCTGGTGGGCGTCTGCGCCCGGGACGAGGCCGAGGCCCTGGGCGTCGCCGAGGACGCCCTGGCCTCTCCCGGCGTGGGGGTGGTGCTGGCCGAGGTCGGCGCCGTGGACCTGACCGCCGGGCGGCGACTGCAACTGGCCTGCGAGGCCCGCGGCGGCACGGGGCTGGTGATCCTGCGGCGGCCCTTCGGCGGTGGCGGGGCGACGGCGGGGGGTACGGCGGCGGCGACCTGCTGGCGGGTGGCACCCGCGGCCAGCGCGCCAAATCTGGGCGGTCTAGGTTTGGGACCACCCCGCTGGCGCCTGCGCCTGGCCCGCAGCCGGGGCGGACGGAGCGGGGCCTGGCTGGTGGAGGCCGCCGGGACCGCAGACGAGGGAGAAGCCGATGTCGCGCATCCTCTGCGTCTGGTCGCCGAACTGGGCGATCGAGACCTGGCGGCGCCGGCGGCCTTCAGCGCCGCAGGCTGAGCCCTTCGCCCTGGCCAGCCTTTCCCGGGGCCTGAGGGTGCTGACCGCCGTCAGCCCGCAGGCCGCGGCGGCGGGCCTCTTCCTCGGCCAGGGCCTGACCGACGCCCGGGCCCTGCGCCCCGACCTGGTCCTGGCTGAGGCCGAACCCGAGGCCGACGCCCGGGCCCTGGAGGCCCTGGCCGACTGGTGCGTGCGCTTTTCCCCCGCCGTGGCCCCCGATCCGCCAGATGGCCTGTTCCTCGACATCGGCGGCGTCTCCCACCTGTGGGGCGGCGAGGCGGAGATGGCCGCCGACCTGGCCGCGCGCCTGGCGAGGGACGGCCTGACCGCCCGGATCGCCGTGGCCGACACCGCCGGGGCGGCCTGGGCCCTGGCGCGGAGCCCGGCGGCGGAAGGGCGTCCCCGAATCCTGGCTCCGGGCAAGACGGAGGCGCAGCCCCTCGCGCCCGAACTGGCCAGCCTGTCGACCGCAGCCCTGCGCCTGGAGCCGGTGGCGGTGGAGCGCCTGGCCCGGCTGGGCCTGAGGCGGATCGGCCAGCTGGCCGGCCTGCCCCGGGGCCCCCTGGCCAAACGCTTTGGCGTCAAGGTCCTGCTGCGCCTGGACCAGGCCCTGGGCCGGGCCCCCGAAGCCCTGGCCTTCCGCCGCCCGCCGACCCCCTGGTTCTCCCGCCTGGACCTGGCCGAGCCGGTGAGCGCGCCGGAGGACCTGGCCCGCCTGTGCCGGGACGCGACCCTTCGCCTGTGCGCGCGGCTGGAGGCGTCCGGACGCGGGGCCCGGCGCTTCCGCCTGGACTTCCACAGGGTGGACGGCGCCCCTGTGGGCCTGGAGTTGGGCCTGTCCCGCCCGGCCCGCGACCCGGACCGCATCGCCCGCCTCTTCCTGCCCCGGCTGGAGAGCCTGGACCCCGGCTTCGGGATCGAGGCGGTGAGCCTCCAGGCGGCAGAGACCGAGGTCCTGGCACCAGGCCAGTCCGACCTGGCCAGCCTGCTGGAGCCAGTCGAGGGACCCGAGGCCCTGGCGCCCCTGATCGACCGGCTGACCGCCCGGCTCGGGCCCCGGCGGGTCTGGCGCAGCCGGCCCCTGGCCAGCCATGTCCCCGAACGCTCAGTGCGCCGGGCCGCAGCCCTGGAGGCACAGGCGGGCCCCGCCGGCAGCTGGCCCGCCTGGCGCCCCCGCCCCCTTCGCCTCCTGCCCCGTCCCGAGGTCCTGGAGGCGGTGATCGCCCTGACCCCGGACGAGCCGCCCCGGCAGTTCCGCTGGCGGGGGCGGGTACATCGCATCCGCCTGGCCGAGGGACCCGAGCGGATCGGCGCGGAATGGTGGCGGACCGGGATCGAGGCGGTGCGGACCGACCAGGTGCGGGACTATTACCGGGTGGAGGACCAGGACGGGGCCCGGCTCTGGGTCTTCCGCTCGGGCCTGCACGACCATGACCGGCCGGTGCGCTGGTGGCTGCACGGCCTGTTCGGATGAGCCGCTACGCCGAGCTGGCGGCGGCCAGCAACTTCTCCTTCCTGCGCGCCGCCTCGCACCCCGAGGAACTGGTGGCGACCGCCGCCGCCCTGGGCCTGGACGCCCTGGGGGTCGCCGACCGCAACAGCCTGGCGGGGGTGGTCCGGGCCTGGGGGGCGGGACGCAAGGCGGGCGGGTCCCTGAAGGTGCTGGCGGGCGCCCGCCTGGTCTTCGCCGACGGGACGCCGGACCTCATCTGCTATCCCTCCGACCGGGCGGCCTGGAGCCGGCTGACCCGCCTTCTGACCCTGGGCAAGCGGCGGGCGCCCAAGGGCGGGTGCGACCTGTCCCTCGGCGACTTCCTGGACCACGCGGAGGGCCAGCTGGCCATCGTCCTGCCCCCCGCGCCGGGAGAGGCCGGGAGGGGTGACTTCCCCGGACATCTGGAGGCCCTGGCCCGGGCCCGGCGGGGATGGATCTGGCTGGGAGGTGTGCGCCGCTACGGCCCCCGCGACCTGCAGGACCTGGCCCGGCTGGAGGCCCTGGGGGCGGCGGCCGGGGCACCCCTGGTGGCGGTGGGCGAGGTGCTCTACCACGACGCCCGTCGGCGGGCCCTGCAGGACGTCCTGACCTGTATCCGCGAGGGCTGCACGATCCACGAGGCGGGGCTGAGGCTGGAGGCCAACGCCGAGCGGCGGCTTAAGCCCCCGGCCGAGATGGCTCGCCTGTTCGCCCGCTTCCCCGCCGCCGTTGAGCGCAGCCTGGAGATCGCCGGCCGCGTCGGCTTCGACCTGTCGGAGCTGCGCTATGAATACCCCGACGAGCCTGTCCCGGCGGGCAAGACCCCCATCCAGCACCTGCGTGACCTGACCTGGGAGGGGGCGGGCTGGCGCTTCGAGGGCGGGCTGGGCGAGCGCGAGCGGCGGACCCTGGAGCACGAGCTCGACCTGATCGAGAAGCTGGGCTTTCCCAACTACTTCCTGACCGTCCACGACATCGTCCGCTGGGCGCGCGCCCAGGGCATCCTCTGCCAGGGGCGCGGGTCGGCCGCCAACTCCGTGGTCTGCTTCTGCCTGGGCATCACCGCCGTCGACCCGACGAAGAAGGACCAGGACCTGCTGTTCTCGCGCTTCATCTCCGAGGCCCGGGGCGAGCCGCCAGACATCGATGTCGACTTTGAGCACGAGCGCCGGGAGGAGGTCATGCAGTACCTTTTCCGCCGCTACGGCCGGGACCGGGCCGCCATCGCCGCCACGGTGATCCACTTCCGCCCGCGGATGGCCATCCGCCAGGTGGGCAAGGCCCTGGGCCTGACCGAGGACGTCACCGCGGCCCTGGCCGGGACGGTCTGGGGGCCCTGGAGCGGCATGAGCCCGGACCCCTACATCCGCCAGGCGGGCCTGGACCCGGACGCCCCGGAGATCCGCCGGGCCACCGCCCTGGCCGGCGAGCTTCTGGGCTTTCCCCGCCACCTGTCCCAGCACGTGGGCGGCTATGTCCTGACCCGGGGCCGGCTGGACGAGCTGGTCCCCATCGGCAACGCCGCCATGCCGGACCGCACCTTCATCGAGTGGGACAAGGACGACATCGACGCCCTGGGCCTGATGAAGGTGGACATCCTGGCCCTGGGCATGCTGACCGCCCTGCGCAAGAGCTTCGAGATGATCCCGCCCCGGGCGGACGGGACCCGGCTGACCGACATCGCCCAGGTCCCGCAGGAGGTTCCCCAGGTCTACGACATGCTATGCCGGGCGGACTCCGTGGGCGTCTTCCAGGTGGAGAGCCGGGCCCAGATGTCCATGCTGCCGCGCCTCAAGCCCCGGCGCTTCTACGACCTGGTGATCGAGGTCGCCATCGTCCGGCCCGGCCCCATCCAGGGCGACATGGTCCATCCCTACCTGCGCCGGCGCGACGGGACCGACCCGGTGGACTTCCCCGCCCCGTCGCCGGAGCACGGCCCGCCGGACGAGCTGCACCGGGTGCTGGGCAAGACCCTGGGCGTGCCCCTCTTCCAGGAGCAGGCCATGCGCCTGGCCATCGAGGCAGCCCGGTTCAGCGAGAATGACGCCGACGGCCTGCGGCGGGCCATGGCCACATTCCGCAACCTGGGGAGCATCAGCGAACACCGCCGCCGCTTCCTGGAGGGCATGACCGGGCGGGGCTATGACCCGGATTTCGCCGAGCGCTGCTTCCGCCAGATCGAGGGGTTCGGCTCCTATGGCTTCCCCGAGAGCCACGCCATCAGCTTCGCCCTTCTGGTCTACGCCTCGGCCTGGGTGAAATGGCGCTGGCCCGACGCCTTCTGCGCGGCCCTGATCAACTCCCAGCCCATGGGCTTCTACCTGCCCGCCCAGCTGGTGCGGGACGCCCGGGAGCACGGGGTGGAGGTGCGCCCCGCCGACGTCCTGGCCAGCGACTGGGACTGCACCCTGGAACCGGTGTCTGGCCAGCGGTTGCGGGCCCTGCGGCTGGGCCTGCGACAGGTGCGGGGCCTGGCCCAGGAGGACGTTGAGCGCCTGGTCCTGGCCCGGGCCCGGGGGGCCCGCGCCCTCCCCGACTTCGCCCGGGTGGTGAGCGGACGGGGGATGGAGCTCCTGGCCGAGGCCGACGCCTTCGCCGGCCTGGGGATAAGCCGCCGCCAGGCCCTGTGGGCAGTGAAGGGACTGGCCGGCGCCGACCGGGCGGACCGGGACGCGCCCCTGGCCGCGGGGGCCGATCTGCCCGAGCCCAGGGTCGACCTGCCGCTCATGAGCGCCGCCCGGGAGACCGCCGAGGACTACCGCACCCTGCGCCTGTCCCTGAAGGCCCACCCCTGCGCCTTCCTGCGCGAGGACCTGGCGGCGCGGGGCGCGCGCCCGGCGGCGGATCTGAAGCGGATGCGGGACGGGCGCCGCACTGCCGTGGCCGGCCTGGTCCTGGTGCGCCAGAGGCCGGGTACGGCGAAGGGGGTGGTCTTCATGACCCTGGAGGACGAGACCGGGACGGCCAACATCGTCGTCTGGAAGGATGTCTTCGAGGCCCACAGGCCGGCGGTCATGCGCTCGGGCCTGGCCCTGGTGGAGGGGCGGGTGCAGGTCGCCGGGGACATCCTCCACCTAGTGGCCGAGCGGATCACCGACCTGTCCGTCCTGGCGGCGGGCCTGCGGACAGATGAATCCGGCGAGGCACCCAAGGCCGGCGGCGGACGGCTGTTGGCGAGCCGCGACTTCCACTGAGGGCCTCAGGGCCTTGACGTCCGCCCGGCCCTGCGGCGAAGTCGGGGCGACAGGGAGATACGCCATGACCCCAACGCCCCGGGCCCTCGCCCGCCTCGCCGCCCTCGCCCTCGCCCTCCTCGCCACCCCGGCTCTCGCCGATCCCGCCCGGGTCCGGGTGGAGACGGGCGCCCTGGCCGGGGAGGCGAAGGACGGCGTCGGCGTCTGGCGCAACATCCCCTATGCCGCTGCGCCGACGGGCGACCGCCGCTGGGCGCCGCCAGCCCGGGCTGCCGGCTGGACGGGCGAGCGGGACGCCACGAAGGCCGGACCCTCCTGCGTGCAGAAGATGAATGCCGACGGGACACCCAATGGCGGGGGCGCCAACGGCCCCATGAGCGAGGACTGCCTGCAGCTGAACGTCTTCGCCCCGGCGAAGGCCCGAAAGGTGCCGGTCATGGTCTGGATCCACGGCGGTAGCCACCGGGAGGGGGCGGGCTGGATCTACGACGGCTCGGCCTTTGCCCGGCAGGGGATCGTGGTGGTGACGATCAACTATCGCCTGGGCCCGCTGGGCTATTTTGCCCACCCCGCCCTGACCGCCGCCGCCCGGAAGGACGAGTCCCTGGCCAACTACGGCCTGATGGACCAGATCGCCGCCCTGCAGTGGGTGAAGCGCAACATCGAAGCCTTCGGGGGCGACCCCCGACAGGTCACGGTGTTCGGGGAGAGCGCCGGAGGCATGAGCACCCTGGCCCTGCTGGCGACGCCCTCGGCCAAGGGCCTCTACGCCCGCGCCATCGTCCAGTCGGGGGGCGGCTGGTTCCCGCCAACGACCCTGGCCGCAAAGGCCCAAGCCAGCGAAGAGGCCCTGGCGGCCATGGGCCATGCCAAGGCCTCCGCCGCCGACCTGCGGGCCCTGCCGGCCGAGAGCCTCATCAAGGGGGTCGGCGGAAGCTTTGGTCCCTTCCCGGACGGCCGCCTGCTGAAGGAGACCCCCAGCCAGGCCTTCGCCGCCGGGCGGGCCGCCGACGTGCCGCTGATCATCGGCTGGAACTCCGGCGAGGACTCCCTGATGGGCCCCTGGCGGCCAGAGATGATCCGCGCCGTACCGGAGGGGGCGCGGGAGGTCTATTCCAGCCCGGCCGCCCGGGGCGACGAGGCCCTGGCCCGGGCCGTCTTCACCGACCGGGCCATGGGCGCGCCGGCTCGCTGGATCGCCCGACAGGCCGCCTCGGGCGCCCCGGCCTGGCTCTACCACTTCTCCTATGTGGGAACCCGGTTCCAGCCCTTCACCGACCGGGCCGCCCATGCCGCGGAGATCCAGTACGTCTTCCAGTACTGGGGTCGCCGGACCCCCATGTCGGCGGTGTCGGAAGAGGACAAGGCCATGGCCACCCTGATGAACGGCTGCTGGGCCACCTTTGCCAAGACCGGCCGCCCGGACTGTCCCACAGGCCAGGCCTGGCCCGCCTATTCAAAGGCGCAGGACACCCTGCTGGAGTTCGGCCGCGACACCGGCCTGAGGACCGGCTTCCAGTCTGGCCGCCTCGACTTCCAGGAGACAAGGACCCTCTCGGGTCTGGCCCTGCCCTGAGCTGCGCCGACATCTTGAGCCCCTAAGGCGCAGGAACCGGCCAAGCGGCGAGAGGGGTCTGCGGCGCCTCCGTTGACCCCCTCCGTCCCGCTACGCGGTCCACCTCCCCCTGGGGGGAGGAATTAACGCCGCGCAACAGTCCCCAAGGGGGAGCTCCGGGCGAAGCCCGGTGAGGGGGTCAACGGCGCCTCAGCTGACCTCCTCCGACCCGGGACCCGGCCCTGGGCGGGGACTTCTGCACCCGGGTCAGACGCCTGCGATCCGAAGACACCTGAACCGGGGTTCCCATCCCGCCTTGGACGGCAGCGCCTCCACGGCAAAGCCAAGCCTGAGATAGAAACCTGTCGCTCCGATGTGCGTTTCAGCGTGAATCGGCAGGCTCGGATGAGCCCTGGAAATCGCCTCTATGAGCGCTCGTCCGTACCCGGAGTTCTGGTGCCCGGGCGCCACGGCGATGTGGGTGATTTCAACCCCTTCCTGATCCTGTCGAAAACCTGCCGCCGCCGCCTGAACTCCGCCGACGTTCGCCTCAACCAGTCCCCGACCCGGTTCGTCCCGGTAGGTAGCGCGGACCTTCGCCATCTTCTCGCTGGTCGGGTCCCCGACAGCGGCGGCCAGGATTCGCCAGAAGGTTTCGTCACCGCCAGCAGGCGGCAGGAACCTGATCCCGTCGAGCGTCATATCGGCCCTCCCACGTCGAAAGTCTTGAATGGCTATTCCTGTCGAGCCCTACCGGCCACCACCGTTAAACCCCCTTCAAAGTTTAGGGCTAAGAGTGTGGGCGACCCAGACCAGGATCCCCCATGATTCGCGCCCGCAGAGCCCGCATTGTCGCCACCCTTGGACCGGCGACCCGAAAGCCGGAGCAGATCGTCGCCCTGGCCCGGGCGGGGGCTGACGTCTTCCGGGTGAACTTCAGCCATGGCGAGCATGCGGACCACGCCACGGCCATCGTCCGGGTGCGGGCCGCAGAGGCCGAGGTGGGGCGTCCGCTGGCGGTGCTGGCGGACCTCCAGGGGCCGAAGATCCGGTTGGGCGAATTCCTCGGCGGGCGGGTGGAGCTGACCCGGGGCCAGGCCTTTCGTCTCGACCGTGACCCGGCGCCAGGGGATTCCCGCCGGGTCTGCGTGCCCCACCCCGAGATCTTCGCCGCCCTGCGGACCGGGGCCGATGTGCTGCTGGACGACGGCAAGGTCCGGCTGAAGGTCGTCCGCTTCGGCCAGGACTTCGCCGAGACCGAGGTGATCAGCGGCGATATCCTGTCCGACCACAAGGGCCTGAACCTGCCCGGCCTGGCCATTCCCATTCCCGCCCTAACGGAGAAGGACCGGATCGACCTCGACTTTGCCCTGACCCAGGGCGTGGACTGGGTAGCCCTGTCCTTCGTCCAGCGCGCCGCCGACATGGCCGAGCTGAGGCAGATCGTCCTGGGCCGGGCCGGCGTCCTGGCCAAGATCGAGAAGCCCGCCGCCCTGGAGGCCCTGGACGAGATCCTGGACCTGTCCGAGGCGGTCATGGTGGCCCGGGGCGACCTGGGCGTCGAACTGGCGCCCGAGGATGTGCCGGTGGTCCAGAAAACCCTGGTCCGCGCCGCGCGGATGCGGGGCATCCCCGTCATCGTGGCCACCCAGATGCTGGAGTCCATGATCCACTCGCCGACACCCACCCGGGCCGAAGCCTCGGACGTGGCCGCCGCCGTCTACGAGGGCGCTGATGCCGTCATGCTGTCGGCCGAGACCGCCGCCGGCGAATACCCCCTGGAGGCGGTGACCATGATGGACCGCATCCTGGCGCGGGTGGAGCGCGACCCGCGCTGGCCCGGGCTGATGGCCGCCGAATACCCGGTGGAGGACGCCGACGCCGACGCCCTGGTCGCCGCCGCCCGGCGGGCTGCCGATTCCGCCTCCACAGGCTGCCTGGCCGCCTTCACCACCACCGGCCAGACCGCCCTGCGCCTGTCGCGGGAACGTCCCCTCCAGCCCACCCTGGCCCTGACCACCCGCCTGGCCACCGCCCGGCGCCTGGCCCTGGCCTGGGGCGTCGAGGCCCGGGTCGTGGACCCCATCACTGATCCCGAGGACCTGGCGCGGGTGGCGGTGGAACAGGCCCTGGCGGCGGGCCTGTGCCCCCCCGGACACCGGGTCCTGATCCTGGCCGGCCTGCCCATGGGATCCCCAGGCGCGGCCAACATACTGCGCATCGCCCACGCCCCCCTGAGGCGCTGAGGCCAGACCCAAAAGGAAGACGTGCAAGGCGCTGCGGTATGGGCTATTCCCCGCGCCGCACGCTGGACCCGAGCCTGCCTGCGCCTGCGGGGTAAAAAGCTTGAAAAACGTGTACACCGGGCTGGTCGGCGACATCGGCGGCACCCACGCAAGGCTGGCCCTGGTCGATGAAGAAGGCCACATCCGCCATCCCGTCACCTTCGAGGAGCGCCACTATCCGTCCCTGACAGAGGTGATTGGCAGCTATCTGGAAAAGACCCTGGGGCGGAGACGGCCAGAGCGCGCCGTGCTGGCGGTGGCGGGGCCCGTCGTGGATGGGGAGATCCAGTTCACGAACAACAGCTGGCGGGCCTCGGAGGGCGAGCTCTTCGTCGCCTTCGAGTTCGAGTCCGTCCGGCTGATCAATGACTTCGCCGCCCAGGCCCTGGCCGCCCCTCTCCTGCCGGCCGACACCCTGAGGCGCATTGGTCCCGACCTCCGCGGCGCGGACCTTGCCCCCCTGGTGGTGATGGGCGCCGGGACCGGATTTGGCGTGGCCGGCCTGGCCCGCTCCAACCGGGGCGACGTCGAGGTCGCTGGCGAGGGCGGGCACGGTGCCTTCGCCCCCTTCGATGACACCGAGATGGAGATCCTGCGGATCCTGAACCAGAGGTTCGGACGGACCTCCATCGAGCGCATCCTGTCGGGTCCTGGCCTCCACAACCTCTATTCCGCCCTGGCCGAGATTCGCGGTGCGGCGCCGGTCCTGGTGGATGAGGCGGCCGTGACCGCCGCTGCCGAAACGGGCGACGCCCTGGCGAACGAGACCCTGGACCGCTTCTGCGCCATCCTCGGCTCGGTGGCGGGGGACCTGGCCCTGACCTTCGGTGCCCGGGGCGGTGTGTTCATCTCCGGCGGACTGGCCCCACGCATGGCCGACCGGCTGGCAGGCGGCAGCTTCCGGAGCCGGTTCGAGGCCAAGGGCCGGATGAGCGCCTTCATGGCCGAGATCCCGACCACCCTGATCCAGCATCCCTACGCCGCCCTGGTGGGCGCCGCCCGCGCCCTGAAGCGCCCGGTCGCCAGCCTGCGCTGATCCCAGGTCTCCGTCGGCCGCCGTAGACCCCCTCCGTCCCGGGGCTACCGCCCCTGGAAGTTGCCCGGGCGGCGTTCGGCGACGGCGCGGACGCCTTCGGCGAAGTCCTCTGTGGCGCGCAGGATGGTCTGCTGGCCGTGCTCGTGGTCGGTCTGGGCCCGGACGCCGGCAGCAAGGCCGGCGCGCAAGGTCTTGCGGGTGGCGACCACTGCCAGGGGGGCGTTCTCGGCGATCTCGGCGGCCAGGGCCTTGGCGGCCTCCAGCAGGTCAGCCTGGGGGACCACTTCGTCTACCAGGCCCCAGGCCAGGGCCTCCTCGGCCTTCACCCGCCGGCCGGTCAGGAACATCAGGGCCGCCCTCTGCTCACCGATCAGGCGCGGCAGGGTGTGGGTCAGGCCGAAGCCCGGGTGGAAGCCCAGCTTGACGAAGTTGGCGGCAAATCGGGCCTCGGGAGCGGCGACGCGGAAGTCGGCGACCAGGGCCAGGCCCAGGCCCGCCCCCACGGCCGCACCCTGGACGGCGGCGATGATCGGGGTCTCAATCGAGAAGAGGCGGACGGCCTGGGTGTAGAGGTCGTTGATCCCGTTCATGCCCGAGCCGCCGATGCCGTCGGGGGTCACCAGGTCGGCGCCGGCGCAGAAGGCCTTGCCCGCAGAGGCCAGGACCACGGCCCGGACCTCGCTATCGGCGTCGATCTTCTCGAGCCGGTCGGCCAGGTCGTGCATCAAGGGCACGGAGACGTGGTTGTTCGGCGGCCGGTCGATGGTGACCACGGCGATATGGCCGGTCTTCTCGACGGTGATTTCGGGGCGCTCGGTGGTGGTGGTCATCTCTTCACTCCCAGGAGGTTGCGGGCGACCACCATGCGGTGGACTTCAGAGGGCCCGTCGTAGATTCGCATGTTGCGGATGCTGGCCGCCATCAGGTGCAGGGGCAGTTCCTTGGTCATGCCCATGGCGCCGAAGCACTGCATGACGTTGTCGAGTACCTCCCAGGCCATCTCGGTGGCGAAGACCTTGACCATCGAGATCTCGTTCTTCACGTCCTGCCCCTGGTCCAGCTTCCAGGCGCAGTGATAGGTCATCAGGCGGGCGGCATGGATCTTGGTGGCGGCGTCGGCGGCCCACCACTGCACGGCCTGGCGCTGGGACAGGGGCTGGCCGAAGGTGACCCGCTGGGGGGCGTACTCGATCATCATGTCGAGGGCCCGCTGGGCGAGACCGATGCACCAGGCGGCCATCTCGATACGGCGGGTGCCCAGGCGCACCTGCATGGGGGCGAAGCCCTGGCCCTCGACACCCAGAAGCTTCCAGCCCGGCACGCGGACGTCGTCGAGGGCGATCTCGTAGGTGAAGGCGCCGGCCAGCATGGGGATACGGCGCAGGATGTTGAAACCGGGGGTCTCCCGGTCGACTAGGAAGGCGCTCATCCCGCCCCGGGAGCCCTTCTCCTTGTCGGTGACCGCCATGACGATGGTGAAGTCGGCCTGCTCGGCCCGGCTGGTCCAGATCTTCCGGCCGTTGAGGATCCAATCGTCGCCGTCGCGGACGGCCCGGGTGAGCATGCCCGACGGGTCAGCGCCGGCGCCGGGTTCCGAGATGCCGATGGCGCTGATGGTCTTTCCCGCTGCGTAGGGGGCCAGATAGGCCTCGCGCTGGCGCTCGGTCACCGTGGCCATCAGCATGCGCAGGTTCGGCGAGTCCGGCGGCAGGGTGTAGGGCGTGATGGTCGAGCCCATGGCCTCATTGACGCCGATCAGGGCCACCTGGGGCAGGTCGAAGCCGCCGACGTCCTCGGGGGCGTCCAGGCCCCAGAGCCCGAGCTTCTGGGACACTTCGTCGATGCGGGCCCGTTCCTCGGCGGACAGCCAGATCCCCTGACCGGCCGCGTCCCGGGCCAGGACCGCCCCCTCGAGGGGCATGAGCTCGTCGCGCACGAAGCGCTCTGCGAGGTCCTTGAGCATCCGGTGCTCTTCGGAAAGCTGAAAGTCCATGCGACGGCCTCCTCCCGGCTTGCGCCCTTGTCTGGGGGGATCATAACGACGGAAACGGCCAAGGGGAGAGACGACGTGGCGGAAACTCGGGAACTTGCGACGACGGCGACGGGCCCCCTGGCGGGAATCCGCATTCTCGACCTGACCAGCGTGGTGTTCGGCTCCTATGCCACGCAGATCCTGGGAGACCAGGGCGCGGAGGTGATCAAGATCGAGGACCCCGGCTCGGGGCGAGGCGACGGCGGCGACATCATGCGCTGGGCTGGCCATGTGCCGCAGGGCGCCCCCCGGGACCTGGGCCCCATCTTCCTGACCATCAACCGCAACAAGCGCTCGGTGGTGGTGGACATGAGGGATCCGGCCTCCAAGCCCCTGATGGAGGCCCTGATCGCCTCCTGCGAGGTCTTCGCCACCTCCATCCGCTATGACGGCCTGAAGCGGCTGGGCCTGGCCTACGAGGACGTCCGCGCCCTGCGGCCCGATGTGGTCTATGTCCACGCGGCGGGCTACGGCTCGGAGGGCCCCTATGCTGGTGAGCCGGCCTATGACGACCTGATCCAGTCCGCCTCGGGCCTGGCCGACCTCCTGCCCCGCACGGATGGCAACCCGACGCCGCGCATCCTGCCCACCCTGGTGGCCGACAAGGTCTCGGGCCTGTTCATGTGCCAGGCCATCACCGCTGGCCTCCTGCACCGGGAGCGCACGGGACAGGGCCAGTTCATCGAGGTGCCCATGCTGGAGTGCATGACCAGCTTTACCCTGGTCGAGCACCTCTATGACCACGCCTTCGACCCGCCGATCGGTCAGTGGGCCTACCAGCGTGTGGCCAACCCGAACCGCAAGCCCTACCCGACCCAGGACGGCTATATCGGCCTCCTGCCCTATACCGACAAGCAGTGGGACCAGTTCTTCGCCGCCGCCGGCCTGGCCGAGACCTTCGGCAAGGACCCGCGGTTTTCCGACTATTCCCAGCGGGGCAAGCACATCAATGAGCTCTACGGCCTGGTGGGCGAGGTCACCCAGACCAAGACCACCCAGGAGTGGCTGGACCTGCTCAAGCCCCTGTCGATCCCGGTGGTGCGCACCGCGCGGCTGGATGACCTGCCGGACGACCCGCACCTGTCCGCCGTGGGCTTCTTCGAGCGCCACGAGCACCCCCACGCCGGGCCCTACCTCGCCATGAAGCCGCCAGTGAAGTTCACCGGCTCGCCCAGCAACATCCGCCGCCACCCGCCCCGCCTGGGCGAGCACACCGACGAGGTCTGGGCGGAGCTGGGACTGAAGAAGCCCTGATGCGCATCTCGGTCATCGGACAGTCCGGGGCGGGCAAGTCGACCCTGGGGGTGGCGCTGGCTGAGCGGCTGGGCCTGCAGAGGGTAGAGTTGGACGCCCTGAACTGGCTGCCGGGCTGGCGCGACCTGCATGGCGAGGACCCGCAGGCCTTCGTCGACCGGGTGGAGGCCGCCACCCGGGGCGAGCGGTGGATCACCGACGGCAACTATACGATCTGCCAGGACCTGGTCTGGGGCCGGGCCACTGACGTTATCTGGCTGGACTATCCCCTGTCCGTCAGCATGCCGCGCCTGCTGAGGCGCACGCTGGACCGGGCGATCACGGGGCGGGAGCTTTGGGAGGGCACGGGCAACCGGGAGCTCTTCACCCGCTGGTTCGATAGGGATCACCCGGTCTGGTACACCCTGCGCCACCACAAGGATGCCACCGCCCGGCGGGAGGCGCGGTTCGCGGACCCCAAGTGGGCGGGCCTGCGCCTGCACCGGGTGAAGTCACCCGGGGAGGCGGAGGCCCTGATGGAGCGGCTGGCGGCTCTAGAGGCCGGCGGACAGCAGGCATGAAAAAGCCCAGCGACCCTGAGGGGCCGCCGGGCGATCTCAGCCGGGCCGGAGCCTAGGCAAATTACTTCTTGATGGTTTCCTTGGTGTCTTCCGCGGTCTTGGAGACGGCGGAGCCGGCGGCCTGGACGTCCTTGCCGACGCCAGAGAAGGTGTTGCAGCCGGCGATGGCGAGGGTCGCTGCGGCGGCCGCGAGGATGAGGATCTTACGCATTTTTAGACATCCTTTGGATGAGCCTGAAAGTGAGTCCACAATCTAAGCTAACATTTCGGTCAACGAAAGGCTGAACGTGCGCCTAGGCAGGACAGAAAACCGGGGCCGGTGGGCCGCCGTCCGTGGGCTGGAAGCGTACCTTCACCCTCTGGCCGATCCTTAACGAGTCCGGGTCGCAGTCCACGAAGTTGGTCAGCACTGCCAGGCCCTCGTCGAGGGTGACATAGCCGATCACATAGGGGCCCGTGGGCGAGCGCCGCATGATGGAGAAGGTATAGATCTCCCCCTCCCCGGGGCTCTCTTCCCAGACCGTCTCGTCCGAGGCGCAGAAGGGGCAGAAGGCGCGGGGATACCAGTGCGCCTTGCCGCAGGCGGTACAGCGCTTGATCAGGAACCTGCCCTCGGCGGCGGCGTCCCAGAAGGGCTGGCTCTCGACGGTGACCGCGGGCGCCGGAATGACCCGGCCAGCGGGTTTGGCTTCAGCTTCGCTCATCTTCCTACTCCCGCTCGAGGATGACCGTGGCCGCGCCATGGCGCGTGCCGAGGGATCCGCCCGTGCCGTGGGCCAGGGCCAGGTCGCAATTGGCCACCTGGACCCTGGGGTGGGCCTCGCCACGCAGTTGGCGCACCGCCTCGATGACCTTGGTGATGCCGCCCCGGTTGGTGGGGTGGTTGTTGCACAGGCCGCCGCCATCGGTGTTGAAGGGCAGCTTGCCGACGCCCGAGATCAGGTTGCCGTCGGCCACGAAGCGGCCGCCCTGGCCCTTGGCGCAGAAGCCCAGGTCCTCGATCTGCATCAGCACGGTGATGGTGAAGCTGTCGTAAATGGAGGCGTACTTGATGTCGGCGGGGGTGACGCCGGCCTCCGCAAAGGCCCGGGGGCCGGACCAGACGGCGCCGGAATAGGTGAGGTCCAGGCCCTGGCCGCCGCCGGGGCCCTTGGGCGCCTCGCCCGAGCCGATCACCTTGATCCTTGGCCGGTTCAGGCTGCGCGCCACTTCCGGCGAGGTGATGATCAGGGCGCCGCCGCCGTCGGTGACGACGCAGCAGTCCAGCAGGTGCAGGGGGTCGGCGATCATCCGCGAATTGACCACGTCCTCCACCGTGACCACGTCCTTCAGGAAGGCGTGTTCGTTCCACTGGGCGTGATGGCTGGCGGCGACCTTGATCCAGGCCAGCTGCTCGGAGGTGGTGCCATAGTCGTGCATGTGGCGCATGGCGCACATGCCGTAGGTGTTGTGGGTCGAGCCGCCGTAGATGTTCTCAAAGCCGGCCTCGGGGGCGCCGTCGGACAGCTGGCCGGGGCGCGCGCCGCCGCCAGGACGGCCGCCCTGCCCCTGGCGAGGACGCCCGGCCAGGGTGATCAGGGCCACCTGGCACTTGCCAGCGGCGATGGCCTGGACCGCGTGGCCCACGTGCAGGATGTAGGAGGAGCCGCCGGTCTCGGTGGAGTCCAGGTGGCGGACATTGCGCAGGCCCATATAGTCGACCATGGACATGCCGCCGAAGCCCGGCGCATCTCCGGCGCAGAAATAGCCGTCCACGTCGTCGAAGGTGAGGCCGGCATCGGCCAGGGCACCCCGGGCGCTCTCAAAGTGCAGCTGGGCGGTGGTCTTGTCCGGGGCGTCGCGGGTGGGATGCTCCCACGCCCCCATGATGTAGGCCTTGCCTTTCAGGCTCATGATCCTCCCCTTCCGGTACGCTTCCGCCGGTTGATGCGGCAGGGCTTAACGCGCCCGGCCCGGCAGGGAAAGCCCCCGAGGCGGCGCGCCCTGAAGGGGGGGAGTTGGAGCGGCGAATTGCTCCCCCAAGGGGGAGCTCCGGGCGAAGCCCGGTGAGGGGGTCAACGGCGGCTCAGCTGACCCCCTCCGGCCCGCTGCGCGGTCCACCTCCCCCTGGGGGGCGGAATTGCGGCGCGGCCATAACCGACGCGG
>Ga0209598_10001037_pt1 | contig 22640 bp, 16 predicted proteins | sample M_140807_EF_Meta_FD_187317 | JGI IMG/M metagenome (GOLD analysis project Ga0209598, IMG submission 187317) | Freshwater microbial communities from Lake Montjoie, Canada to study carbon cycling - M_140807_EF_MetaG (SPAdes) (version 2) | ecosystem: Environmental > Aquatic > Freshwater > Lake...
TTCACAGACATCACTCGGGCCACCCCCAACGAACGACTGATTCCGTGGCTTCTTGCCTATTTGGAAGAGGCCGGAGTGCAACGAGATCAGGTCACCCTGCTCTGCCAACTGGGCACCCACCGACCCTGCACCCGAGAAGAATTCGAGCAGTTGCTCACGCCCGAAGTGGTGGCGAACTGGAGGGTTCTCAACCATGAACCCTTCAACCACGACGCGTGTGTTGCCCTCGGAACAACACGAACCGGTGTTCCAGCTTGGATTAATCGACAGTGTGTGGAAGCCGATGTCCGCATCGTCACGGGGTTCATCGAGCCTCATTTCTTCGCAGGGTTCAGCGGCGGCCCAAAAGGCATCATGCCGGGCGTGGCCCATGTGGACACCGTCATGAGCAACCATGGGGCTCAGAATCTGGGAAACCCCAAGGCCAGTTTCGGTCACTGCGAGGGTAATCCTGTGTGGGAAGAGATGCTGGAAATCGCCCAGCGCGTAGGTCCCAGTTTTCTGCTCAATGTCACACTGAACGATCGCAAGGAGATCACTGGGGTCTTTGCCGGGGAACTCGCCACAGCCCACCGGGCCGGACGCGAGACCGTACGGCAGGCGGCCATGCAACCGGTCGATGCTCCATTCGAGGTGGTGGTCACCACCAATTCGGGATTCCCGCTGGACCAAAATCTGTATCAGGGGGTCAAAGGCATGTCTGCGGCCGCGCGGATTATTCGCCCAGGTGGAACTATCATCCTTGCAGCGGAGTGTTCCGACGGCATTCCCACCGGAAGCCCGTATGATTTGCTGCTGCGCGAGGAGTCCTCCATCGAAGGCGTGCTGGCCCGATTGGCAACACCGGGATTTTCCCAACCGGAACAATGGCAGGCCCAACTTCAGGGAGTCGTCCAAAGCAAGGCACGGGTGTTAGTCCATTCGAGCCTGCCAGAGGACTTGCTGCGAAGAGCCCATCTGGAACCCTGTCCGGACATCGGCGAAGCCGTTCGGACCGCACTCCTCCGCTACGGTCCCGGAGCACGGGTCGCGGTCCTTCCCCTGGGTCCACTCACCATTCCCTATCTGCAATCGCATGGAGACTCACCGCATCGGTAGCCACTGCATCTAGGGATTACTGGCACTCAGAGTTGGTCAACGTGCAGAGGTGATCCAAGATTCGGACGGCTGAAGTTTTGGCTCCACTGAGCTACTTCAACCGAGATCGGTTTTCGGAGGACCCACTTTTAATTGCGAAGGACCGATGCGTGCGGCTTGACGATGGGGGGATCCCCTGCATAACGTCACAGCCGGTTGGTGGTCGTAGATCAATGGTAGATCCCCAGATTGTGATTCTGGTCGTTGCGGGTTCGAGTCCCGTCGGCCACCCCACCTTACTCCGAGCCAACAGCTCCGGGTTGATTGCTCAGAGTTAATTGCTTCAGAGCCGTTGTTGTCTTAGTGCGGTCGTTCTCTCAGTCAGATCGGTCGTTGTCTCAGATCGGTCGTTACCTGAGCGCTGTAGACTTTTTCCCCAGTGCGATCTCTTCTTTAAGAAAATCGCTCGTTGGGCATCTCACTGAGGTCCTCGCGCCACGATGCACGATCAGACCCTATCCCCACGGCACCATCGGATTAATTCGAGCCGTAATCCCCCTCCGATTCCCCCCAAGAGTCCCCGAAAATCTATTCCCTACGAACTCTGGAATGGCTGACACCAAAGGCTGATTGCTACTTTTGCTCCGAGTACCAAGCCATCTGGATATTCTCGAGAATCTTCTCATTGGAAGTCTCCGGCTTGTCGCCGAATTCGGGCAAATCGCAGACCATCTTGTGCAATTTCGGGAAGCTGAGCTTCAAGGGGTCTTGATCCGGAAAAGCATCCATCAAGGCCCAGGCGATTTCTTCAGAATCTCTCCATGTCAGTTTCATACTTTGCCGAAGAATGCCCTTGGATGGTTCCAAATAAAAGGGAGAGACCGAAAAATCCAGGTGACAACCGGTGAGCGCCTCAAAGGGGATATCGGTGGGCTATCCGTGTCAGTGCGTGGTTGGGCTCTGCGCCGAACGGCCCCAGAGCTCGTAGTGGTACAAAGCTGCCACGGCCAAGGAATGGCGGACATGCCCTCCAGTGACCAGTGCAGAAATCTCAGAAATCGGAAACAGGCGCACGGCAATGTCTTCGGAGTCGTCCAACTCCAACTCGCCGACCCGTCGGCAATTCCGCACCAAGACCGTTCGACACCGATTGCTCTGAATGGCCGAATTGGGCAGCACGCAACCGATCTCGATGGCTCCGTCGCCCACGTAGCCGGTTTCTTCCCGCAATTCCCGAAGGCCGGCAGCCACAGAATCGATCTCGCCTGGGTCCATGATGCCGCCAGGAACTTCTAATTCCACCGCCGCAACGCCATGCCGGAACTGCTCGACCAAAATCAGTTCATTCTCTGCGGTAATGGCGATGACATTCACCCAATCCGAACAATCCATTACGTAGAAGTCGCGCTCCACCCCATTGCGCGGGCTGCGACGCCTCACCGAACGGAGTTGGAAAATACGAAAATCGCCCAAGGAGTGGGTTCCCAGATCGGGCCACGAGCGGATCTCACTGCTGGAATCTCCGGGACTCATGCCTGCGGCTCGGTCGTTGACGCCTGAGACTGTGCAGCCCAACCGCCAGCCATCGCCCGCAACAAGTGGCCAAGCGCCTCCTCGTAGGAACGTCCCTTAGCCTCAGACAATTGGCCAGCGCGTCGATGGAGTTGCAGGGCCATCTCTGGGCATTTGTCGGGCGGGCACCCGAACCCCTGAAGGATCGTGGTGATGGCGGTGAGGGTTTCAGCTTCCACAAAAAAGAAAAACGGCGGCAAGGAGTGACCCCAGCCGCCGCAAAGTATTCCGAAAGCCTAAGACTACTTCAAGGTGGCGCTCAAGGTGGCACGATCCACGATCTTGATGCTCTCCACGCCCTGCCGCTTGTCGGGACGATCCTGGGAGCCAACCTTAGTGGTGGCTAACTTCTCCAGCACGTCGTCGCCCTGGATGAGCTTGCCGAAGGCCGTGTACTGACGATCCAAGAAGCTCGGGTCGCCGTGGCAGATGAAGAACTGGCTGCCTGCAGAATCCGGATCCTGGGACCGGGCCATGGAGATCACGCCACGCTTGTGGGAGCGCTCGTTGAACTCGGCCTTGATCTTGTAGCCCGGGTCGCCGGTGCCCCAGCGGTTTTGCTTGGTATCGTCCTTGGTCAGCGGATCGCCGCCCTGAACCATGAAGCCCTTGATGATCCGGTGGAACGCGGTGCCATCGTAGAAGCCCTTTTTGGCCAAGGTTTTGAAATTCTCGACGGTCTTCGGGGCCACATCAGGCCAGAACTCGATGACCATGTCGCCGGCAACGGTCTTGATGACGGCGACCTCGTTGGTGGTGTTGCTCACTAGGGTTTCTTTTTTGTCAGTTTTGGTGGGAGCCTTGTCTTCGGCAGACACGGCGAGGCCGCAAAGAAGCGCGGCGGCCAGCGCGAAAAGGACTCGTTTCATTGTTTGAACAATCAACATCACGTCGGGCTCCCTGTCACGCCGAGAAACGCCACACTTGGCCTCGGTCTCAGGGCCAATTCATCTGGATTTGGGGATGGGGTAATTACCCTGTGGCATTGTTTCTCAGGTAGGGCTGGGGCTTTAAGACGGCGGCACGTGCCCCGGTGCTTTCGGAGCCCAGACCGCCCGGTGAGGGCACCGGGACTACAACAGGCCGTTGCCAAACAACTAGCTCACCCCGTAGGCCGGGTCTGGAATTTATCGGGCCGCCACCAGGAGCGCGGATCCCAACGCCATGATGCAGGCTCCAGCCAGCCGGCGAGCCAACTGGGTCTCACCAAAAAAGGCCCATCCCAAGAATACGCTCAGCACCGCGGACAACTGGAAGAACGACAATGCGATCCCTGTCGGCAGCTGATCTAGGACCACAAAGGTGCTGGCTTGCATCAGCCCCGTCGTCAACGCGAGCGCCAACCCAGCCGACAAACTGCTCAGGGCCACGGTCCCGGCTTGGGGACAGGCTGCGCGGGCTTTCCATGCAAACGGGGCAGCCACCAGAAAACCCAACAATACCCATCCGGCAAAAGCCCGTACTGGATCGGAAACTGCCAACGCCCGTTTCAATGTCACGGCCTCAGCCGCCGAGAATATCAAGGCCAGAAAACGCAGCTGGACACCACGATCCAGAAACAGCGCCCAAGGACGCCCCCTAATATCTCCCGTTCCCCCCAAAAGAAGGCTACCCAAAAAAACCAATCCCATGCCCACCCATTGCCAACCTTCAGGCCGTTCCCCCAGCAAGAACCAACCAGGAACGAGGCTTACCCAGGGCTTGTAGGCGTTGATGGGACCCAACAGGGATAGGTCGGAGCGCCGGACGGCCTCAATGATGAGCCAATTGGCCGCCACGGCTAGGGCGGCCGACAGCAAGCTCCACAACCAAAAGACCCAACTCAGCGAATCCCCTTCCCGAAGCAGAATCACCATGGCCACCGGACCCAGCACCCCATGCGTGAAGGCCAGCAAGACAGGCGCCGGCCATCCTCCTCCGGCCAAGGCTTTTTGCAGGGCGTTTGAGCACGGGTTGGATATCACCCGGAGAGCGATTACCAGCCAGGGCGTCAGACCGGGGTCTCCCATATTGCCGGATTTAGAGCGGAGGGCAGAGAGATACTTATTTAGCCCCGATAAATTCAGCCCCTGTAAATCACCATCACCCCAAAGTCGGCAAGCAGCTTCTGGGTGCCGATGTCGAGGTAGCTGTAGTTAATGGGGGTGATGCTCACGAGGGCTTGATCGCCGATCTTGTTGAGAAAGTCCGAAACCACCTCGTCGAACGTGTCCTTACCGACTTCCTTGCAGTCGGAATGACGGATGGTCTTCACCCGCATCCCCGGCTTTGACTCCTTGGCCGCCAGTTCCAGCGACTTGTTGGGCTTTTGGATGAGGGACTCGATCGGTTTCTGGGATGCAGGAACCGCCATGCGTTTTTCATCACGCGGTGATGAAGTCGAGCCAGCGGTCTCCGCCAAGGCCGTCTTGATCGGCATGGCGACCGTATCCGGTACGGTCACCGACTTTTGGCAGGTCGGGCAGTCGAAGTGCTGACCGGCGGCGTCTTGGTCGACCTCGAGACTGAGGCCGCAATGGGGGCAGTTGAAAACAATGTCCATGGAATCACTCAAACGTTCGGGAAAGCTGCTTCAGTCGGGAAGCCAAGGGTGAGTTGGCCGGCGTTCGTGCCTTAACCGCGGCGTAAAGCCGACGGGCCTCGGCCGGATTGTTGCGGACCAGCATTTGCGCGTAGTCCAACTGGATGGCCGATAATCGGGGCTCGGGCACCCATGCCCCATTCTGGTTGAGCCATTGACGGAGCGCCTGCGGACCGGCCTGCGTGGCGATCGCCAACGAGGCTTCTAACGGCGGTGACAGGGCGGGCAGGGATTCATCGCCCACCACCGGGGCAGCGTTCACACGGGCCTGTTCTCGTGACTGCTCGTCCGAGGGTATCGAACGGTAGACCAATGAGATCCGGTAAACACCGTATCCCACCGTGGCCACCAACAAGAATAGCAGCACGAATTTCACAGAGCACACACTTCATCACCCACCCCCAAGATCCGCCAGTTACTCTCCGGGAATTCTCTGAATCCGAGCCCCAAGCTTCTGAAGCTTCAGCTCCATACGCTCATAGCCGCGATCCAGGTGATAGACTCGGTGAACTTGAGTACTGCCCTTGGCTGCAAGCCCAGCGATCACCAGCGCCGCCGAAGCCCGAAGATCAGAGGCCATCACCGGAGCGCCACTCAGAGGTCGCCCTCCTTTGACGATGGCACTGGGGCCCTCGATGGCAATATCAGCACCCAGACGCATGAGTTCTGAGGCATGCATGAATCGCGACTCGAAGATGCGCTCGGTGATAATGCTCGTCCCCGGAGCCTGACAGGCCAAGGCCATTAGTTGGGCCTGCATGTCGGTGGGGAAGCCGCTGTACGGCATGGTGGTGATGTCGATGGGCTTAATAGAACCCGTGCCTCGGACCGTCAGCATTCCAGCCCCCCGGCGAATCTCTGCACCGGCCTCTTGGAGCTTGTCGAGGACTGCCCCGAGGTGATCGGCGCGGGCCCCGCGCAAGATTACTTCACCGCCGGTCGCCACAGCCACGGCGGCGAATGTACCGGCCTCGATGCGGTCGGCGATGACTTCGTGATCGGCACCGTGTAACTCCTTCACCCCGTGGATGGTGATCGTCGGACTGCCCGCACCGGTGATCTTCGCCCCCATGGCGATGAGGAAGTCGGCCAGATCCACCACTTCGGGCTCGCAGGCGGCGCTCTCGATGACGGTGATGCCGACGGCCAGTGTGGCGGCCATCATCAGGTTGGCCGTCCCTAAAACCGTGGGCCCAACGCGACCGCCGAGGAAAATCATCTGCCCTTCCAAACGCGGTGCATGCACCCGCACATAGCCAGCTTCAACCTCAACCTGGGCACCCAGACCACGCAACCCCTTGAGGTGCAGATCGATGGGGCGCGTACCAATCACGCAACCTCCGGGCAACGACACCACCGCTTCCTTCAGTCGCGCCAAGAGCGGACCCAGAATGCAGATCGATCCACGCATCTTGCGGATTAATTCGTAATCACCGCGGCCAGAGATGTTCGCGGCTCGAATGGTCAAAGTGCTGCCGTCCTGAGTCACCTCGGCTCCGAGGGACTGAAGGATCTTAAGCATAAAACCGACGTCGCTGAGGTCGGGCACCCGACGGATGATGCAGGTTTCAGAGGTGAGTAACGTTGCCGCAAGAATAGGCAGCACAGCGTTCTTCGAGCCGCTGATGGTCACTTCTCCGTTCAGGGGGAGTCCGCCTTCGATCAAAAAACTATCCATGGATTAAGGAACCGGAGATGCCCGCGTGGTTTGGTGGATTCAGATCGCACGGGCAGCCGATGGATAGACGATGAGAATCCGCTCGCGCCCGCTCAAGTCTTTCTCTGCTGAAATCTCGCCCCAACCCTCTTCGGTAAAGAGCCGGATCAGGGCCGGCGCCTGCCCGTCCCCGAACTCCAACAGGAGACAGCCCGAGGCGCTCAACCAATGCTGACCCAACTTGGCTAGGATGCGGTAGAACTCCAAACCATCGGCCCCACCGTCCAAGGCCAGTCGGGGATCGTGGTCGCGCACCTCGGGATCCAATCGGGAGATTTCGTCGGTGGGAATGTACGGGGGGTTGGACACGATCAGGTCCAGATTCTGGAACTCAGTCGCGCCAAGACTCCTCAGGTCGCGATGCAAAAAATCAATGCCGTTGAACCCAAGCCGGGCCGCATTGGATCGGGCGATTCGCAAGGCCGCTTCCGAGACATCGATCGCTTGGACGGACACCCCTGAAATCGTGGCCAGGGCCATCGCTAGGCAACCGGATCCCGTGCCGATATCGAGAGCCTTCAAGGGGCGACCTGCAATGCCACCGGCCCGCTGTCGGAGCCAATCTTGAGCCAGCAAGGCCAGCACCTCCGTCTCGGGCCTTGGCACCAGAACATCACCGGAGACTTCAATCTCCCATTCGAGAAACGGGGCCGTTCCCAAGATGTGTTGCAGCGGTTCCCGCTGGCAGCGGCGTCGCACCCAAGTCTCCAACCGTTGATAGTGCTCAAGCGAAACCGACGAATCACCCCGCAAACGCAACTGGACCGGACTTGACCCGGTTAATTGCCATAGCATCCAGCACGCCTCGACCTCACCGGACTCGATGCCGGCAGATTGAAGCGTCTGGGTGATCCACGACAAGGTGTCCCGAACGGTCATACGAGTAGAAACTCGCCCCCACCCTGCCCCCTGTCGAGGTAATCGCCACCCTGCCCGCAACACCTCCAACGAGCTCCCTCGGTAGGAAGATTTATCTGAAAGCGCCGGGCCCGGGCCCAAACTGCGGTCGCTAGTCTCCGTGTTTTCCACGGGTCTTCCAGCGCCCTCTGACGGACCGCTCGGAGATCGGTCCTTACCAGGGAGCCCGATGGACCCATCGGCATCCCTTCTTTTAGCCGGTGTCACCCTTTTTGAGTCAACGACCTCATGCCTCTCCGCCACGCCAATCCCATAGGGTGTCAAAAAAAGAGTCAACCGGCCGAGATCTCTATGACCGTTCGAGGCGTGCCTTTCGGGCCAGAGCCGCCCATGATCCTTGAGTGCCCCAATACCTCCGCGATCTTCTGTCCCTGATCCTCGTGGCAGTCGTTCCCGTACTGCGGTCCGGAGCCGAACCGGCCCCTCCTCCCCCGTCGACTTCGGTGTTCTCGGTCGCCGAGATTCTACGGCAAGACGGGGCGGGATTACCCTCGACCTGGGGTCGCGAAGACGGCTGGGAAGCACCTGCCTGGTACCGGATGTCGGTGCCGGCTGATGGGGCGGCCAAAACTGAACAACGACTCCAAGAGGCCCTCGAGGCCCTTCCCCATCTGTTCTTGAACCTGAAGAACGACGATCTCTATGGCGAGGAACAGGGGCTCTACCGGCATACCCAAGAATCCGGGGACGCCTGGGAACGGCCGGTCCAACTCACCTTCCGAACCTCCCCCCGCGGTCCGGGTTTTCAAGTTCAGGCCGGTCTGAGGATTCAGGGAGGATGGAATCGCCGCCCCAAAGAATCACCGAAGCATTCCTTCCGGGTCGTCTTCCGTTCCCGCTATGGGCTGCCGTCCCTCAAAAACGCATTGTTCCCCGGGCAAGAGGGGGACCTTGATCAGTTCATTCTCCGCGCCGGCAACAATCACTCTTGGTTGCACTGGGACGGAAAGGAACGTCGGAGCGCCGACTACCTGCGAGACCCTTGGATGCGGGCGACCTATTCGGTGATGGGGCATTCGGCCTCCCGCAGCCGCCCCGTGCATTTGCATCTCAATGGCCTCTATTGGGGCATCTACGATTTGTGCGAACGCCCGGACGCTGGCTTCGCAGCCCGGACCTGGGGAGGGCGAAGCGTCGATTACGATGCACGCAACGCCGACAAGGTGCTCTCCGGCGACACCATCGCCTGGGATCGGTTGATGAGGTTGATCAACGCAGGCATTACCAATGAGGTGACTGAGAAGGCCCTCCGCGCCGAGTTAGATGTACCTGCCTTCATCGATTTCATGCTGCTGAACTTGTACGGCGCCAACGGCGATTGGGACCGCTCATCCAATTGGTACGCGGCCCGGCGTCGGAATCCTCCGGGTCTATGGCAGTTTCTAGTTTGGGACGGGGAGCGAACCCTCGAAGACGCGCAGGACAATCGCCTGAAGGACGACGACGACCAATCGCCGACCCGCATTTTTCAAAAGCTCCGCCAGTCTCCGAACTTCTGCCGAGAGTTCGCAACCCGCGCCAGAAAGCACATGGCCCCAGGGGCTGCTCTTTCGGCCGACGCTGCGGCCGCCCGATACCGCTCGATGGCCGATCAGTTGGAACCGGCCTTGTTCGCGGAGGCCCTGCGATGGGGCGACTACCGGAACCGAATTCATCGCTACAAGGAGGGATCCTTCGAAACCTACACGGTCGAGGGTCATTGGAAGCCGGAGGTCGAACGCATCGTCCAGCGATATTTCCCGGCGCGTGTGGAGGCCTTCAAGGCACAACTCCGAGAGGTCGGACTTTACGAACCCTGAGAGGCCCAGCCGCAGGACACCTCCCCATTTTCAGACAGGCTCTAAGACCGAGACCGGCTTCCCGGGACCCTCCCCAGTCTCAAGAACAAACCAAGGGCCTTGGACTGCTGCAAACGACGAGGCCGTGCGATCCGTTTAAAACGGCCCGCACGGCCCGATGCTTTACAAACAAACCTCCGATTAGTCCTCGCTGAAGAGGTACTCGAGGTCGTCCTTCGACAGGTTGCTGGCGAACCCTTCCTCGCCGAGCACGTCGGCGATGGTGGCCGACTTGCGCTGCTGGAGATCCCAGATTTTTTCCTCCACAGTGCCCGGAGTGATCAACCGATAGGCCATCACGGTCTGAGTCTGGCCGATGCGGTGCGAGCGGTCGATGGCCTGGGCCTCGACGGCCGGGTTCCACCACGGATCGTACAACACCACATAACTGGCGTTGGTGAGGTTCAGACCCGTGCCCGCCGCGCGCAGCGACAAGAGGAACACGCAGGGATCCGGATCGGCCTGGAAGTCATTGACCACCTCCATACGCGCCTTGGTCTCGCCGGTCAGGATGTGAGTCTTGATGCCCCGTTCACGGCAGGCGGCCTCCAAGAGCTTCAGCATCTCCACGAACTGGGAGAAGAGCAGGATCTTGTTGCCGGAAGCCAAGATGGGCTCGAGGAGCTCGAAGAGCGTCTCGGTCTTGCCCGAAACGCAGTCATTGCCGACGAGCCTTGGATGGCAGCAAATCTGGCGCAAGCGGGTGAGGGCCGCCAAAACGTGCATTTTGGACTTAGCCACACCCTTCTCCTGCATCGTCTTCATTACCTGCTCGCGGCTGCGGCGCAGCTCGGCCAAATACAGCTTGCGCTGATCGTCGTCCAATTCGCAGTCGCGGCGCTCCTCGATTCGGTCAGGCAGGTCCTTGGCCACCTGCTTCTTGAGGCGGCGCAGCATGATCGGCCGTAGCTTGGCACTCAGGCGACGGCGCTTGGCTGAGCCATCCCATTCGGGACCATCGCCCTTGGACTCATAGACCTCATTGAAGTTCTGCTGGTTGCCCAAGTATCCCGGCTGCGAGAAGTCCACGATCGACCAGAGATCGAGCATTCGGTTTTCCAACGGGGTACCCGTGAGGGCCAAACGGTGATCAGCCTCGATCTCCTTCACAGCAACCGTCACCTGAGCCGTCGGGTTCTTGATGAATTGAGCCTCATCGAGCACCAGGGCGCGGAAGTGGAACTTGCCCAACTCTTCCAAGTCTCGCCGGAGGATGGCGTAGTTGGTGACCACGATATCGGCGTCGGGGATCTGCTTGCGCAAATTGTGTCGCTGCTGGCCCGACTGGAGCACCAGCACCTTGAGGTTCGGGGCGAACTTCTCGGCCTCACGACGCCAGTTGTGCAGTACCGAAGCCGGACACAGGACCAACGACGGTTTTTTGTCTTTCTTGGAAGCATTCTCATGCAACCAGGTGAGCCACGCCAAGGTCTGGAGGGTTTTACCCAAGCCCATGTCGTCCGCCAAAATGCCACCCAAACGAAGCCGAGTGAGGTTGGCCAAGAAGTTGAACCCCTCCTGCTGATAGGGTCGTAGCTCGGCGCAAATGCTCGCTGGCAATTTGGTCTCCGGCACCCCCTTGAAATTCGCCAGCTTGGCCCGCAATTCAGCGACTACCTTGTTGGCTCCAAGGGCATCCAAGGTTGTTTCATCCAACTGAGTCGCGTGGACCAGGGACGTCTTCTGGGCGTCCGCCGAGAGACCTTCGAGTCCCAAGGTGGCTGCCATCTCGTGGGCCTTGCGGTTGGCGTCGATGTCCAACTCCACCCAACCGCCATCGGGTAGCTTGACGAAGCGCGAGGTGGCCGCGGCCAGTCGTTCCAAGTCAGCCTTAGAGAGCTTCATGCCCTCGGCTTCCCATTCGGCGCTCACCGACAACCAGTCGATACCGGAACCCTTGAGCACCAGCTTGGGCTTCACGAGTCGCCGGTTGAGGAAGAGGCGCTGGAAGCTGGGGTTGCCCAAGTAGTCGGCCTCCTTGGGGCGGTCGAACCACGCTGTGGCCAACTGAGAAAGGCAGTTTTCATTGGCATCGAGCACCCAAAGACCTGGCTCCGGAGTGAACCAATCGGCTTGCTGCAGCCAATGGATCGCCGGCAGCAGTCGAACATCGTCGAGGAGTTCCGGACGGTTCTCGGTTCCCTGGCGCTCCACCACCCGAGTCCATTCGTGGCCGTTCCATTGCCACTCGGAAGCGTCCTTTTCACTAATAGCCAAGAGACGGACACGGACCACCTCGTCGGCGAGTTCGAAGGTGAACTGGGGACGGGCCGTGTGGGTCTCACACAGCTCGCTCCAGTTGGCGTTGGGCTGCTCTTTAGCCTGGGTGCGGCGCAATTCGGTGAGCAGGCGCTGAGACAACCGCTTCACCGGCACCACCGGCCGCTGGGCCCATGGGCCCAGCAGTGTGGCCGGAGGTGCGTGGCGCAGGACGAAGAACTCGTTGCCCACCAACACCATCGGAGGCTCTCCGACGAAGAACTGACATTCCGGCAAGGGCTGGCTCACCCCATTAGGCAATGCCAGTACGTGAGTAAAACTCATCTCGCCTTCGATCGTCTCCAATCGCGGCTTCAATTCGGCCACCCGTCCCACAAAATCAATGTTGGTCGCCTGACCCAGCAGCTCAAGCCGTTGTCCGTGGGCCCACTTGGCAAGCCAGGTCAGCAAGTCTGGGCCGTCGAGCAGCAGGACCTCCCCCTCGGGCACCTTCTCCGACCAGTGGCCATGCAACCAGTCGATCACCTGCCAGTCTTCGGCCGGGAAGAGCTCGGCTTCGTGAGCCGCACGGGTGCGCAGGTCGCACAAGTCCGAGACAAAGCGCTCTTTCTCGCCGGAGCGAGAACGGAACAAGAAGAAATGGACGGCCAGCCGCCATTGATTGGAGTTCTCATCTTCTCGCTTCGGTTTACAAACGACCCGCAGGGCCGCACGAGGCGAGTCCAGATGGGTGTGGTTGGGTGGGAAGAGCCAGTTCTCCAACTCCTGAACGAAGCCGGTCTCCTTCTCAGTCTGTTCGACGGCCGCAAACTTTTCGAAGTTGGCGTACTGGATCAATTCGGTCGGCAACGACCGATTGTTTCGCAGGAATAGCATGGCCACTTCCTCCAGGCGGGGCTTGCCCGTCGAAGATTGCATCCGCGGCCACCATTCCGACTGGCCGAAGTCCTTGCGGCTCAGGGAGAGCTTCTCGAGATAGTCATCCAGCAGCAGGAATGCCCTCTGAGGATCCATGCAAGTGGCGAAGAGCTTCAGCACGCCCTCCCGCTCGGAGACCTTCTCCTTGGAGTCGGCCAATTCGCGACGCAAGTCCGCGAAAGAGCCGTAGGTCGTGTTGAGCACCTTGTGGTGCGCGTCGTATTTGGAACTGGCCGCCGATTTGATCGCAGGGCCCGCCTTCCTTACTATTCTCGCCATGTGTTTTTCCGGAGTCGCGCCGGATCGGATCGGTCACGTCCCTTAGGTTGTCCACAACAGACGCCTTTGCGGTCAATAGGAATCCCATTCAGCGAAAAAGCTCATGAATCGCCGCCTTGACTATGAAGGCCCCCTTCCCGGGTTTGCAGCACGGATCCAGCTCGGTACGGCCCGCCTTGAGACGGGATTGTCAACAGAACCTCGTGAAGGTTTACTTCAGACTTAAGGACGGAGGCCAATTCGATGCCATCGGTCGAGAGTCCGGGGCAACTCTTGGCGAGCACCGCCGAGGCGCACCCATTCCGCCTTGAGGACCTCGGAACCATGCCCCAACCCGAAGTGGGCCTCGGTATCCGACTGGGATCGGTAGCCGTCTCCGTTGACCCACCAGTGACGCCGGATACCCTCCCGGGTGGTTACTTCCAAGTGGGAACCCGGAGCTGGAGCGTTCAGCCGATACCCGATCCAGTGTCCGTCGTTGACGGAACGATTACGGAAGATCAACAGCCTCTGGCGAGCCACTGGCCATTGTTCGTAGGTCGTTAAGGCCAGATCCATCCGCCCGTCTTCGTCAAAATCGCCGGCCACCACATTGCGGCAATCCTCGGTCACTGCCACCCCAAGGATCCAAGCATTCTCGACGAAGGAGTCCCTGACCGTCTGGGTGAACAGTCGGTTGGCTTGCCACCCACCGTAGGACTGCCGGGCGGCCCGACGGCGCTCATTGGCCTGCATGAAGTAGAGCTGCGACGCCGGATCGGGAGTTGATCCGCCGACGTAGACATCGTGCTGCCAGAACTGACGCTCGAACTCGGAGCGGCTTTCGAAGGTCTCGTGTCCATTGACCAGATGAATGTCGTCTCGACCGTCGTTGTTCCAATCCAACACCGCAGCCCCCCACGCCCAACCGGCCCGACGCAAGTCCTCAGAGAGCGGACTCAATTCCATGCCGCGACTTCTGGAACCCATGAAGAGACGATTGCCGTAGGTCATCGGCCCTCGGTGCACCGTATGTCCGGGAAACTCCGACCGACCCAGTCCCAAGGCCTCCAGTTGCGAAGCCACCGGGGAGTCCATCCCCACCATGAGGAGATCAGGCAACGCGTCGTGATTGGCGTCCCAGACTACATGGGCCATTCCGAAGGCATGCCGCGTCAGGCCGAGTCCGGGTGTCAGGTCGGTGAAATGACCCCGCCCGTCGTTGCGATAGAGATCTAGGCCCGCGAAGTCGCTCACGTTGACGAGGTCCAAGTCGCCATCGCCATCGAAGTCCAACCACGAGGCACTGTAGGTGCGCCGATGACGCTTTGGTGCCAAACCAGAGGCCTCGGTGATGTCCAACCACTGGGTTCCGTCATTGCGCAACAAGTAGGAAGGGAATCCATCGTTGGCATCGTAGTACGGTGTGGGGAACTGGCCGTTGACGAACGGCAACCGATATTGGGTGACCCACAAATCGAGGTCCCCGTCGCCATCGATGTCACCAGCGGTGATGGACTGCGGATGCCTGAGCTTGGCTGGTGCCACCCAAGCCTGACGCCACCCATCGCGGCCCCGAACCTGAACTCCGGAAGCATCGGCGACCACCACCTCAGTGCTTCCATCTCCGTCCAAATCAGCCAGAACGATGGCTTTTACTTGGGCGGGAAGCCCCATGTCCGCCGTCTCCCAGCGCCACCCTTCCCCAACCCGGACGGCCGTCACCCCCGCACCTGCCAAATGCAATTGAACACCCCGCTCCGTGGTCTCCTTCAGCAGCGGGTCAGTGAAAAGCCCAACGCCATTGGTCGGGATCAGGAGGTCGGCCCAGGGCTCAAAAACCGTTGCACCGCTCTGGACTGTCGGGGGCTGGCTGAGGCGGTAATTGCGAAGTCGAGGTGCCTCACCGTCGGACCAATCCGACTCCGCCAGGAAGCGCGCGGTCCAAATCACTCGCGAGGACTTCCGGTCGGCGGGTGCTTCAAGGACAACCTCCGACTCCAAGTCGGCCAAAAATCCCGCCGTGAGTCCCTCGGTCTGCGGATGGGGACGGACCCGCATCAATCGGACCTGCATCCAACGCAGAGAGTAACCCGCCGGTGCGGAAATCTGCTGAGCCAGATTGGGCAGCACTCCAGCGTCGAGACTGCGGGCTCCCATCGCACGCTCGACCCCAAGAACCAACTCCCGCTCGATGCGGACCGCCGGCTGGGTCGGTGACCAAACCTCGCGATCGGCCAACTCTTCTGCCTCACGGAGGGCCATGAAGCGGCGTGCCGCTGCGTCAGCCTGAGCCTCGCGCTGACGCCCATCGGGAGTGAACGCAGGCCCTTGTCGCCAAACAGCGAGCGCCCCCACCGACAGCAACACTGCCAACAAAATCACCGTCCTCCGGGTCATAGGGCTTACAAACAAAAAAGGGCGCCCGGGTTCTCCGGACGCCCGACTTCTAAGAAGACCAAAAACAAGACCTCAGCGGCCGTTGATAATCCGTGATAAATTGGCCCAAGCTTCCCGGGCGGTCGGATCGGAATTCGAGGCCGCCATCAACTCATCCTGCAATTGCAGCATGCGGGTTCGCTTGTCGTCGGGTAATGGGCGCATGGCGCGGATACGGGCCACTTCAGCCACTACCGCATCCCAGTTGCGCTTAGCCTCGGGAGCCGGAGCCGCCTCGGCGGGCGCTGAGGCAGCAGCCGGAGTGGTCTCGGTAGCAGCCGGTGCCTCGGCAGCCGGTGCGGAAGCTGAGTCGTCCTTATCCTTCTTTGAGCAGGCGGTCACCAACCCCAACGACAACAGCAATAGCAGGCAGTATTCGTGTTTCATGGCGTTCGAATGATAACGAAGGCTCTTGGACGATCAATTCTTGTAGGCGGGTCCGATCCAAACGTGATTGTTGTCGTCTTTCTGGGGCATAGCCTTCAGGCCTGCAGGCATGCCTTGAGGGGTCCCGCCTCCCATGATGGTGAAGTCGTTGAACCGGATGAAGCCGGCGCTGCCATCCATGCGGCCAATGGACGACTGACCACCCCAGTTCTGATTGAGGATGCCGCGTTTGTAGGCCGAAGCGCGGTGGCGCTGCGAGATGCCTTCGGTCGGTTGGTTGCCTGCGTCATTGAAGAGGAAGGGGTCCCCTTCGGCCGTCTCCCAGAACAGGATGTCGAGAGGGCGGAAGGCCGACTGTTTGCGAGCCTTGCCTTCGGCCATGTTGGGCAACGCACCCAAATCAATGATGCAGCCGTTGAAGGTGTAGCTGGTGATTTTGACGCTGCGGCCAGCCCATTCGTTCTTCTTAGAACCAGCGACTTCAGTGAGATCTTTGGGGCAGAAGAGCACCTTCGGGGTGGTGAGGAATCGTCCCAACTGCCCCATCATAAAAAAGGGCTGCTGCGCCAGGGACTTGGAACCAGCGCTCAGCGGCGCCTTGCTGTCGCCTGCGCCATCGGGAATCGTTGCCGGCACGGCTTGGCCCGGAGTCTGGGACGGGGCACTCCCGTCATTGACGGCCGAATAGGCCCAACCGGTCTTGCAACCGGTGAGACCCCAGGTCGGACCCGGCAGGTCGTCTTGGTTGTCAGTCGCGAACATATGGCTGCTGAGCATGATCTGCTTGCAACCACTCAAGTCGATGGTCGACAAGGCCTTGTCTTTTGCCTTGGACAAGGCGGGCAGCAACATTCCGGCAAGAATGGCTATGATGGCGATGACCACCAACAATTCGATGAGGGTGAAACCGTCGCGATGATTGCGCTCACGGCGAGTCTGAGATGCAGGATAGGGGTTCATGCAAAAAGGTTTGTTGAACGACAGTATATGGAACTTGAGGAAATTAAGCGATCCGAGAGAGGAATCGTCAACGCCCGAGTTATGGACCAAGCAGCTGTTGCACAAGTGAGCGTCAAACTTGGAAGTCCTACTGCAGCCTCCATCGGGGAACGCCGACCATTACCAGTTAAAACCCTTCATCACCGGAGCAAAACAGCGAGGCACCGATGACCGGACGGCACCGCAGGGGGCTTCTAAGACTCAGAGATTGCTCTCCCCTACCGACCACCACCAGTTGAGATCCGGCTCGGGAAAACCGTCCCCGGGCCAAGAAATCTCACGTCCACACAAAGGTGTAGTCCCTTCGACACCGAGAACGGCCTTAGCAAGGTCCTCGAAGGCCTGCAGATGCCCTTCTACTCGGCGACGCGCGTAGCCTTCGGCGGTACCCATACGGATCAGGAAAGGCCAGTCACTGGCCTGGGCCAGCAGCAGTTCCCTGCCCGCTTGCCGCGCCCATCCCTCGAGGCGCCCACCTCGAGGATTACCGGATTCCGTGGCGATGATGGCCGTACGGGCCACCGAAACCATCTTTAGCCCAGCTGAGCGCAGGCGTGGCTGAAGGTCGGCGTTAGAAGGGTGAAGCCAAACCCCCAGGTGCCCACCAGCGCCCCAACTCGACTCGGCAGGCTGCGACACCCACACCTCGGTACTATCGCCGGAAGCCCCCGACAAAGTCTGTGGCCCAATACCGAAGCGCGAAGCGTGACGCATCACGCCATCCAGAAACTCCGGTCCCTCAAACCACCAATGGCCAAAGAGTTCGGCATCGTAAGGGGCCACGATAACCGGTGTTCGGGTTAGTCCAGCCCGGGCTTGTCGGAGTTGGTGCTGCCGCTGCGACAAGAAATGCGTCACATGTTCCTTAACGGCCTGCATCGCCTCGGACCGATCGTAAAACAACTTGTCGGCACCACCGCCGGTGACTCGATGGTATTTGAGTCCGCTGGGGTAGCGGACCCCGGCTCCCGGGAGAAACCGCGACACGGATTCCCACTCCGCCTCATCGGCCAAATCACGGTGAAATTCGCGGTATCGAGGGTCCCCAGGATATCCGCCATGCCGGCTCCAAACCTGGCGGGCACTCAGAGGATCGCGCCCGAAAACCGTGATTCCCCCCGGACTACGAACTGGCAGAAAGATCGCAGAGGGCGCCGGAGGTGAACCCTTCAGGAGGCCATGGGTCTCCACGATGCTGTGGCGGACCCCTTCGGCCAACAAGTGTGGCTCCAACGCGGGAGACCAGGCGCACTCCGGGAGCCAAAGCCCCTGTGGACAATGGCCGAATCGGCGCTCGTGTTCCCTCAGTCCCAGACGCAATTGAGCCCGAAGGCTCCCCGGTTCAATGGTCAGCAGCGGCAGGATGGGATGAGTGGCTGGGCCTGCCAGCAGTTCCAGCCTTCCCGTCTGCGCCCAGGCGGCAAAGGCTCCCACCAGGTCCCCTTTGCAAGCCAACCACTCTTCCCAAACTTGATCGTAAAACGCGCGGTGAAACTGGGCCACCGCCTGCAGTTCAGGAATCAGGATCGTGCGCTCGCATTCCATCCGCGCCAGGTCGCGACGCTCGGCCAGGTAACGTTGGATCCGGAAACGCAGCAACGGGTCGGCCCACATGGCAGCCAGGGTCGGTGTGATCCCGAGGCTGAACTTCCAATCCACACCATCGCAGGCCCAACCCCGGAGGAGTCTCAAGAGCGGCAGGTAGCACTCGGCCACCGCTTCAAACAACCAGTACTCCTCCAAGAACCGGTCCTGATCGGGATGTCGCACCCAGGGAAGGTGAGCGTGCAGCACGAGGGCGAGAGACCCGATGACCGGTGGTTCACTCACGGAATGGCATCCGGAAGTGGGCGTCCAAAGATCGGTGAATGTGAACCCACCCCGCCGTGGACCTCTGTCTGGCGGATCAAAGTTAGAACAGTCTGGCGGACATCAGTCTCCTGCGGACCCACCACCTGCATCGGCACATCGAATCGACCGTCCGGCAATGCACAACGGAAGGTGAAGGAGCCGTCCGAACGCAAATCAACCGGGTGACCAAAAATTGTCACACGAGACCCAGGTCGTGTGCTGCCAAAGAGAACTACCTCAGCATGAACGCGAAACTCGAAGTCTTCTGAAGGCAAACCGGCGTCAAGACCTGGCGAACCCAAGGCCGACGAGGAGATTTCCGGGGTCGCCACGGTCCCATCCGAGGATGGTGCTTGGTCGGAGCCCCCGCCCTGCCCCGGTCGACCAGACAGGGAGGACAATCCCATTTCTGAGCTACCCGCGGGATCCAAGAACTGATGCTGAAGATCGAGGATTTGATGAAAATAACTTGCCGTCACCCCGGACCGAACGCCGGCGGCCAATTGGAGTGGAATATGGGGCGGTGACGCATCGGCATCCACCGCAGACGGCGGCAGCGATACCGGTCCGGAAGATGCCAGGCATTCCCAGCACCCCTGAGGGGACCGCATTCCAATGTCAACGATATGGCCCATCGCCTGCGGCGGATCTTGAAGGAAGATGAACCTACAGTCTGTAGGCAGGGCTCCTGCGGCGAGTATGGAATCCGGTTCAGTCACCGAACGGATCCGCCATTCGGTTGGGGAGGCTGTCGATACCGAAGGCTGGCTTGGCTCCTCCCAACCCATGAGCAATGTCCGCGGATCGCAGCCCGTTAGCCACACCGCAGAGGCAGTCCCGGCAAATTCAGGAGAGCTGTGGCCCGATTTTTGGATTGGGAAATCCCGAACCCCGGGATCCCCCTCCAGGAGGATCGGAGGCATCTCGGGCAGTCCTTGTGGAATATTCGCAGGGTCCAAATGAGCTACCATCAGGTGTTGGACCCAGGGCAATCCCTCAATTACCGACAACCCTTTCTTGGACTCAAACAATGGCGAAAGGTCTGTCGTGGTCCCCTTCATCGAAACCTCGCTGTTGCCCACCGCTTTTAGAATCTGAATCGGCACGGATACCTGGGCTGAGGAGCGGCGAGAGGATCTTCTTCGGGTGGTTTTTGCACGACGGACAAAGACAAATCTCAGCGGGGCTGCAGCACCTTTTCCCACGCGTCGCTCCACCGGGTTCGATCTGTGGCGACGGATCAGCATGATCGAGACTCTAAGGCCGAATCGCCCGAAAATGGGCTGCGGGATGGGATCGGGACCAAATCTCGGCTTGAAACGGCGGACGGGAGTTGACCTCGCAGGAGTCGGCCCTGGAGGACGCTCAACACCACGACTCGGTAAAGAGCGGGAAACCTTCTTCATGGGGGAATCCGGAGCACCAGGACTTGGATTTAATCCAATCGCCATTCCGTAGATTGGAATTCAGGCCGGTGAGAAGCAACCGGTTTCCCCGTCGAGGTACAGAATGCTGAGCAAACGACTGGACCTTGAGGTCGATCGGTTGACGGACTGCCTTGGCCGAATGTTCCCAGCCCACCGACAGGTGTGCCTGACCGGGAACACACAAAGCAAAACAGGGCACCTGTTTCCAGGTGCCCTGTCAGATCTTAATCCAAAACGATCAGGCGACCGAAGGCGACTGGTCGGCGGTGATGTCCATCACGGTCGGTTCATCTTCCGGGACTTCGACGAGCATCTTGACCTTGATGTTTCGATGCAGGTCGTAGCCGGTTCCGGCCGGGATGATGTGGCCCATGATGACGTTCTCCTTGAAGCCGCGGAGATAGTCGAACTTGCCCATGGTCGCCGCCTCGGTGAGGACGCGGGTCGTGTCCTGGAACGACGCGGCGCTCAAGAACGACTCGGTCTCCAACGACGCCTTGGTGATGCCCAGAAGAACAGGTGCTGCCTCTGCAGGTTTGCCACCCATCTTCTCGACGCGGTTGTTTTCTTCTTCGAAGACAAGCTTGTCGATCTGCTCACTCCACAGGAAGAGCGTATCGCCCGGTTCAGTGATGCGAACCTTGCGGAGCATCTGACGGATGATGATCTCGATGTGCTTGTCGTTGATGGTCACACCCTGGAGGCGATAGACCTCCTGAATCTCGTTAACCAAGTGCTCCTGCAACTCGTGCGGTCCGCAAACGTCTAGGATCTCGTGGGGAACGACCGGACCGTCGGTCAACTGCTGTCCCTTCTTCACGAAGTCACCCTTATAGACGATGATGTGCTTTCCGATCGGAATGAGGTGCTCCTCTTCCACGCTGGTGTGAATATCCTTCACCACCACGCAGCGCTTGCCGCGAATGGAGGATCCGAAATCAACAACACCGTCGATCTTCGAGATCTCGGCGGCATCCTTCGGACGACGCGCTTCGAACAATTCGGCAACACGCGGCAAACCGCCGGTGATATCCTTAGTCTTGGAAGCCTTTCGAGGGGTCTTGGCCAAGAGTGAACCGGCACCGATCTCGTCGCCTTCAGAGACAACTAAGTGAGCTCCGGCAGGAATCGAATACTGAGCCAGAGGATCTCCGGACTTGGCGTCCTCGACAATGACCGTCGGGTGGAGGTCTTCCTTGTGCTCAATGACGACCATGTCCTCAGAGCCGGTGGTCTCATCGACCTCTTGCTTCATGGTCACGCCTTCGATGATATCGAGGAACCTGACCAATCCCGCCTTCTCCGAGATGATGGGCACATTGTACGCATCCCACTCGATGAACACGTCGCCCTTCTTGACCATACCACCATCGGGAATGGAGATAATAGAGCCGACCACGATGGAGTGCGTATCGAGTTCCTTGCCGTCCGGAGCGAGCAAGCTAACAGTACCATTCTTGTTCAGAACGATGCTGTTGCCATCACCCAAGGATACGACGCGCAGATCATTGTATCGAACCTTCGAATCCTGCTTCGCCTTGATCTGGGGCTGCTTGTAGGTACCGGTAGCGACGCCGCCGACGTGGAAGGTACGCATGGTGAGCTGCGTTCCCGGCTCACCGATGGACTGTGCAGCAATGATGCCCACGGCCTCGCCCTTCTTGACCAACTTGCCAGTGCCGAGATGGCGACCATAGCACTTGGCACAAATGCCGACCTTCGTTTCGCAGGTCAACACTGAACGAATCTTCACCTTCTCGAGACCGGAGCGGTCAATCGAGCGGGACTTGATCTCGTCGAACTCCTCGCCAGCGCAAATCAGGCGATTCTTCAGGTCGGCTGGATCGTAGATATCTTCGGCGGCATAACGGCCGACGACACGCTCACTGATCTTCACGACCTCTTCCTCACCCTCGTAAATCGACTGGACGGAGATGCCGGCGCCAGTGCCGCAATCCTCGTCGCGAATGATCACGTCTTGGGCTGCATCGACCAGCTTACGGGTCATGTAGCCGGAGTCGGCGGTCTTGAGCGCGGTATCGGCAAGACCCTTACGGGCGCCGTGCGTCGAGATGAAGTACTCCAAAACAGTCAGACCTTCGCGGAAGCTCGAAAGAATCGGCTTTTCGATGATCTCACCGCTCGGCTTGGCCATAAGACCACGCAGACCGGCCAACTGACGTACCTGTGCCTTGTTACCGCGGGCACCAGAATCGACCATCAGGCTAACCGGGTTGTACTCCTTCTTGCCCTGGTTGGCGTCCAGCGTCTTGAGCATCACTGAGCCGATCTGATCGGTACAGTGAGTCCAGATATCGACCACCTTGTTGTAGCGTTCTTGGTTGGTGATGACGCCCTTCTTGTGCTGCTTCTCGACCTCACTGATCTGGTGAAGCGCCTCCTTGATCTCCTTCTGCTTCTCAGTCGGAACGATCATG
>Ga0209598_10001039_pt1 | contig 22636 bp, 23 predicted proteins | sample M_140807_EF_Meta_FD_187317 | JGI IMG/M metagenome (GOLD analysis project Ga0209598, IMG submission 187317) | Freshwater microbial communities from Lake Montjoie, Canada to study carbon cycling - M_140807_EF_MetaG (SPAdes) (version 2) | ecosystem: Environmental > Aquatic > Freshwater > Lake...
CGAGTTTTCGAAGACGACCGCTGCATTGCCTTCCGCGATGTGCAGCCCCAGGCCCCGGTGCACCTGCTGGTGATCCCCAGGGAGCATCTGATCAGCCTTGCCCAAGCTGATCAAAGTCAGGAGAGCCTGCTCGGGCACTTGCTTCTGGTGGCTGCCCGGGTGGCGCGGGAGGCGGGTTTAAACGAATGGAGAACCGTTATCAATACTGGGGCTGGCGCTGGCCAAACGGTGTTCCACCTGCACGTGCATGTGCTCGGTGGCAGACCAATGCAATGGCCCCCCGGCTGAACCCCATCGGCTGAATCGCCACAAGAACCGCAACAATGGGAAACTGCGGGCCACCACCCGGCCTCTCCATTGCCCTTGCCGATGAGCCCCCTTAAGTCCCTACGGACCCAAGTCATCAAGCTGCAGCGGCTAGCCCAGCCCTACTTCTTGCCGGTGGAGGACTCCAATGGCTGGCAGTTCCTGGTGCTGGTGCTGGCCCTGCTGGCGGTAGTAGTGGGCACCACCCTGCTGCTGCTCACCGGCCTGGTGGCCGCCAGTGGGGCCCTAATTCCCCAATTGCAGTCGCGCTTCCTACCGGGGGTTCCGGAACGGGTGGCCGCCATCTGGGGCAGCCCGGTGGGGACCGTGGTGCTGCTGCTCATGCTGGGCGGCATCGGCTGTTTCATTGGCTTCCGCAGCAAATTGCGCCAGGGGCGCTGGCTGCCCTGGTTGCTACTGGGGGTAATTGCCCTGCTGTTGTTGGTAATTAATGGCATCAATGTGGGCATTAGTTTTATTGCCCGCAACATTGACAATGCCCAGGTTGCCTATGACGCCCCAGGCTTCTGGCGCATTGTTTCGATCTATGGCTTCTGCTTAGTGATCGCCCTGCCAATCCGCACTCTCCAGAATTACATCATCCCCAAGCTGGGATTGCTCTGGAGGGAATGGCTTAGCAAAAGGTTGCTGGGCCGCTACATGGGTGATCGCGCCTATTATCAACTCAATCCGAACGATGAAGTCCACGCCGAGGTAGACAACCCCGACCAGCGAATCTCAGAAGACACCCGCAACTTCACAGGCACCAGCCTTTCTGTGACCGTGGGCATCCTCGAAGCGCTGCTCACCTTCTTTAGCTTCATAGTGGTGCTCTGGGGCATCAGCCGCAACCTCACCTATGCCCTGTTGGTTTATTCAGTGGGCGGCACGGCGCTGATTGTTTTCATTAGTCGCAAGCTGGTTAAGCTCAACTTCCAGCAACTCAAGCTGGAGGCAGACTTCCGCTATGGCCTTGTTCATATCCGAGACAACGCTGAATCAATTGCCTTTTACAAGGGTGAGGCCCAGGAATCCCAAGAAGCAGAACGGAGGCTGGGGGGGGCAATCCGCAACTTCGATCGCCTGATCATTTGGCAAGCGTTGATTGGCATGATTCAACGCTCCTATGACTACCTATCTCGCTTTTTACCCTGGATCGTGATTGCCCCGATCTATTTCGCCAAGGAGGTGGATTTTGGGGTATTTAGCCAGGCTTCGATTGCCTTCAGCCAGGTGTTTGGCTCCGTTAGCTACATCGTTAACAACATCGACAGCCTCGCTGCCTTCTCCGCCAGCATCAGCCGCCTAGAGACCTTCCAAGGCACCATTGAAAGCCTCCCGGTGGTGCCCACCAGCGACGATTCCCGCGGCCAAGACCACAGCGGTTCGATCCTGGTGCGCCATGCCACGGTGCTACCCCCAGGTTCCCGCCAGCCCCTGGTGAAAGACATCAGCCTGGAGGTGGGACCCCACCAACGGCTGCTGGTGGTGGGCCCCAGTGGCTGCGGCAAAACCTCCTTCCTGCGCCTGGTGAGTGGCCTCTGGCCCAGTGGCAGTGGTGAGGTGTTGCGGCCGCCCCTGGGGGAACTGATGTTCATTCCCCAGAAGCCCTACATGCTCTTGGGCAGCTTGCGGGAACAGCTCTGTTACCCGATGGACCAGGCCCGCTTCAGTGATGAACAGCTGCGCAGCGTGTTGGAGGAAGTGAATCTGGCCTCGATGGTGAGCCGCTACCCCGACCTGGGCATCCAACAGGATTGGCCCCGGCTGCTCTCCCTGGGCGAACAGCAAAGGCTGGCCTTTGCCAGATTGCTACTCAATTCCCCGGCCTTTGCCGTACTCGACGAGGCCACCAGCGCCCTGGATGTGGCCACGGAAGAGCGGCTCTACGGCCTGCTGAGCCGACGCTCCATGGCCACGATCAGCGTGGGTCATCGCCCCACCCTGGCCGCTTTCCATGACATGGTGCTGGAATTAGATGGCCAGGGGGGATGGCGCCTGCTGCCCGCCGCCGGCTACGAATTTGGCAGCACCTAGCAGCAGCACCAACACAAAATCCTGCCCCCTCACCCCACCGCACCCATGGCCGAAGCCGAAACCACCAGTGCCACCACCGCTGAGGTGCCTGCCTTCGGCTGGAGTGCCTACGCCGAACGGATCAATGGCCGCTTCGCCATGGTGGGCTTCCTGGCAGTTTTGTTGATCGAAGCGGTGAGCCACCGTTCTTTCCTGCAGTGGGCCGGCCTCGCCTAGGGCAGGGGCAACAGCTCCACCTGCCAGGCACCGCCACGGCTCACCTGCACCGCCAGCCAACGGCCGTCGGCACTGAGGGCCACCTGGCCAGGCACCCCTGCAGGCAGCAATGGGATCGGCCGCAGCAGCGCCAGCGAGCGTTCGTAAACAAGCAACTCGGTGCGCCCCTCCAGGCGCCGCACCAGGGCAAAACGCTGGCCCTGGCCATCAACACTGACGCTGATCGGCTGGGCATCGGGCCGGTTTAAGCCCGGCAACGGGGAACCCAACCCAGAAGAAAAATCCAGCCAACGCACCTGGCGGTGGCCCCCCAGGCCAGGGGCAATCCAGGCCATGCCCCGGTTGCCCAGGCTGGGGGAGCTGTCATCGCCGGGGACCGCCAGCCGCGGGTTTAGGCCAGCTTCCGGCTGAAGACCAGCCGATTGACAGCCCCCCAGCCAGAGCCCTAGGCCCAAGCCAAGGCCCAGCCGCTGCAACCGCCTTAACTGAGGCCCTTTCATAGGGGCGACCCCGGGGGTAAATCGGCCTCATGGGCAGGGATTCTGAACAGCTCCACATCCAATTGGCCCTGGCGCAGCACTTCAATGGCCAGGCGACGGCCGTCGGGGGAAAGGCTGAGCCGTTCCGGCACACGATCCCCAGGTAGGGGCAGGGGCCGCCATTGCCCCGTGGCGCGGTCAAGCACGACCACATCACGGCGACTGTCGCGCTGCATGATCACAGCTAGATAACGGCCGTTCCAACTCAAGGAAGGGGAACGGTGGGGCTGGCCCCGCTGCAGGCCCTGGAGGGGCAATTCCCTGCCGCTGAGCCGTTCTACTAAACGCACCGAGCGGCGCCCCCCCCGTTCAGCCACCATCGCTAGTAAACGACCATCCCCACTCAGCGCCGGTTCCTGCTGGTCGCCGAGGCCAGGGGCTTCAAACCGTTGGGTGCAGCCTGCCAGGGGCAACAGCAAAGCCAATGCCAAGGGCCACCAGGGGGAAGCGGCCCAAGGCAAGTGTTTCCGCTGAATGGCGGCCCGATTCAATCGTCGAAGCGGGAACTGTTATCCGGGTTTGAGGGGCCCTGGGCGGGCCTGGGCCGAGGGGGCAGGGGACTGAAGTCTGCGTCGCTGATAGGTGAGCCCTGGGGCATCGAGCCAGCGGGCCTGATTGGGGCGCCAGCCCCTGGTGCTGGGCCCCCAGGGGGAACGCCAGCCACCCCTGGACCAGCGGGCCGGCGGCTGGAGCGGGCCATGTCGGGGGCTTGACCTGAGGGGCGCGAACCACGGCCATCACGGCCATCGCGCTCGCGGCGACGGGCGCCGAAATCAGGGCGGGGCTCCGCTGGCCGGGGGGCAGGCCGGGCACTGGGCGGGTCTAAAGGCTCGTCGCGCTCCCCAAACCGGCTCTGGGCTCGCTCCGGGATGGCAGGACGTTCGGGCCGGCGGGGACGATAAAAATCCCTGTCAGCGGCGGGTTCATCCGCTTCTTCGTACTCATCAACCCGGGAGCGGATGCGACGGCGCAGGGGCTGGGGATCCTCGAAGCGATCCTCACCCCCCCATTCACCCCGGCCCATGCGGGGGCGACTGGGCAGGGGCTCGTCTTCATCAAAAAAGGAGGAACGGCGGGCCTGCTCAGTGGTGACACTGCGCAGCCGCACTGATTCGTAGGCGAAAAAAACCGTTGTTGAGGCCAACAGGAACTGGCCGAACTGCAGGATCGGATCCAGCCGCCAACCCTGAAAAAACAAAATGCCGCCGCAGAGAAGCCCCACGGCGGCAAAAAAAACGTCGTAATCCCGCGCCAGGGCGGGCTTGAAGCTGCGCAAGAAATAAAGCATCGTGCCGCCCACGGCAAGCACAATGCCCACAATGCTGGCCCAGTTAAGGCTGGCGTTGACCATGAACGGCCTCCAGGGCCTGGGGGGATCTAATCAATCCCGTTTGGAGCACTTTAAAGGCCCTGCCAGCCGCCATCAGTGGAAGATCAGATCCTTGGGAGATCAGAGCTTGCGATCCACTTGGTCGGTTTGGCTCACCAAGACCAGGGCGATCGTGATGGGCACCACAACAATCAGGGCCCCTGCCACAAGACTGTTCAGGAAATTCGCGAGGGAGGGGGTCATGGAAGCCTCGGTGGTTGGGCCATCCTACGGCGCATAAGCCTCTCCTTAGGATAGAAAGCTCGGCCCGTAGAAGTTTGTGACAGCCCTGCCCCTGCCGGTGCTCCAAATCAGCGCCACCCTGATTGGCCTGTTGCTGGCCGCCTGGACGCTGCTCTTCCTATCTCGGATCGTGCTCACCTGGTATCCCCAGCTGGACCGCAATAACCCCCTGGTGGCAATCGTTCAAATCCCCACCGAACCGTTGCTGGCCCCTACCCGCAAACTGGTGCCGCCCATCGGCGGGGTAGATGTGAGCCCAGTGATCTGGGTGGGGCTGGTGAGTTTGTTGCGGGAACTGCTGGTGGGCCAGCAGGGCTTGGTTAGCCAACTGTTGCAAGAGGCCCAGCGGCTGGCCTAGGCCCCGCTGGCAGGGGGGCGGCTGGCTGGGGGACTGGTGTTAAAGGAGCCCAGCATTTCCTGTTCAACGAATTTTGTATGCACATCTCCCCGCTGAAATTCGGGTCGATCCAGCAGGGCCAGATGGAACTCAATGGTGGTGGGTACCCCGGTGACCGCACATTCCGAGAGGGCCCGCCGCAGGCGTCGCAAACAGGCCGGGCGATCCTCCGCCCAGACAATCAGCTTGCCGATTAGGGAGTCGTAAAAAGGTGGAATCTCATAGCCGGTGTACACATGGCTGTCAAAGCGCACCCCGGGGCCACCGGGGGGTAACCAACCGCTGATCGTGCCGGGGGAAGGCCGGAAACCCTGGCTGGGGTCTTCGGCGTTGATCCGACATTCGATCGCATGGCCCCGCAGCTGAATGTCTTCCTGGCGCAGCTTCAGCGGTTCGCCAGCGGCAATCCGTAATTGTTCAGCAATTAGGTCTGTGCCGGTAACCACCTCCGTGACCGGATGCTCCACCTGGATGCGGGTATTCATCTCCATGAAATAGAAATCACCGTGGGTATCGAGCAGAAACTCGACGGTGCCGGCCCCCTCGTAACCAATGGAGCGAGCCGCAGCGATGGCCGCTTCCCCCATGCGTTGGCGGATATCTGGATTGAGGGCTGGGCTGGGGGATTCCTCCAATAACTTTTGATGGCGGCGCTGGATTGAACAGTCCCTTTCCCCCAGGTGCACCACCTGGCCATAGCGGTCCGCCAGGATCTGCACCTCCACATGGCGGGGGCGGTCGATGAATTTCTCCACATACAGGCCTGGATTACCAAAGGCCGCCTCCGCCTCCCCCTGGGCCGCCTTAAACAACTGATCCAGTTCCTGCCGGTGGGTTACCAGGCGCATGCCCCGACCACCACCGCCGGCGGTGGCCTTAATCATCACCGGATAGCCCATGGCCTCCGCCAGGCGGGCCGCCTCCGTCGGATCCTCCACCAGGCCATCACTGCCAGGAATCGTGGGCACCCCCACCCGCTGCATCGTCGCCTTAGCGGTGGACTTATCCCCCATGGCCCGAATTGACTCCGGGGATGGGCCCACAAAAATCAGCCCATGGGCATTGCAGATTTCGGCAAAGCGATCGTTTTCCGCCAGAAAGCCATAGCCGGGGTGGATGGCATCGGCTCCCCGGGAGGTGGCAGCGGCAATGATGTTGGGAATATTTAGATAGCTGCGGCTGCTGGGGGAATCCCCCACACACACCGCCTCATCCGCCAGCTGCACCGGCAGGGTGTTGCGATCCACGGTGCTGTACACGGCCACCGTGGCAATGCCCATCTCCCGGCAAGTGCGAATGATGCGCAGGGCAATTTCACCCCGGTTTGCGATCAGAAGCTTGCCAATGGCCATGGGGGCCCGCTGGAGCTGGCGACTGTATCAGCGGGAACCAGCCAGGTCCCCAGGGGGGCAGCAGTGCCCCAGGTATGCTGGAGCACTGCAAAGGCCCAGTGTCTAGGCAGGCCACGCGGATGTGGTGGAATTGGTAGACACGCACGTTTGAGGGGCGTGTGACTTCGGTCTTGCGAGTTCAAGTCTCGCCATCCGCATTTTCTGATCGCCGGTTGATCCCTTGAGGAGCTCCGCCCCACAGCCCACCGATGGGGGGGCGATTGTTCTCGTGTGCAATGGCCCTGGGGAGCTGACCACCTGGGTGCGCCCCCTGGCCGAGCGGCTCCACCGGGACCTGCCCCTGCGCCCCCGCAGCCCAGCCGCCCGGCTTGCACTCCAACTGGTGCTGGTGCCTTGCCCTAACGCCACGGGCAGTGAACCACGGGTGGCTGCCGCCATGGGGCTGTTTGAACGGATCCTGCCGGCCCAGAAGTTTTGGGGGCTGTTGCTGCGGCCCCGCCGCCAGGGCCCCTGGCCCCCCCATGGGGTGGTGGTGTTTTTAGGGGGTGATCAGTTCTGGACGGTGCTGCTCTCGGCCCGGCTGGGCTATCGCCACCTCACCTATGCCGAATGGGTGGCCCGCTGGCCCCAGTGGAACGACCGCATTGCCGCCATGGGGCCCGTGGCCGCCGACCGGCTTGCCCCCCGCTGGCGACAACGGTGCCAAGTGGTAGGCGACCTCATGGCAGACCTGTCCGACGCCGCCCGCAGCAGTGCCCCCTTGCCCCCCGGCGAATGGGTGGCCCTACTACCAGGCTCCAAGCGGGCGAAGTTGCAGGTGGGAATGCCCTTCCTGCTGCGCAGCGCCGATCGGCTGCGCCAGTTGCGGCCCCAAACCCAATTTCTCCTGCCCGTGGCCCCCACCACCTCGGTGGCGGAGCTGCTTAGTTACGCCGGCCCCAGCAACCCCCTGCAACGCTTTTATGGGGTGCAATCACCACGTTTGGAGGATGCAGATGGGTTGCAATGGCTGGTTAGTGCCGCCGGCACCCCCATTCGCTTGGTGCAGGAGCACCCGGCCCACGGTCCCCTGAGCCAATGCGCCCTAGCCCTCACCACCGTGGGGGCCAACACGGCGGAATTAGGGGCCCTGGCGGTGCCGATGCTGGTGTTGGTGCCCACCCAGCATTTACATGTGATGCAGGCCTGGGATGGCTGGCTGGGACTGCTGGCACGCCTGCCCCTGCTGCGCTGGTTATTGGGGGTGGCTCTCACCACCTGGCGCATGCGTAACCGCGGCTTCCTCGCCTGGCCAAACATCAGTGCCGGGCGGGCGGTGGTGCCGGAAAGGGTGGGGGCAATCACCCCGGAGGAGATCGCCACAGAAGCCGCCGATTGGCTGGCGGCACCCCAACGGCTGGCGGGCATGCGCGACGACCTCCGCAGCCTGCGCGGTCAACCCGGGGCCGTGGCAAGCCTGGCCCGAATGGTGGAAGAACTGCTACCGCCAGCCCGCTCCAGCGCGCCCTAACTTGTGCTCCCCGGCAAGGAAGGGATGGCTGAATCCACCGAGCAAAACAAACTTGAACTCCCAGAGGAAACCTGGAGGGAGCAGCTAACCCCTGAACAATTCCAGGTGGCACGCCAGGGGGGCACCGAGCGGGCCTTCACAGGGGCCTACTGGGACCACAAGGGCAAAGGCATGTACCACTGCGTTTGCTGTGGCGCCGGTCTGTTCCAGTCGGACCACAAATTTGATTCCGGCAGCGGCTGGCCCAGTTTCTGGGAGGGGGCTGACCCGGCCGCCATCACCGTGCACACCGACACCAGCCACGGCATGGTGCGCAAGGAAATTCGCTGCGCCCGCTGCGATGCCCACCTCGGCCATGTGTTCAACGATGGCCCCGCCCCCACTGGCCAGCGTTATTGCGTGAACTCGGCCTCCCTGAACTTTGAAGCGCACAGCTAAACAGGGCGTCTAAGGGGCTCAGGCCCAGGGGTCTTCTTCTGGGCTCGGCCCGGGGCGGGCGGGTCGTTGGGGTGGGGATTGGGGTTGCGGCAACGGTTCTGCCTCCACATCCAAGGGTTCGCGGTAATTGCGGCTGCTGGACTCCCGGTAGTTGTCGCGGGGTTCTAGATAGCGTTCCCGGGGCTCGGGGTAGCGGTCGCGGGGCTCGGGGCGATCCTTGGGGAATCGGTCGCGCGAGTCGGCTTCATCTTCATAGCGCTGGCGGGGCTCTGGCCCATCCCCATAGCGCTGGCGGGGAGGATAGGCCTCATCTTCGTAAAGGTCCCGGGGACGGCGATCACGGCCCTCCGGCAGCTCGTCGTCGTCTAGGTAGCGGCGCTGGGGTTCCCGGGCCCGTTGGCTGCGTTCCAATTCCACATATTCCAGCTCTTCATCGGCCGCAGGCATAAAACGCTCCGCCTGGGAGGCCTGGAGGCGCCGTTGTTCCTGCTCGCTGGCCTGGCCGGCGGGCAGCTGATTTTCCACCGGCACCATATTGAGCCGGTAGCGCTGGCGCTCCTCGCGCTCCAGGCCGCCGCCACCGATGCCCAGCTTCTCGAGCAACCCACTGCTCAGCTGCTTCAGTTTGTCTTCGGCCCCCTCATAAACAATGATCCGATCTGGACCAGAACTAACAATTTCCTCCACGGGCAGTTCCCAGGTGCTGAGGATGCCCTCGCCCAGCAGCGGCACCCCCACCGCTCCCATCACCAAACTGGTGAGCTCACCGGTTTCCACGTCAAAACTGAAGCCCAACACCCGCCCCAGCTGTTCGCCGGATTCCGAAACCACCTGGCTGTTGATCACCCGGCTGTAGCGGTCGGGGTTGAAATTTTCCGACAGCGAATCCACTGAATCCACCAGGATCACGTCGCCCACTTGGCGGATCTGCTCCAGGGGCATCCAACGGGGGAGCCCCGGCAGAAAACGGGTAAGGGGGTTATCCCGGAGGCCCAGGGCCACCACCTCGCGGCGGTCGATATCCACCATCACTTCCCCCACCACCCCCAGGCGGCGGCCGGTGTCGCGGGTGATCACCTGGGTACCCATCAATTCCGAACGCAGCCACAGGCGATCGGAGGGGGCTGGCGTGGAATCGGGGGAAGGGGGCGCCTGCAAGGGCTGAACCGACAATCGAGTCATTGTGTCGCAGGATCGTCCCTTAACCAGCAACTGGCTCAGGCCGCCGCCGGCAGGCCCACCACCTGGGTATGGGCACCGCGGGCCTGGGTTACCCCAATCGTGCGGGTACTGGCGGCGATCATCGGCCGCCGGTGGCTCACCACCATGAACTGGGCGGCGCCGGCCTGGGCGGAGATCAGGGCGGCGAGACGCTCCACATTCACCCCATCCAGGAAGCTGTCAACTTCGTCTAGGGCATAGAAGGGCGAGGGCCGAAACCGTTGGAGGGCAAACAGAAAACTGAGGGCTGTGAGCGACTTTTCCCCCCCAGACATCGAGGCCAACCGGCGCACCGCCTTGCCCTTGGGGTGGGCCACCAGGGTGAGGCCCCCCTCCAGGGGATCAGCCTCGTTTTCCAATTGCAGTTGGCCTTCGCCTTCGGAGAGGCCAGCAAAGATCTCACGGAAATGACCATCCACCGCCCTGAAGGCCTCCATGAAGGCCTCCTGGCGCAGGGTCGCCACGGTTTCCACCCGCAGCAGCAGCTCCTGGCGTTCATTGGCCAGCACCTCCAGGCGCTCCGCCAACTCCGCCAGGCGGGCCTCCAGCTGCTCCAACTCCTCTAGGGCCAGCATGTTTACCGGCTCCAGGGCTTCCATGCGCTGTTGAAGGCTGCGCAGTTGCCCCTGGAGCGCCTCCAGCCCGGCCTCCCGCAGCTCCGCATCGATCAGCGGCAGGGGATCGGGCAGGGTTTGCTCCAGCTGTTTCAACCGTTGCTCCAGGTTGCGGCGCTCCTCCCCCAGGGCTTCGAGCTGTTCGGCCAACCGCTGGAGCTCCCACTGGAGCTGCTGCTGCTGCTGGCGCTGGTTTGCCAGCTGGGCTTCGGCCCCATCCCGGGCCCGGCGCCGTTCGCCAAAGCGGGCCTGGAGATCCTGCTGCTGGGCCTCGAGCTCCTGGCGACGGCTTTGGTCGCCGAGTTGTTGCTGGCGCAGTTCCTGCACCTCCTGGGTGAGGGCGGCCGTCGCCTCATCCAGGCGCTGGCCATCGGCCGCCAGGGCCTCCAGTTGGCTCAACACCCGGGCCAGGGCCAGGCCCCGGTCGCGGCGGTCTGCCTCCAGCTGATCGCGGCGGCCGCGGGCGGCACTGAGGGCTTGATCTGCCTGTTCCAAAGACTGTTGCAATTCCTGCCAGCGCTGGCTGTCGGCACCGCCCCCAGCACTGGCCTCCTGCTGCTCGAGGCTGGCGAGTTCTGTGGCCAAGGGCTCGATCAGCGGGGCCAGGGCCGTGAGCCGCTGGCCATCGCTGGCCAGGGCGGCGCTGGTGTGGGCCAGGCGCTCCCCCAGCTGCTGCTGGCGGGCCAGCTGGGGCCCGTGGGCCCGCCGGGCGGCCGCCAACTCGGCATCGAGGGCGGCCTGGCGCTGGCGCTGGCTGAGCAATTTGGCCTGGAGCTCCTCCAGGGAGCGGCTGAGTTCGGCCTCCTTGCGGCGGCAGGCCAGCAGGGTTTCGCCCAGCTCCAGCAACCGCCTCCGCAGCGGTTCGGCCTCATCCCCCTCATGGGCCCGGCCAAAGCTGAGCCGATCAGCCCGCTGCTGCAGGCTGCCGCCGGTCATGGCACCGCTGCGTTCCAGCAGCTCCCCCTCCAGGGTGACGATGCGGCAGCGGCCCAGCTCCCGCCGGGCTGTTTCCAGATCTACGTAAACGAGGGTGTCGCCAAACACATGGCGAAACACCTCCGTGTAAACGGACTCAAAGCGCAGCAACTCCACGGCCCGGCCCACACAGCCCCCCTGGCGCCCCGCTGCTCCGCCCCGCTCCAGGGCTGAATTGCCGCTGCCACCGCCACCGCCACGGATCTTGTTCAGGGGCAGAAAGGTGAGGCGGCCCGCCCGGCGACTCTTAAGCAGGGCAATGGCCCGGGCGGCGATGCCGTCGTCTTCCACCACCACCTGGCTGAGCCGCCCCCCGGCGGCCACCTCCAGGGCCAGGCGGTAGCGCTCCTCCACCTCCGCCAACTGGGCCACGGGCCCATGGATGCCCTCGAGGCCTGCCTCCAGCAGCACCCGCAGGGCGCCGGTGCCGCGGCTTTCCTGCAGGGTTTCGCGGCGGCTGTCATGGCGGGCGATATCGCGCTCCAACTGCTGCTGCTCCTGCTCCAGGCGGCTGCGGGTGCGCTGCTGCAGGGCGAGGGCTTCGGCCAACTCCTGCACCTGGAGGCGCAGGTCACCGCCCTGCTGCTGCAGGCTTTGCTGGTCGGCTTCCAGTTGATACAACTGCTGCTGGGCGCTGCCGCCCCCCTGGCGCTCCTGGGCCAGCTCCGCCTCCAGCTCCGCCAACCGTTCCTGCTCCTGGCGCAGCCGTTCGCTGAGCTGATGCTGTTCCGCCTGTAGGGGACCCAGCTGGACCTGCAATTCCTGGCGGCGACGGCTACGTAGCTGCTGTTGCTCCAGCCAGCTGCCGGAACGGCCCGCCACCTCCCCCAGGCGCCGCCGGGAGAGTTCCACCGCCGCTTCCGCCGTGCGACAGGCCGCCTCCGCCTGGTCGCGCTCGGCCTGGTTTTCGCTCGACTCCAGCTGTTGTTTTTGCCCCTGCTGTTCTGCCCGTTGGGCCTGGAGCTGGTGGCGTTGGGCCTGGAGCTGACCCGCCTGCTGCTGGTGCCGTTCCGCCCGCCGCTGCAGGTCGCGGCCGGCGGATTCCAGGCCGGCCAGCTCCGCCTGCACCGCCAGCAATTGGTCTTCCCCCAGGGATTTCACCTCCGCCTGCAGGGCCTCAAGGGCCCTAGCCGCAGCACTGATCTGCAGCTCCCCTTCCCCAAGGGCTGCCTGCCCACTGACCTGGCGCCGCCCCAGCTCCTGCCGTTGCTGATCGAGCTGCAACAGCTGCTCGCGGCTGTGCTCCACCTGCAACACCAGCTCCTGCTGGCGGCCTAGCTGCAATTTGCTGCGCAGATCTTGGTAGAGGCGGGCCCGATGGCAGTCGCGCTCCAGCCGGGAACGGGAGGTTTGCAGTTCCCCTTCCACGATGCGGCAGCGTTCCTCCCGCTCCTGCACGTCATCGAGCTTGCCGCGGGCCTGGTCGATGCGGCTATCAAATAGGGCCACGCCCGCCAGCTCATCGATGATGCCGCGCCGCTCCCTCGCCCCCATCGAAACAATCCGGGTGACGTCCCCCTGCATAACCACGTTGCTGCCCTCGGGATCCACCCGCAGGCGCCGCAGCTGGGTTTGCAGCTGTTGCAGGTTGCAGCTCACCCCATCGGCGCTGTAGCTGCTGCTGTAGGTGCCGCCGGGGGCCACCCGCAGCCGCCGCGTCACCGTCCATTCCCGTTGGCCGGGCTGAATCCAGGGGCCCTCGCCGGGGGCCTCGAGGCCGGCCTCCGCCCCGTCGGGGCGCCAGTCCCCCAGGTCAAAGCGCACTGACACGGAGGCCTCTGCGGCCTTGCCCTGGCGCAGCACACCGTTGTTGATCAGATCCGGCAGCCGCTCGGCCCGCATGCCACGGCTACTGGCCAGGCCCAGACAAAACAAAATGCCGTCAAGAATATTGCTCTTGCCAGAGCCATTTGGCCCGGTAACCACCGTGAAGCCCTGCTCCAGCGGAATCGTTACGGAACCTCCAAACGACTTGAAGTGGGTGAGGCTGACCTGATTGATGTGCACCAACAGGACAGCGGCGGCCTAGCCCCGAGTTTTGATAGCACGACCGTAGCGAAATGGTTCGAGATCACAAGGGGGCAGCTTTCCCCCCTGCCAAGTGGCCCGGGGCTGGATAAGTTGCGGGTACTTCTTGCTTTTCGGCATGGACAGGCCAGGGCTCACCCAGGTGGGCGACCGTTTTCGCGAACGCTTCGGAGAATTGTTGCCAGCCATCCAGAAGCAATGGCCCCAGGTGGCCCAGGACACCCTAGAGAACACCCGCGGTAGCCTGGACGAAGTGGTGACAGTGATTTCCGCCCAAACCGGTCGCACCGCCGGGGTGATCCAGGAGCAACTGATCGACTTCCTTGGGGTGGCCGGAGAGCAGACCCGCAAGCTGGGCGACAGCCTGCAGCCCCTCGAGGAGCAACTGGAGCAACTGCTGGATGACCTCAATGCCAACCTGCGACCCAAGCTGGAAAAACCAGTGAGGGAAAGGCCTTTGCTGGCCGTTGGCATCGCCGCCGGCATCGGCCTACTGGCTGGCCTGCTGCTATCGGGCGGCCGCCGCCGCTGATCCCCATGGCCGACGAGCAGCAACGCAGCACCAGCGGAAAACTCGCTTCCCTGGTCACCTCAGTGATGGACCTGCATGTGCGCATTGCCCTGCAGGAGGCCGACCGGGAAAAACGGCGACTGCTGGTGGGGGGCCTGCTGATCGGCACCGCCCTGGTGCTGCTTAGCGGCGCCCTGCTGGTGGCCCACGGCGCCCTGGTGCTCTGGTTGGTGCAGGGCTGGGGCCTTTCCTGGCTGCTGGCCTTCCTGGTGGTGGGGGCCGGGGATCTGGTGCTGGCCGGCCTGCTGTTGCGCATTGGCGGCGGTCTACTCAAGGGGCCCTATCTGCCCCAAACCACCGCCGGGATCACCAAAACCACCCGCACAATTTTGGGCCGCTAACTTTTGGGCCGCTAACGAATCTCGTACTTCAACCAACGGCAATCGATGCCGCCATTGCTAACCGGCACCCGGCGGCTGGCCTTCATCCGCAGCGCCCCGGTGAGCTCAGGATTGCCACTGAGTAGCCAGAGGGTCCAGCCGGGGCAGCGCTGTTTCAACAGCTCCCCCAGTTCGGCATAGAGACCCTCCAGGTCGCTATCGGCCCCTAGCCGCACGCCGTAGGGCGGGTTGCAAACCACTAGGCCAGGGGGCCCCGCTGGGGGCTGCAAATCAGCCAATTCCAACTGCTGAAACTCCAGCCAAGGGGCCAGGCCAGCGGCCTCGGCATTGGCCTTTGCCTGGGCCAGCACCGAGCCATCACTGTCGCTGCCCAGGATGGGCGCCAGGGGGCGGGCGGGGGCCGTCGCCCGGGCTTCGGCGCCGTGGAGGGCGTTGCGCCACTGCACCCCGTCGAAATCAGGCCAATTACTCACCAGCAGCTCACGCCCCAGGCCCACCGGCCGGCCTAGGGCCAGGCAGGCGGCCTCCAGCAGCAGGGTTCCCGAGCCGCAGAGGGGATCCAGCAGCGGCACGGTGCCATCCCAACCGGTGAGCCGGATCAGGCCCGCCGCCAGGTTTTCCTTGAGGGGGGCCTGGCCCATGGCGGCCCGCCAGCCGCGGCGATGGAGGCTGCTGGCCGAACCATCAACGCTGAGCTGGGCCCGCCCCCCCTGCAGGTGCAGATGCAACACCAGGCCGGGGTGGTCAAGATCTATGGAGGAGCGTTCACCGAAACGCTGGCGCTGGAGATCTACCAGCGCATTTTTCACTTGGAGCGCCGTGAAATGGCTGTGGTTTAAGCCAGGGGCAGTGCCCGTGACCTCCACCCGAAAGGTGCGCTGCGGCGGCAGCCAACTTTCCCAATCAACGGCCCGCTGCACGCCGGCATACAAATCCTCAGGTCCGCGGCAGGCAAACTCCCCCAGCTGGCGCAACAGCCGAAACGGCAGCCGCGCCTCCAGGTAGAGCCTGTATAAACAGCCGTAATCGGCCTGGAAGGCCACGGCCCGGCGGCCCGGCCTGATGGCTGTGGCCCCCAGTTCTGCCAGCTCCAGGGCCCCCTCCGCCTCAAGGCCAGGGGGTAGCACCGCTAAGCAGGGGTGGATTGCCGCCATCAACAGAGCTCCGCTTAACTGCCAGAATGCATGGGTCCGCCCTTGGGTGGACTAGGTGATCCACACCAGTGTTTCGGACAGCGGTTCGATTCCGCTCAGCTCCATTCCCCCTCCACTGGGGCTGCAATGGTTTCGACGGGGCATCAGGAGGGTGACTGAAGCCTGCTCGGTGAGAGCAAAACCGTAACAGCGAACAACATCGTTCGTTTCTCCCGTCAGACTGCCCCTGTGGCCGCCTGACCCTTAGGGGAGATGGGGTTAAGTTAGCCTTATCAACCAAATAACTCATTGGGGCTGGAAGGCCCCTTCTTTTTGCTCTAGATTTGTAATATTTATTTTTTGCTACTACTTTTTTGCTACTTGCTTTTCGCCACTTACTACTTATTTAGTGGGAACTGAGCCAGGCCGCATAGGTGGCAAGGGTGCCCACCAAAATCACTGTCACTGGCCAGACATTATCGAGCAGATCTAGCCTCGCTACAATTAATTTCTTCTCAGCCACATCCTCAAGTGATTCCACTAAAAAGCGGCGCCTTCCGGCCCAGACAGTTTTAGCGAAACCAATCAAGGTAATCCCATAGGCAATAATATAAACCTTGTCCAAAAAGGTTAAATAGGGCAGATCAGGGATACTGTTCTTAAAAGACTGCTGGAGGAAAACAAGTGTCAGCAGCACCGTAACCGGAATCCGGAATATTTAACCTCACATCACCAAGATTCAGGGGAATATTAGACAGCAACACCACCATCGCCATCACCACAGCCAGGGGCTGTAGCAACTTCCAGAAAGAGGACCATACCGAGGTGCCATAGGTAACATCAAAAACCAACTGGCTATAATCCTTCTCCCCGTTGCCCGCCCCAAAGTTTGTGGCGTAATGGTGGCGATACTCAGCAAAAGACCAGCCCGTGCCGATCCAGCCACTTATATCTGCATAGGCACCAATCCCACTATCCTTTAGTTCGGGAATCATCCGAAACCGCTGAAAGTCAAGCCCGCCTTCCGGATCTCCGGCCTCAAGCACAATCGGCAGCCCCACCCCATTAAATGGATAAAGTCTAAAATCAATTTGATCGATATAAAATTGTCCACTATAACTAAGCAGCTGATAATAATAGCCATCCGCAAGCTTGCGGGGCCCGCCGCCCACAGGAGCAAGGGCCGCATCAGCGTCAGCAGCAATAAAATTCACAGGCTTCAGCAGTTTTTTCGGCTCTAGATTCTGCGATTCAAGATAATCCTGAAGCGGCTGCTGCCAGAGCATCCACAAATAGCCAGCGCCGGAATAACTTGGCACTTTAAAATCAACATTGAAATTGTTAACACTGTAACTACCAACCCATAACTTATAGGGAACTGCATCAAGCTTTTCTTGATCCTTGGTCGCCTCCTGGCTCGCCAGGGGGATTCCCCGCAAGGAAATAGGTGTTCCCTTTGAATCCGGCCCTGGGCTCGAAAGGGCGCGGGGTGCTGTCGTCAACCGCAGCGAATCCCTTGAACGTACGGAAGAAATATCAATACTGCTAAGCACAGAGAGCGCCACAAAGCAGGCCAGCAAAGCTGCCACCAGGGTGAGCGCATTCCAATGGCGCTTTTTTCGCTTAGGCATCAATACCGTCCTGGCCGCCAACCACTTAAAGCAGATGCACTGTAAAGACCAGGGGCCAATCCAGGGAAGCAAACCTTGACAAAAAGATTTTAGTTTCCCTAGCACTAAGCTGAACTAGCCAACCCCTGAGTGCCGCTTTGCGCTTTCTTCCCTTGGCCCTGGCGGCTGCCCTGAGCCTTCCCGCGGCGCTTAAAGCAGAGCAAGGCATCAGCAGCAATCAGATTCTTCTCGGTCAATCGGCGGCACTTTCTGGCACATCTGGGGCCCTGGGCCAAGAATTCAGGGCCGGGGCAATTCAGTATTTTAAGGCCGTAAATGACAGCGGCGGCATCCATGGAAGACAAATCAAACTACTATCCCTAGATGACAGATACGAACCCAGCAAAGCCTTCAAAAATACCGAAATACTAATCAAAAAAGATAAAGTTTTTGCTTTGTTTGGATATGTTGGCACACCAACATCAAAAACAGCCTTGCCACTAGTAAAGCGTTATTCAGTACCGTTTATCGCAGCAGTTACTGGCGCCCAGGCGCTGAGGCACCCCTTTAACCCCGAGGTCTTTAACATCAGGGCCAGCTACCACAAAGAAGCCGCCAAAATCATCAATTATCTTGCCGATGCCGGCTGGACTCGCATTGCTGTTCTCTACCAGAACGATGGCTTTGGCAAAGATGGCCTAGAGGGCATAGTCAAGGCACTGGCAACGCGGGGCTTAAAGCCAATTATCAGCGCCAGCGTTGAACGCAATTCCCTCAAGACAACTGATGCCGCCCGCATAATCAACAATCAAAATCCCGATGCGGTGATCATGATTTCCACCTATGGACCGGTGGCCAGCTTTGTAAATGAACTACATACCATGGGCAACAAATCCCAGTTGATGGCAGTGTCATTTGTAGGGACTAAACCTCTATTTAAAGCCCTAAAAAAAGGCCATTCAAATAGCATCGGCGTTAGCCAAGTGGTGCCATTCCCCTGGAATTCACGAATCCCAATTGTAAAAGAATACCAACGAATTTTGCGCCAAGGACAATCGACAACAGGCTTTGGATTCTCCAGCTTGGAGGGCTTCATTGCAGCCAAGGTGGTGGTAGAGGCCCTGCGCCGGGCCGGGCCAAACCCCAGCCGACCTGGCTTTATTCAAGCGATGGAATCACTGCATAATTACCAAATGGGCGGCTTCAAAGTTGACTTCTCAACCCAGGAACACAACGGCAGCAATTATGTGGACCTCACCTTCCTGGGTTCCCAGGAATGGCAGCCCTGAACAGAGCTAAACGCAATCGCCAGGGCCAAGCATCGGCTACAGCCCCGCCCAGCTGCGCAGCTCCTTCAAGCTCATTACCCCCTCGCTGCGCTTCTCCCCCAGCACCCAGGTGGGAAAAGCTTTCACGCCGGCCTGGCGGCAGCGGTCGCGGCCCTCGTCGTTTTTGTCGCATTCCACGTAGGGCAGCTGTTGGCCCGCCTCGGTGCCAAAAAGGTTTTTCTGGTGGAAGCAATGGCTGCACCACCAGGCCCCATAAAAAATCACGCCCACGCGCTTGAGCTCCTTAGCCAGCTGCAACTGCTCCGCAGTGGAGGGGCTCACCGCCTCGCCAAGGGTGCCCGCCCGCACCGGCAGGGCTGGGGTGGCCGCCAGCAGCAGGGTGGCCAGGGGTAGGGCCCAGGGGAAACGCGCCATCGAACACAGCCATATGGGTTGAGGTTAGGGGAGCTGAGAGACTGGGGGAAGACGGCAACTCAGGACTTCCCACCCATGAACGGCGGCGGTTACCGCGACTACTTCAAGGTGCTGGGCCTGGAACGGGGCGCCGATGCCGATGCCATCAAGAAGGCCTTCCGGCGGCTGGCGCGGCAGTACCACCCCGATGTGAATCCAGACGACAAAAGCGCCGAGGCGAAATTCAAGGAAATCAGCGAGGCCTATGAGGTGCTCTCTGACCCGGAGAAACGGCGCCGCTACGAGCAATTTGGCCAGTATTGGAACCAGGCCGGTGGCAAAGCCCCCGGGCCCGCCGGCTTCGATGTGGATTTCGGAAACTACGGCAACTTCGACGATTTCATCAACGATTTACTTGGCCGTTTTGGCGGCCCCTCCGGCGGAGCGGGCTTCCCGGGTGGCGGTTTCCCCGGGGGGGGCTTCCCAGGCGGTGGGGCCCCTGTGAACTTGGATGCCGAGGCCAACCTCAAAGTGAGCTTTGCTGAAGCCTTCCATGGCTGCGAACGCAGCCTGCAGGTGAACCAGGAAAGGGTGCAGGTGCGGATCCCGGCTGGGGTGCGCAGTGGCAGCCGCCTAAGGCTGAAAGGCAAGGGCAACCTGCAGCCCAGCAGTGGCCGGCGGGGGGACCTCTACCTGAACATTTCTCTAGATAGCCATCCGGTGTGGAGCCTTGATGGCGACTTGATGCGCGCTGATCTGCCCCTGGCCCCCGACGAGGCGTTGCTGGGCGGGGAGGTGAAGGTGCCCACCCCCGATGGGGAAGCCCTAGTTACGGTGCCCGCCGGCATCGCCAGCGGCCGCAGCCTGCGCCTGAAGGGGAAGGGCTGGCCCCTACGCCAGGGCCGTGGCGACCTGCTACTGACGATTCAATTGCAATTGCCCAGCGCCCCCAGCCCGGAAGAACAGCAGATCTATCAACAGTTGCGGGAGGCGCGCAGCCAAGATCCGCGCGAAAGCCTCTTTAAGGGGGCAAAGCTCTGATGAAGGGGCATCGCTTACAGAAAAACCTATGGGCAGCGCTGCTCGGCTTGCTGGCGGCCCTGGCCTTGGGTTTTGGACTGCTAAATCCATCGCTGGCAGAACCCAATGTATTGATGGCAGAATCCACGATCCTGAGACCCAGCCCAGTAATCATTGATCCAAACCGAAGCATTGAAGTGGGAGTACATATTGAGAACATCTGGGGCCTTTCGCTTAAAGATAAAACATTTAACTGCGAAGGCTGGTACTGGCTTAAATGGCCTGAACCAGTGCAAGAGATAATCACGAAAAACAATATTAACCTTACGGAAATAGTTGAATTCACAAACCAGGTTGAATCCTGGAACTCAAAAATTGAGCTAGACAGCAGCAAACCAGATCGACAACCAGATGGCCGTTTTCGGCAGCTAGTTCGCTTTTCAATACGCCTTTACGACGATGATGAAAACCTGAGGGACTTCCCTTTTCAGTCCTTAAGCCTACCAGTCATCCTAGAGACGAGGCCCACGGCCTTTGCCGTAGGCGAAAATAATATTCTGCTAAATCCAAAAATTGGATCCAAAGGAGTGGTAGGCGACTACGCAGGACTACAGGGCTTCCAGCAGACAGGGGCAACAGTTAAAAACAAAATTCATATTTACAAGACCAACTTTGGAGTTGATGAATTGTCAAAGACCGGCGAGTTCAGCCAGGTGACATTTTCATTGGACTACGCCACTGATCCCTGGGCAGCCTTCTATCAATACATCCTCCCCTGGCTCACGGTAATGGCGATGCTGTTGATGGCCCCAAACCTCGAGGGCCAATTCACAGAGTTGCGCCTGGCCATCCCCTCAACGGCCCTACTTACCATGGTGTTTTTACAACAAAGTGCCAGGGCTGATCTACCACCCCTCGATTACCTCACCTTTCTAGACAAGCTTTATCTATTTGGATTTGTAGCTTCTATGGTTTTATTTGCCCTATTTGTTTGGGGCACCAATACCTATTCAACCGCCGCTCCTGAGCAACAGACAGCGGTGATGGCTCGTATCAACAGGGTTGACCTAATCTTTCAGATCAGCACGATCGGCGGAGCCCTGTTGATCGTGGCCGGCGCCCGCCTCGGCCCCTGAGTAAGCCTGGGGCTACCCCTAGGATCCCGCCAGCGGGCCCTTGAACCATGGAGCTGTCCTATCGCCCCCGGCGGCTAAGACGCACCCCTGCCCTGCGGGCGATGGTGCGGGAACACCAGGTATCTGCTGCGGATTTCATCTATCCCCTTTTTGTGCATGAAGGGGTAAGCAACGAACCCATTGGCGCCATGCCCGGCTGCCAGCGTTGGAGCCTTGACGGCCTAATCAATGAGGTGGGGCGCTCCTGGGACCTGGGCATCCGTTGCGTGGTGCTATTCCCAAAGGTGGCCGACGGTCTCAAAACCGAAGATGGCAGTGAATGCTTCAACGAAGGCGGGCTAATTCCCCGGGCGATCCGTCGGCTCAAGGAGGTGCACCCCGCCATGACGGTGATGACCGACGTGGCCCTAGACCCCTATTCCTGCGACGGCCACGACGGCATCGTTAGCCAGGCGGGGCTGGTTCTCAACGACGAAACCGTGGAAATCCTCTGCCGCCAGGCAGTAACCCAGGCCGAAGCGGGGGCTGATCTGGTGGGTCCCAGCGACATGATGGATGGTCGGGTGGGGGCCATCCGCGAAGCCCTGGATGCGGAGGGCTTCGAGCACGTGGGCATCATCAGTTACACCGCCAAGTACGCCTCCGCCTACTACGGGCCCTTCCGGGAAGCCCTCGATTCCGCCCCCCGCAGCACCGGCAACAAGCCAATCCCCAAGGACAAATCCACCTACCAGATGGATCCGGCCAACGGCCGTGAGGCCCTCACCGAAGCCCTGCTGGATGAACAGGAGGGGGCCGACATCCTGATGGTGAAACCAGGCCTGGCCTATATGGACATCATTCACCGCCTGCGCGGGGAAACGGAACTACCGATCGCCGCCTACAACGTGAGCGGTGAATATTCAATGGTGAAGGCAGCGGCCGAACGGGGCTGGATCGATGAGCGGGCGGTGGTACTTGAAACCCTGTTGTGTTTTAAACGGGCCGGCGCTGATTTAATCCTCACTTATCACGCCTGTGATGCCGCCACATGGCTCCGCCAAGGCTGACCTTTTTTGTGGGTTGGGTGTACGCCCCTTGGCTAGCAGCCGGCCTCTGCGAACTGCTGGCCTTGCGCTTGCTCTATGCAGACCAGTTTGACCATCACAGCCATGGCTGGGGGTTGATTGGCAATGGGGCGATCTGCTTCAGCATCGGCTGCGTTTGCAAGGTGTCTTGGGGGCTAGCCAGGCTGGGTCGAGCCCCAGCCCCCCGGAGCTAGCCGATGACCCCGGGGCTCCTACGGCTGCTGGTGACGCTGCCTTGGCTGGCAGCTCTGCTGGTGCTGCTGGCGGTGGTGAAACTGGTGGACGACCGCAGCCGGGTGCATTGGGGGCTGTTGGGCAGCGGCATGATCTGCTTCAGCATCGGTTGCTTGGCCCGCACCACCCTTGGCCTGCACGAACTCAAAGCCAGCGCCCCCACCAGCCCAGCCCCAAGCCCCCCGGCGGATCCCCGACCGTGAGGCTGCCCCTGCTCGCGCCGGCGCTGCTGCTGCCCGGGCTGATTTGGCCAGGGCTAGCCGCAGCCGGTGGCCCACCGCCCTCGGCGGCCCTGCTGCGACAGCTGGAGCAACTGGAACGGCAGCTGGGCCAGCTGGATCGGGTGCTCGAGGACAACCCCGCTGAAAAACCTGCCCCCAGCCTCAGCGCCCTTAGCTCCGCTCCGGCCGGCAGCCTGCGGGCCCCAGCCCCCCTGGCCCTACCCAGCCAACCCCAGGAGCTGGCCATCCGCCAGGAGCTGCGCCTCAGCCTGCCCCAGGCCCAGGAATTGGCGCTCAGCAACGACCTGGCCCTGCAGGAACGCCAGGCCCAGGTGCGGGAAAGCCAAGGGTTGGAGCAGAGCGCCCGGGGCCTCTA
>Ga0209598_10001042_pt1 | contig 22623 bp, 19 predicted proteins | sample M_140807_EF_Meta_FD_187317 | JGI IMG/M metagenome (GOLD analysis project Ga0209598, IMG submission 187317) | Freshwater microbial communities from Lake Montjoie, Canada to study carbon cycling - M_140807_EF_MetaG (SPAdes) (version 2) | ecosystem: Environmental > Aquatic > Freshwater > Lake...
TCTCGAAAAAGAGTCTTCCCATGCCCGGCCAGGTGAAGATCTGCTCGATGATGATCGAACCGCCGACGAGCGACGGCAGCGAGAGGCCAAGGAGCGTGACAAGCGGGATCAGCGTGTTGCGGAAGGCATGCCGAAAGAGCACCCTCCACGGTCCCGCCCCCTTGGCCCGAGCGGTGCGGATGTAGTCCTGGCGAACCGCCTCCGCCATGGTCGCCCGGATAAACCGCGTGTCGTAGGCCAGGCTTACGTACGTCTGGCAGACGACTGGAAGGATCATGTGCCGCGCCACGTCGATGATCCGCGAGCCAAGCGGGGCGTCGGGCGGCAGGTCGGCCATCCCGAAGAGCGGCAGTTCCCAGGCCGCACCCTTGCTCCACACGGAGAACATGATCTGCAGAAAGAGCGCGGCCACGAACGTGGGGAACGAATAGAGGGCGTAGAGCACGAGGCTCACGCCCCGTTCATCGGCCGTGCCGGAGCGGGCCGATGCGTAGAGACCCAGGGGGATGGCGAGTGTCCAGATCAGCAGGAAGGCCGTCCCCGACACGAGCAGCGTGGGGCCGAGTCGCTCACCGATCAGCGTCGTGACCGGCTGCTTGCGGGTGATCGACCGGCCGAGGTCGCCGCGAAGGAGGTTGCCGGCCCACTGCAGATACCCCTCGGGCCACGACTTGTCGAGGCCGTAGGCCCGCTGCATTCGCTCGTAGTCGGCGGCGCTCACCTTGCGGCTCGGGTCCTCGCCGAGCTGGGCGGTGAGCGGGTTGCCCGGCATGGCGCGGGCCAGGGCATACACCACGATCGTGATCGCCACGAGCGTGACGCATCCCAGCATCAACCGCCGCACCAGATAGGTGACCATGCGTCACTCGGCTCGCGGCTTCCACAGGCTGCCGGAGCCGGGGGAATAGTGGTAGGGACCCCGTGGGCTGAAGGCGTAGCCCCGCAGACGCTTCGAGAAGCCGTAAAAGCTGTTTCGCCAGAAGAGCCAGGTGTAGGGCTGGTCGTCGTAGAGGATCTCCTGGATACGGGCGTACTTCTCCGCGCGTCGACTGCGGTCGAGTTCGCGGCGTCCTTCCGCAAAGAGTCGGTCGACCTCGGGGTTCGAGTAGCCGCAGTAGTTTCGCATCTCGCCGGTCTTCCAGATGTTTTCGGAGGTGTCGGGGTCGGTGCCTGAGCCCCAGCCTGAGAAGCAGGCTTGGAAGTTCTTCTTCTGCATCATCTCCTGCATCGCCGTCACCTCCACCGGCCGGACATTGGCGATCACCCCGATCTGTTCGAGGTTCTCCTTGAGCAGCGTGCAGATCGCGATCCGAAACGGCTGTTGGTTGACGAGCAGCGCGAACTCGAAAGGCACGATCCGGCCATCGATCTCCTTGTCGCGGATCCCGTCGTTGTCGTGGTCGGTCCAGCCGGCCTCGTCGAGCAGGGCCTCGGCTTTGTCGAGGTCCTGCTTGTAGGGCTCGAGCCTCTTCGGACCGGCCATCCACGACCCGGGTGCGAAGTTGCCGCCGCATGGCTCGTAGAGTCCGAGGCAGATCTTTTCAAGCATCCTATCGTGGTCGAAGGCGTAGCTCATCGCCCGCCGCACCCGGCGGTCGGCGAAGAATGGCGTGCCAATGTTCCAGGCGAAGTGGAAGCTGACCCACTCGGGGGCCGTGGCCTTGGTGTTGAGCTGGTAGTAGTCGTCGTCGACGGTCTGCGTGGTCCACTGTTCGGGCTGGAGGATCATCTCGTCGATCTCACCAGACTTGAGGGCCAACAGCGCGGTGTTGGGATCCTCGATGATCCGGAAGCGAATGTCCTTGAAATAGGGCTGCTCACGCACCGTGCGGCTGTTCACCTGGCTCCAGCTCTCACGCCGCCTGAGCACGATCTCTTGGCCGCGCTTCCGTGAAAGGATCTCGTAAGGCCCGCCCGAGACAGGTTTCTCCTCGAGGGCCACGTGCTCTGGACTGTCCTTGAGGGTCGGGTCTTTTTCCCAGGTTCCTTCATAGACGTGCCGCGGCAGCACCGGGAAGTTGATGTTCCAGACGTTGGTGGCCAGCGGCTCCTTGTGAAAGAAGACCACGGTGCGGTCGTCGTAGGCGTGGACGCCCTTCATCTGGTCGGTGCCGGTGCGAACCGCGGGCACGGGCACGCGCGGGTCCATGATCACCCGGTAGGTGAAGGCGATGTCATGGGCGGTGATCGGCTTCCCGTCGCTCCACACGACGTCGTCCCGCATCACCACCTTGTCGTAGAGCCCGTCGGCGCTCGTTTGCCAGCTGACCGCCGTCTCGGCGTTGGCAAAGGGCTCGAGCGTACGGTCGTAGGAGAAGAGCCCGAAACCGGTGAGCCCAAGGATGTCGAACTCGGCGCTGGAACTGATCAGGATCGGATTGGTGCTGCCGAGGTCACCAGCCACGTGGCGATCGATGCGGGCCTCGAGATCGGCCTCACCCTTCTCGGGAAGGCGGCCGAGGGCCGAGAGGATCGTGGCGTTGGCCTGGGCCGAGTCGTTTTTCAGGGTTAGTGCCTCGGCCACCGTGCCGAGGACCGGCTCCTTGGACTGCTGCTCGCGGAGGACGGCGAGCGCATCCTTCACGGGACGGTCGATCCACTTGGCGTCGCGATCAAGCGCCTCGAGCGGCGGCGGCTCGAATGCCGCCTCGGGCTGGGCCGACTGGCGTGCCTCGGCGGTTGTCGCCTGCGCGGCGGGCGCCTCCGGCTCCGCCACGAGCCGGCCCTTCTCGGAGCGGCTACACCCGGCGGCCGCCACTGCGGCCACGCAGGCCACCGCTGCCCACGTCCACGGGGCCGGCGCACGGACCGTCGTCTGGCTGAAGAAGACGGGCATGGGTGACTCCGGGTTGCGGAAAAGACCCGATGCTACGGGCCCGCGCGGGGCCGGGTCAACTTTCGCCGGCGCGGTTCACTCTGGAAACTTATGTCCCAGCTTCTCGCGCTTGGTGGCAAGGTACCGCTCGTTGAACTCGTGGACCGGCGGGAGGATCGGCACTTGGTCGACCACTTCCAGGTCGAAGCCGCCGTAGATGAATGCGTCGGTCTTCTTCGGGTTATTGGTGAGGAGGCGAACTTGACCGAGGCCCAGGTCCTTGAGGATTTGGATGCCGACACCATACTCCCGGGAGTCGGCCTTGTAGCCGAGCGCCAGGTTGGCCTCGACGGTGTCGAGCCCCTGATCCTGAAGTTGGTAGGCCCTGATCTTCTCGACGAGTCCGATCCCACGCCCCTCCTGCGGAAGGTAGACGAGCACGCCGCACCCCTCCCGGCCAATCATTTCGAGAGCCATGCGGAGCTGATCGCCGCAGTCGCACCGGAGGCTGTCGAGCAGATCACCGGTGAAGCACGACGAATGCAGACGTACGAGCGGCGCATGTGCCGCCGCCACGTCACCCAGCGTCAAGACGATCGGCTGCTGCGCCTCGAACTTCACGCCGTAGGCCACGATCCGGAAGCGGCCCCAGGTCGTCGGCAGGTCGGCCTCGGCGATCCGCTCCACCAGTTTTTCGCGGGTGCGGCGATGACGGATCAGTTGTTCGATCGAGATGATCTCGAGACCGTGCTGTGCGGCGAGGGCGAAGAGCCCGTCGCGGTTGGCCCGGTTGCCCGAGTCGTCGAGGATCTCGCAGATCACCCCGGCAGGCGACCGACCCGCGAGCCGAGCGAGATCGACTGCCGCCTCCGTGTGGCCGGCGCGGCGGAGGACTCCGCCCTCCTTGGCGACGAGCGGAAAGAGATGGCCCGGTCGGACGAAATCGCCCGGCACGCTGGCAGGATCGAGGATCGCCGCGACCGCCTTGGCCCGCTCGCCGGCAGTGATGCCCGTTTTCGCAGAGCGGTGGTCTACGGGAACCGTGAAGGCGGTGCCGAGCGGGGCGGAGTTCGTGGCCACCATCATCGGCAGGTCGAGCCGCTTGGCCACGTCGGGCAGGATCGACATGCAGACCTGACCGCGGCCCTCCCGGATCATGAAGTTGATCACCTCGGGCGTCGAAGCGTCGGCGGCACAGACGAAGTCGCCCTCGTTCTCGCGGTCTTCGTCGTCGGCGACGATCACGGTTTCGCCACGGGCGATCGCGGCGATGGCGGCCTCGACGGAGGAGAAGCAACTGGGCATGCGGCTGAACCGATGGCGGGTGTGAGGGGAGGCACTGCATTATAGGATGCAACCGGCGGCTGCCGGCGGGCTGCACCACCAACTCCCCGGAAGGAAGCAGATCACCGCGATGCTCGACCGTGAGGAATACATCGAGCAGGCCTACTTATTCCGGTCGTTCGGGGAGCGGATCGTCGCCGGCATTGCGGCTCAGGAGGCGCTCGTGGCCATCGGCCAGGAGGTGCTGGCCACGTCAAAACTCCCGATGGCGGTCGGTTATTTGGCGGGTGAACTCAAACTCGTCGGCACGCTCTCGACCGCGATGGCCCGACTGCGGCACTACTTCACTCCGTTCCAGACGTTCGTCATCGCGACCGCCGAGGAAGAAGGCGGTCGGTTCGACATGCGGACGGCCCTGGCGATGCTGGAACGGGAGGCGAACTATCGGGCCGAGGGTGCGACGCCGCAGGGCCTGTTCCTCTACCGCTTCGAATGCCTGTCGCGAAACCGTCTTGACTACGCGCGGGGCCTGGCGGCGATCGCGGCCGACGACATCTTCGATGCGGCCTGGAAGGCCTGGATCGAGATCGTCTCCCGGCAGGTGGGACTGATCGATCTTGCCGACCTCGTCTATGTCCGCAGCCCCGAGTACTGGCGCGTGGAGAAGCGCGACGCGATCGTGGCGGGCCGTGCTGCGCCTGAGCCTGATCGCGCGATCCTGTTTGGCGACAAGGAGGGGCGGATCGCTCGAGCCAACCGCGGCAAGGATCCGCTTTTCTTCTTCGCGGCGCTCCAGCGGCAACTCGGCTATCCCTCAGTGCCGCGGGTCAATCCGCTGGCGCCGTCATCCGAGTCGCCGGCCCTTCTGGCCCGCCGGCTGGAGCGGTTGGAGATGCGGGTGAAGCTCCTGGAGGAGGAGTCACGGGGTGGGATCGACCTCGCTCGGTTCGACCCCAAGAACTTCCCGCTTGCCCGCGACGAATGACCGCCGCCATTCGCGCCGACATGGCGCACCTCGTCGAAGCCGCGATCGCCGCCGTCAGGCCGGAGGCGCTCGTGCCGCATCGACTCGCCGCGGCGGGCGAAGAACTCCTGCTCGACGGGCAGCCGTTCCCCGTAGCGGCTGGGCTCGGCGGGAGGATCGTGGTCGTCGGCGGCGGCAAGGCGGCGGCCGGCATGGCGGCTGCGGTGGAGGCGATGCTCGCACCGGCGATCGCCGCCGGCCATGACGTGCGCGGGCTCGTAAGCGTGCCGGCGGGCTGCGGGAGGCGGCTGAACCACGTGGAGGTTCGCGAGACGCGGCCTGCGGGCGTCAACCTGCCGACGGTCGCGGCCGTCGCCGCGACAAGCGACATGCGAAACGCGGTCGCGGCGCTCGGGCCCAACGACCTTGCGATCGTGATCGTCACCGGAGGGGGTTCGGCACTCTTGGAAGATCCATCGACCGACGTGACTCTCGATGATCTGATTGCCGTCAGCCGATTCCTGTCGGCGGCTGGAGCCGACATCCGCGAACTCAACCTCGTCCGCCAGGCCCTCAGTCGCGTGAAGGCAGGCGGACTGGCGCGAGCCTGTGGTGCGGGCCGGTTGGTGGCCCTCGTGCTCTCCGATGTGATCGGTGATCCACTCGACCTGATCGCCTCGGGGCCCTGCATGCCGGCACAGCCCGACCCCGCCGCTGCCCTGGCGATCCTCCGGCGACACGCCGCCATGGACATCGCATCGGACGTCACGCGGTACCTCGAGCGAGCCGCGGCGGAAGGGTTGCCACCGGTGGCGCGTGAGGCCGGTGGCGAGTGGACGACCCCGTCGGGGTGTCGCGTCAGCCACGTGCTCCTCGGCAACAACGCCACCGCCATCGACGCGGCGGCGAGGATGGCACGCGACCTCGGCTACGACGTGACGACCCGGCATGCCGTGCCCGCGAGCGAGGCCGCCGAATCGGTCGGCCGGCGACTCGCCACCGAGGCCGCCGAACTTCGCGCGGCTGCAGCCCGCGACGGCCGGCCCCGCGCGGTCGTCGAGGGAGGCGAGGCGGTCGTGAGCGTGCCGCGCGATCATGGCACTGGAGGCCGTAACCAGCAGACGGTGCTGGCGGTGGTCGAGGCCTGGCGGTGCGTGGGTGATCCGTGGCCTACGGGGCTCGTGATCACGAGCATCGGCACCGATGGCGAGGACGGGCCGACCGACGCTGCGGGAGGCATTGCGGATGACGACGTTGTGCGGCGGCTTGCGGGCACGGGCATTGACCTCGCTCGCGCGGTGGCGAGGTGCGACGCCTATCCCGCGCTCGCGTCAGCCGACGGACTCGTCCGCACGGGCCCGACGGGCACGAACGTCGCCGACGTGCGGATGATTCTCGCGAGGCCGTGACAGAGGCTCCATGAGTCGGTGGGTTCTTGCCGTCCCCGTAGGTGCAGGTTGGCAACCTGCACACGAATCACCATCGGCGGTGGTTCGGCACAGGTTGGCAACCTGTGCTACGTGAGAGCGATGCGGCGTGGGGCTGCCCGTGCCCTGAGAGCCGGCGTTGCTGACCAGCGCAGCCATGGATGGCGGAGCGCAGTCAGCATCGAGAGAGCGGAGGGCAGGATGCCCGTAGCGAACGTCCGGCGACGGGGCACGGGCAGCCCCACGCCCTGGGTCGGGTGAGGACGCCACCAGGCGATCAGACGTCGCAGACCTCGACGGCCTGCTTCAGGCCGGCGAATGCGTCGCGGGTCGGGATGAACTCGTGGCCCACCCAGCCCGTGTAGCCGATTTCGAGAAGCTTCCGCAGGCAGGCCGGAAAGTTGATCTCCTGATCGTCGTCGAGCTCGCCGCGGCCGGGATTGCCGGCGGTGTGCACGTGACCGATCACGTCCTTGCACTGCTCGATGCGACGGATCAGGTCGCCGTTCATGGCCTGCACGTGGTAGAGGTCGAAGAGCAGCTTGACGCGGGGCGATCCGACGCGGCGAACGATGTTCGCCACGTAGTCAATGTCATCGCCCTGGTATCCCGGATGGCCCTTCATCGGGTGCGTGTCGTCGCGGGTGTTGAGGTGCTCGAGGCAGATCGTCACGCCCTTCTTTTCCGCATGGTCCGCGAGCCGCTTCAGCCCCTCCACGCAGTTGTCGGCTCCCTCCTTCGCCGAGATCTCGCCGCTCGCCGGATTCTCGGCGTCGCGCCACTTGTAGCCGGTGAAGGCGATCACCGAGGGGATGCCGAAGTCGGCGCAGGCGTCGATCGTCTTCGTGGTGCAACCGATCACCTGTTCGTGGTAGGCGAGGTTGTTGAGCCCCTTCATGAAGGGCGCGCCGGGCATGCCGTTCATGGCGATCGCCGAGGTCAGGCCGTGCTTCCGGATCGTCGGCCAGGTGTCGGGGTCGGAGAGCTCGATCGATTTCACGCCGAGCTGCTTGGCGACCTCGCAGGTACGGTCCATGTCCCACTTGTCCCCGGCGACGTTGAAGCACCAGAAGACGATCGAGTGGTTGATGTTTCCCTTAAGCGGCATGGCGGGTGCTCCTTCGACTGCACGGGTAAAACGACGGCGGTACACTACCATTCTCCGAGGGTCGCCGGAAGCGACGGCCCTTACCTCCTCAGGACTCAGGCATGGCCTCGCTCAAGAGAATTCTCGTCACCGGCGGCGCCGGCTTCCTCGGCAGCCACATCTGCGAGCGGCTCGTCGATGCCGGTCACGACGTGATCTGCGTCGACAACTTTTTCACCAGCCAGAAGACGAACGTGGCCCATCTCCTCGGCTGCGGCAATTTCGAACTGCTGCGGCACGACATCGTTCACCCGCTCTGGCTGGAGGTGGACGAGATCTACAACTTCGCCTGTCCTGCCGCGCCGGGGCACTATCAGTACAACCCCATCAAGACGATGAAGACGAGCGTGATGGGGGCGATCAACGTGCTCGGCATGGCGAAGCGGTGCCGGGCGAAGGTGCTGCAGGCCTCGACGAGCGAGGTCTACGGCGATCCGGAGGTGCATCCGCAGCCGGAGACCTACCGCGGCTCCGTGAATCCGATCGGCCCCCGCGCCTGCTACGACGAGGGCAAGCGGGCCGCCGAGACGCTGTTCATGGACTATCACCGCAGCAACGGGGTGAATGTTCGCATCGTGAGGATCTTCAATACCTATGGCCCTCGGATGCATCCTTTCGACGGCCGCGTGGTCTCCAACTTCATCCGCCAGGCGCTCGCCGGCGAGCCGATCACGATCTTCGGTTCCGGCAACCAGACCCGTAGCTTCTGCTACCGCGACGACCTCGTGGAGGGGATCATCCGGATGATGAATGGCCCCGACGACTTTGTTGGCCCTGTCAACATTGGCAATCCCGGCGAGTTCACGATTCGCCAGCTTGCGGAGTTGACGCTCGAACTCACCGGCTCGAAGTCGAAGCTCGTGGAGAAGCCGCTGCCGGTGGACGATCCGGAGCGCCGCCGGCCCGACATCACGCTGGCCAAGCGGCATCTCGGCTGGGAGCCGGCGGTGCCGCTTCACGAGGGGCTGGCGAAAACCGTCGACTGGTTTCGCGCGGTACGGATCTCCGACTACCGCGCTCCCACGCCCAACTACTGAGCCCGGGTGAAGTGGCGGGCCAGTGCCACGACCGACACGACAGCGGCGATGCCGATGGCGATCCCGATGCAGTCGTAGACCCAGTCGAGTGGATCTGCATGCCGGCGGAAGAAGGGCTGGGTGATCTCGTCGATGGCTCCGAAGCTGGCGAGGGCGATCGCCAGCGGGGCGATGCTACGGCTGGCCGTGCGTCGCGCGGCCAGCCACGTTGCGGCTGAAAATGCAGCAAGCACTGCGTAGGCGACGAAATGGAGCGTCTTGTCGGACGGTGGGTTCCGGCCGAGAAGTCCCTCGAGTAGTTCCCCCGGCCTGGGATAGTGGGTCGTGAATATCAGCAGGCCCGAGTAGGCCACCGTGGCCACCGCCAAGAGGCGGGCCATCCACGGTCGAACAAACGGCTTGGGTGGGGGCGTCATGGGCGGCTGGGGAGACTCTCTGCAGAACACGATGACTGACCGGTAGGGCCTGAAAAAGCCCAAGAATACACCGTTTTTTGCTCTTCGCCGCTCGCGACTCGTCCGCTATCTTCCCCGCCTTCCCATCCGCTCAACCGTTGGAGGCCAGCGATGACCCGCCAGGAACTGTCAACCGTCGTTCACGAACTGCTCGAGAAGGAGACCGGCGAGACGTACCCGGGCCTGCAGGAGTCGACGTCCCTCCGTGAGGGTCTGAATCTCGACTCGCTCGACATGGCTGGTCTCGTGCTCCACATAGAGAGCCGCTTCGGAATCCAGATCGAGACCGAACTCCTCGAGGGCATCGCCACGGTCGGCGACATGCTCAACGTGCTGGAGCAGAAGTTGGCCGCCAAGTCGGGCCGCCACGCCGCCTGACCTGCCGCAAGGGATGCCGGATGGACCACCACGCGACACGGATGTCGCTCCCATGACGCAACTACCGTTCCGCCATCGTCGCGAGACCCCGGACTGTGGGATTCGCACCCACGCCACCGTGGAGACGTCGCTCTCCGCGGTGGCGGCGCTTCGCGACGCGCCGCCACCCACCGGCGGCCCGCCGCTGCCGCCGCGATTCCTCCGGCACTGCGACGAACAGACGGTGGTGGCCGTCCGGGCGGTCCAGGAAGCGATCGCGCGGCTGCCCGAGCCGCTGCCGCTCGACCGCTGTGGCGTGGTGGCCGCCCCGTGTCAGGCCGGCAGGATCTCGACCGCGCGGTCGCTCGCACAGCTCCGCGTTGGGGGTGCCGTGACCGTGTCGCCGCATATAGTGCCTCAGTGCTCGTTGCATTCGCTTGCCGGTGCGGTGAGCGTCGCCCTGGGCATGCACGGTCCGCACCTCGGGATTGGTGGTGGCCCCGACGCCTTAGCGGAAGGGTTGTTCACGGCGATGACGCTGTTTCATGGCGGTACCGCGGCACACTGCGATGCCGTCTGGCTGCTCGGCAGCGAGTGGGAGAAGGAACCGGTGCTCGATGCCTCCGGGGAGCCGACCGACGATCCGGTCTGCCGAGCGGTCGCGATGTTGCTCGTGCCCGAGGCGGGGGAACCGCACGACCGCCTGACACTCACGCTCCACGTCCCGGACACCCTGCCTGACGACGTGGAATGCACGTCATTGGCCGACTTCTGCCGGGCGCTCGAAATGTGTGCTGCGGGGTCGGCACTCACTGCCTGGGGAGTCTCCTGTCCGTGGGGCGCGGAGGTCCGGTTGGCCGTGCGACCGCCGTCGGCGCGGATTGTCGGCCCCCGCCTTCGGGAGGCCGCATGAGTCCAGTCGATCGTTCGACCGTCGAACCCGTGGTGATCACCGGCATCGGGGCAGTGTCTCCGCTCGGCTGCAGCTTCACGGAAATCGCCGAGAACCTCTTGGCAGGCCGTTCGGGTGTGCAGGTGATCGACCCGGGCGAGTATGCCCGGGAGCCGGTGCAGTTTGCGGCGCCGGTCACCCACATCCCGGTGCCACTGCCCGATGCCTGCGGGCTATCGTCCGACGAGTTCGAACGGCTCGGCCGTCTGGAGCGGCTCTGTCTCGCCCCGGCGGCCTCGGCGCTGGTGGACGCGGGCATCGACCGGAGGGGCGGTCCGCGAATCGGCCTCGTGCTGGGGCTCGGTGCCGAGCACCTCAAGGCCTGGGAACTCGATTTTCTGGCCGGTGGCACGACGGTGTTCGGCGACGGCCGCGACCGCACCGTGGTCCACCGTCTCTCCCGCCGGCTCGGCCTCCGCGGGCCCGCCGTCACCGTGGCGGCCGCCTGTGCCTCGAGCGGCTATGCGATGGCGATGGGCCGCACCTGGATCGACGCCGGCTGGGTCGACGCCTGCGTGGTCGGCGGCTGCGACATCCTCAGCCCCACGTCGATCGCCGCCTTCTACAACCTCCGCGCGCTCTCCCGCCGCAGCGACGATCCCGCCAAGGCGTCGCGGCCGTTCGACGGCGACCGCGATGGCTTTGTGATGGGTGAAGGTGGAGCGTTCTTCGTGCTGGAGCGGCAGTGCGACGCGCTTTCCCGCGGCGCCACCGTCCGTGGCGAACTCGCCGGGGTCGGCATGTCCAGCGACGGAGCCCACATGGTGATCCCGAGCAGTGATCCCGTTCATGCCTCCCGGGCCATTGCGGCAGCGCTCGCCGACGCGGCGGTCAGCCCGGATGAGATCGACTACGTCAACGCCCACGCGGCCGGCACCCCGGTTGGCGACGTGGCCGAGGCGGGCGCGATCCGCATGGCCCTCGGTGACGCCACCGACGGCATCCCCGTCAGTTCCACCAAGAGCATGTCGGGTCACATGATCAGCGGTGCCGCCGCCTTCGAGGCGCTGGCCTGCCTTGCGGCGATCGATCGGCAGGCTGCACCGCCGACGGTCAACCTCGACCGCCCCGATCCGCAGTGCCGGCTCGACCACGTGCCTCACGTCTTCCGCCCGCGGCGGATCCGCGTGACCGCGAGCAACTCCTTCGGCTTCGGCGGCTCGAACCTCTGCCTCGTCCTCCGCGCCGCCTGACCCGACACGGCACACCGACCACGACCATCGACCAGGAGACCTCCAGCATGACGCAGCCCGCCCCCCGTCCCGTCGAGATGGCCACGATCGATGCCCTGCTGGCACACCTCGTCGACCACTGGCACCGCTTCGAACCGGAGCACACGGAGGAAGGGCTCAGCGGCCGGATCTGCGACCTGCACCGCTACAACTTCCTCCTCTGGCACGAGGAGGACATCGCCCGCTCTCCTTCCGTCACCGATGGCCGGATCGCCCAGGTGAAGCGGGCGATCGACCGCTACAACCAACTCCGCAACGACTGCATCGAGAAGGTCGACGATTGGCTGGTGGCCGACCTCGCCGCCCGCGGCATCGCCGCCGCTCCGGTGGCCCCGGCCGCCACGGAGACCCCCGGCGCCGCGATCGACCGGCTCTCGATTCTCGAACTCCGTCGCTATCACATGCGGGAGCAGATCGAGCGGAAGGACGCCACCCAGGAGCACCGCGAGAAGGCGGCCGCCCGCATGGTGGTGCTCGACGAGCAGCGGGCCCACCTCATTCAGGCGACCGACCGGCTGCTCACCGAGATCTACTCCGCCCAGCGGCCTCTCCGCCTCTTCCGCCAGATGAAGATGTACAACGACCCGACGATGAATCCGTACCTCTACAAGACCGCCGCCAAGGCCGCGTAGCGGGCTGCATCTTTCGGACGCGCCGCACCTAGGCGGTGATCGAGCCGCGCCGCAGCCGGCCGGAGGCATGCTCTTCGCCGGCGGGATTTGTGATTTCGCTGCCCAAACGGTACGGAGCGGCCTCCACGAGGCACAAATCGCACCGGCTCATGCGCGTGCCCCCGGCCGACTGCTACCCTCTCTACGAAACCAACGGGAGCAGCAGCCGGATCGGGGGCACGCGCAGAAGTCCGGTGACATTTGCGAACGCCGGGCGACGATGTTCCGTTGGGGCACTGAACTCGCAAATGCCGCCGGCTTCGAGCATGTCACCGGCCGGTTGCTGCGGCGCGGCGGTTACTTCGGCAGGCAGTACGACAGCGCCAGGAGCGCGTAGGCGGTGGCGAGGTCGGTCTCGCCCTCCATCCAGCGGTCGTTGCCATTCTTCCAGGCGCCGTCCTCGCGCTGGCGGGCGACGATCGCCGTGGAGAGTTCGTCCCGCCAGGTGTGTGACGTGCCCGCAGCGTCGGCGAAGGTCTCCACGGCGAGCACGTCGAGCGACTTGGCGGCGGTGTGGAAGTAGTAGAAGAGCCCCGCGTCGCCCATGCCGGGATTTTCCTCGAAGGTGTAGTGCTTCGCCAGCCAGGCCAGCGCGGCCTTCACCCGCGGGTCGTCCTTGGTGACACCGGCATAGATCATGCTCTTGAGTCCGGCGTACGTCATCGAGCCGTAGCTCCGCAGGCCCCCGTCCGGCGTCGTGCCCGCCTGGCTCTCGCCGCCGGCGGCGGGGGTGTAGTAGAAGCCGCCGTCGGGGTTCTTCACCGGGAAGGGCGTGGTGTTGTGAGGGCCCGGCAGGTTTTGCGTTCGCGAGACGAATGCCAACGCCCGCTGGATGGCCGGGTCGTTCTCGCTGGTGCCGATGGTCCGGAGCGCCTCCACCATGAACTGCGTGTTCGAGAGGTCGGGCCGCGATTTCTTGCCGTAGCCGGCACCTCCGTAGGCCGGGTCGGCCGGCCCCTTGCCCTCGCCGTCGTCCCACTGAAGGTGCTTCACATAGTCGGCCGCAGTCTTGATCGTGTCGTCGAGCGAGCCGTCGGTGTTGCAGGCAGCGAGTGCCAAAATTCCGATCGAGGTCTCGTAGTTCGCGGTCGGTGAACCCGGCGCGTAGATGCCGCCGTCGGGTTGCTTGAACGAGAGCAGATAGGCGAGGCCCTTCTTCACCGCGGGTGCGTCGGCAGGTGTGCCCGACCGCACGAGCGCCGTCACGGCGAGCGCCGTGACCGCCGGGCCAACTTCGGCGGAGAAGCTCCCGTCCGCCGCCTGCTCCTTCTCGACCAAGAAAGCTGTGCCTTTGGTGATCGCGGCGCGGATCGCGTCGGGTGTCGCGGCGTGGGCGATGCAGGCAGGCAGCAGCACCGCCGCCAGGCCAGCGCGGGTGAGCAGACGCGAAGCGGCGGGTCGCATGGGAGGGCTCCAGGGGCGGGCGAAACTCAGCACGGAGCATATGCCCCCGGCACGCCGCAGTGAACCTGCCAGGCCGTGTCAGACGGGGAAGTTTTCCTCGGCCGATCGAAGACCGTCGGCCATCTGCCCGCCGCGTGAGCGTCAGGGGGCAACCGGCAGGGCCCGCGGATAGGGCGGCACCAGCTTCGGCGGCGGGTCGCGGCCCTCTTCGAGCCTCCACTCCTCACGTTCCTCATCGCTGGCGTAGTAGACCAGCCAGACGCTCTCGTCGCCTTCGGTCGTGGCGCTGCAGTCCCAGTGCACGTAGTTGTCGGGCACGTCAATCTGTTTGATCTTTGCAGGCAGGATGTCGCGGCGAATCAGCGAGTAGAACTCGCGGTCGGAGAGATGGTCGGTGAAGTCGAGGACGACCCGCTTCTCGTAGAGCGCATCGATCGTCTGCCAGAGCCGTTCGTGGACCTGATCGTCGTCAAGGGTGCAGACGGGCTGCATCGCCAACTGCGGCTCGAACCAGCGAGCGACCGGCGTCAGCGGCGCAAGTTCCCAGGCCAGCATTGACTCCAGGAATCGGTTCTCCACCGGTGTCGGCATGCTGCGGAAATCGACCTCCCAGATCGACTCGTCAAGATAGGGCTCGATGGCCGTTCGGAGTTCGCCGTTCCGCAGCAGGCAATCGACTTCTTCGGGGTCAGGATGGCGGGCGAGGGGCATGCCAGCAAGATTCCTCGGGGAGTTTCCGGCCGCGGACGACGTGTCCGACAGCAGCGGGATGACACCGACGATACCAACGCTGAGAGCCGCTTCAACGATTTTCAGCCGGCGTATTCGCCGTTTTTTGGCCCTGCCGCCGGCATGACCGCTACGACACGACGACTTTCCGCGGTCTGCCAACGCGGCCCCATTTGCCACGTTGGACAGTCCACTTGGCGTCATGGCCGCACGGTGGGCAGGCAGCTGGCGTTGGAACCGCAGGTAGCCAACCTGCGGCTACGGGAAGGCTGTCTGCAGGTGCGGCTGGCGCACATGGTTACCCGCAGGGTGCCAACCTGCGACTATGGGAGGCAGGCGGCGGCTTTGCGTTCAGCCGCTCGCGGAGGCGTTCTTGCAGGCAGATTCCAGGGCCGCGATCTTGGCGACCCGACGGGCATGCCGGCCACCCTCGAACGGGGTGGACAGCCAGGTGCGGATGATCTTGTCTTGCACCTCCGGACCGATCAGCTCCGCCGACAAGCTGAGGACGTTGAGATCGTTGTGCCGCCGGCTCATCTCGGCAGTCACCTCGTCGTGGCAGGTCGCCGCCCTGACGCCGGGCAACTTGTTTGCCGCGATCGCCATGCCCACGCCGGTGCAGCACAGCAGGATGCCGCGGTCGACCGTCCCACTGCTCACGCGGCGGGCGACATCGGCAGCGATGTCGGGGTAGTCGACGGCCTGATCGCCGTCCGATCCGCAGTCAATGACCTCGTGGCCCATCCTTTCGAGGAGCCCGATGAGCCGTTTCCGTGACGCCACACCCCGATGGTCACTGCCGATTGCTATCCGCATGGATTCCCGAACTCCTCGCTCCCTCTGCCAGCCGGTCACCGCCCCGGGCGGTCACGCGTCCGGCGGCTCGATTCCGAGTGTATCCATTCTGGCCGTCAAATGCCCGTGGATCTGGCGGGCGCAGCTGCGGTAGGTGTCGAGCGACCCGCCGACTGGGTCGATCACATCGCGGCGGTCGGGGGAGAGCATCATCAGCCGGCCACCAGCCTCGGGAAACTGCGCAAGGATTGCGGCCCGGTGGGAGGCGGTCATCGTCAGGATGACGTCTGCCTGGGCCACGAGTGACTCGGTGAGTGGCTGGCTCTCGTGGCGGCCGAGGTTGCCCCCCATTTCCCGCATCGCCTCGACCGCGTTCGTGCTCGCGGGCCCTCCCCCCCAGGCGGCGAGTCCAGCACTGGCGACCACCACCCCGTGCCGGTCGATCTCGTCCGGTTCGCAGCCAAGACGTTCGGCAGCCATAACGCGAAAGAGAGCCTCGGCCATCGGGCTCCGGCAGGTATTGCCCGTGCACACGAAGAGCACCATCAGGCTCGAGAGGCGGCGAAGTGCATCCTCGCCGACAACGCCGGGCCGCACCACGCGAAAGCCACGGTCACCGAGTTCAATCGTCGACGGGGGTTGGGCGTATTGCGTGCGGCCGTCATCGATGATGAGGGTGACCACGCTCCCGGCGCGCGACACGATGTCGGCTGCGGTGACGGCAAGGCTGCCGTTGGACTCAGGCTCTGCCAGCATCACAGGGCCCGGCAGCATCCGCATGCAGTCGGCCAGCAGCGGGTGCCCGGGAACTCTGAGTCGCAGCCGCCCGTCGCCCACCACGCAGGCCCGCGAAGCCTCGGGCAGACGGTGCACGAGGCTCTCGGGATGGTTGTCCGGCACAAGCATCGACACCGGGCCCGGCCAGCAACGCCGTGCCAGCCGCCGGCCAGTCGGGGAGATTTGCGGCGCCCAGTCGATCGCCTCGTCGGCGCTCTTCAGAGCCAGCGACAACACAGGCTCGCCCGCACGCGGAGCGACGATCGATGCCAGACGGTTGGCGGCATCATCGCGGCGGCCGCTCGCCGCGACGACATAGTCCGTCTCTGTTGGGAACGCGACGCAGCATCCTTCGGCAAGCGCCTGGACCGCACGATGCACCACGTCGCGGGCATCCTCCGTTCGGCGCAGATCGATGACCATCGGCGGCATGGGGGGGCCGGCGGCCGGGGGAGCCGAGGACCAAGGGGCGCGAGTACCGCGTCAGACACGCGAAAACACTCTGGAATCCCTCAAAAATACAGCGGTTGGCGCGGGTGAGTCAAGCATCGTGGTTTGGGTAAGACGCGGCGGCTCGACCGCCGGCTGGACGGTTTCGCCGGGCGCGGACCGGGTCGCGAGGCTGCGGCTGGATGGCGTGCTTTTCGGCTTGTGGCCGCTGGTGCCAGTCGGCTATTTCTCCGCAGCTTTCGCCGGTGCCCCCGGTACCAGCTCCACCCATGGCCATCCGCGTGATCATCACCAGCACCTCCCGCCGGTTGCTCCCCGCGTTCGCGACGGCGGTCGCTTTCGTGGCGGCGACGTGCGTTGCCCAGCCGGCGGCCGAGCCCCTGCCGTTGCCTCCGGTCTCGGACGCGCCCGCGGCGGCCGCCACCGACGTGATCGTCGAGGTGCGAATCGAGGGGAACCACGCGACCGACGTGTCGAAGCTCCCGAAACTCGTGACTCGTGCGGGCCAGATCTTCGATCCGCAGGCGATCGAGGAGGATGTCCGCACGCTCCACCGCTCGCGCAAGTTCGTCGATGTCCACCCCAAGTATGTCCGCGTCGCGGAGGGGATCGTCGTTGTCTTTCAGGTGGTCGAGCGGCCGATGCTCCGCTACGTGAAGTATGTCGGCAACGAGCGCGTCACCACCCGCGCCCTCCGCAAGAAGTCGGAGATCGACGTGGGCGATGCGATGGACCCCTACGTGGTCGAGGAAGCGCGCCGCCGGATCGAATCGCACTACCACGAGAAGGGCTTCGATACAGCCCGCGTGACGACGGTCGAGGGTGACAAGCCGGGCGACAAGGGAGCCGTGTTCCTCATCGACGAGGGACGCAACCGCAAGGCGCTGTGGACGAGCTTCGTCGGCAACACGATCGCCAGCGACGCGCGATTGCTGACCCAGATCAAGTCGAAGCCCGGCGTGCTCTGGTTCATCGGCGGCAACATCGACCGCGAGGTTGTCGAGCAGGACGTCGAAACGCTCACCGCCTACTATCGAAGCCTCGGCTTCTTCCAGGCCAAGGTAGGCCGCGAGGTGGAGGTGGTCCACGAGGGCGACCGGGACTGGACGCACCTCACGTTCGTAATCAACGAGGGGCCGCGCTACACCGTCCGCAACGTCTCCTTCAACGGCAACACCAAGTTCATGAACGAGTTCCTCGAGCGGGACCTCAAGCTCAAAGGGGGCGAGCACTTCAACCAGTCGAAGATGGACGCCGACCTGAACCTCATCCGCGACATCTACGGCGGACGGGGTTTCGTGTTCGCCGACATCCGCGCCGATCCACGGTTTCTGGAGGAGCCGGGTCAACTCGACCTCGTCTACAACGTCTCCGAGGGGCAGCGGTATCGCGTCGGTCAGATCAACATTCGCATCCGCGGCGATCACCCGCACACGCGGCACAGCACCGTCCTCAACCGGCTCTCGCTGCGGCCCGGCGACATCCTCGACATCCGCAAACTCCGCGACGACGAGCGGCGGCTGAAGTCGAGCAGCCTGTTCCTCGCCGATGCGTCGAAGGGCGAGGGACCGAAGATCGTGTTCTCGAAGCCCGACCCGGACGACACCCGCGTCGCCCGCGAGCCGGAGCCCGCACGGCCGCCGGGATTCCGGGGTCAGAGCCCCGACGACGAGGCCGTGCTCGACCTCGTGCTCGAGGGTGAGTGGAATGACGACTCTGGGCAGACCAGCGGTGGCCAGGAGCCTGCGGCCGCGCCCGTGGCGGCTCCCGCCGCCACGGCTGCCCAGCCGGTGTGGCGCGGACAGAGCCCCGGGTATCCGGTCGCCGTTCCCCAGCAACCGTTCGTCGGTCAGCCGGTCGCACCGCAGGGTGCGTTTCAGGTGCCCGTCATGCAACAACAGCCAGCCCAGGGATGGCCTGTCGCCGCACAGCCGGTCGCTCAGCCCGGCTGGGGCGGTGCGCCGCTCGCGCCCACGGCCCCCACCGCCGTCGACTACTCGCGGATGGTCGCACCGACCGCCCCCGTCTACTCCGTGCAGCAGCCCGTGGCGCCACCGTTTCCTGGTGCTGTCGCTCCCGGTCAGCAGCCCTTCATCCAGCCCGCCATGGCCGGAGGCGGCCCCTTCGGTGCCACGCCCGTCGCCCAGTTCGACCCCAACCAGCCGCCCGCCTTCCAGCAGCCGGGGATGGTGCCCGACTTCGCCGCCGAGCCCATGCAGGTGTTTCCGGGCAACGAACCCTACGTGGTCGTCGACGTCGATGCCGAGGAGACGCAGACCGGCCGATTGATGATCGGTGCCGGCGTCAATTCAAACGCCGGGCTCGTTGGCAACATCGTGGTCGACGAACAGAACTTCGACATTCTTCGTCTGCCCCGGAGTTGGGACGACATCAAGAACGGCACCGCCTTCCGCGGCGCCGGCCAGCGGTTCCGTCTCGAGGCGGCGCCTGGCACGCAGTTGCAGCGATATATGGCGACCTTCCAGGAGCCCTACCTGTTCGACACGCGGATCGGACTGTCGCTCTCCGCCTCCTACTTCACCCGGTATTTCTACGACTGGGCCGAGGCTCGCACCGGCGGCCGCATCGGGCTGGGCTACCAGTTCCAGTTCGCCCCGGACCTCTCGATCAACACCGGTTTCCGCGGCGAGAGCGTCGACGTCTTCAATCCGCGACTCATCACGCCCGACATCGAAAACATGCTCGGCACCAACTCCGTCTATGGCTTCAGCGCGGGCCTGGTCCACGACACCCGCGACAGCCCATTCCTGCCCACGCAGGGGCATCTTGCCACGTTCGAGTTCGAGCAGGTGATCGGCACGTTCGTCTATCCGCGTGGCATCGCCGAAGCGCGGCAGTACTTCCTGCTCAACGAGCGCCCCGACGGTTCCGGCCGCCACGTGCTCTCGATCGGCTCGGTGCTCGGCGTGTCGGGAGACAACACGCCGGCCTACGACAACTTCTTCGCCGGTGGTTACAACACGATTCGCGGCTTCGTGTTCCGCGGGGCGAGCCCGCGGCAGACGCCCTCCGGCGGCGAGCCCGCGCCTGGCCAGGCTGCGGCGATCGTCGGCGGTCCGTTTGAGTGGCTCAACACGATCGAATACATGTTCCCGATCACCGCCGACGACACGCTCCGCGGAGTGGTGTTCACCGACGTGGGCACGGTCGAGTCGAACGTCTCGATCAATAACATGCGAGTGGCGCCGGGCGTGGGGCTCCGAATCACGCTGCCGGCAATGGGTCCGGCGCCGATCGCGCTCGACTTCGCTGTCCCGGTGGCCTACGCCCCGTACGACAGCAAGCAACTGTTCAGCTTCTTCGTGGGCTTCGCGCGATGAGCGATATGCCGCGGGACGAATCGACGCGGCCCGAGGAGCGGATCCTCGTCGTCTGCACGCAGTACATCGGCGACACGCTCTTGGCGGTGCCCTTCCTGCGGAACCTCCGGCTGGCTTATCCCGACGCCGTGATCGACATCTGTGCGGAGGGGGGGCCGCGGGCGGTGCTCGCGAACTGCCCCTACGTCGATGGTCGTGTGAGCTGGAGCCGTCCGCCACGGGAACGCCGCGGGGGCTTCGCCGCCACGTTCGCCTCCCTGAAGGCGCAGGCCGACTGGCTGAAGTCCCGCGGCTACACGCGGGCATACCTGCTCAAGCCATCCTTCTCGGCCGCCGCGCTGGCGACGCTCGCCGGGATTCCGTGTCGTGTCGGGTTTGCTGGCGAGTCGAGTCCGCTCCTCACCTGCCGTGTCCGCCGGCGTCGCGGCCGGCACCAGGTGGAGACCTATCTCGACCTGCTGCGGGCCGAGGGGCTTCCGATCGATGACGCCCGCAATGAGAACTGGGTACCGGCGTCGTCGGCTGCTCGCATTGGCCCGCTGGTCGATCAGCTCCCAGCCGGCCGGCGGCGGGTCTTTGTGGCCTTGCGGTCGACCGACGCGCTCAAGCATTGGCCGGTCGACCGCTGGCAGCGGCTCGTCCGCTGGCTCGTCGACTCGAGAGATTGCGAAGTCGTGCTCTGCGGAGGACCGACCGACATCGCGGCCCACGACACCCTCCGCGAGGCCGTGGGGCCGGACGTGGCCTTGCACGTGCACGACCTTTCGGAGCGGGTGCCACTGGCCGAAGCCGCAGCGCTCGTCAATAAGATGGATCTCTGCGTCGGCGTCGACACCGGACTCGTCCACCTCGCCTCATCGGGCGGCGTGCCCGTCGTTGTCCTCATCGGCCCATCCGATCCCAACCGCTGGTCGCCGTGGCGGACGGAGTCGATCGTGCTCCGCTCGTCGAAGGTGTCACCGACACTCAGCGAGCAGTTTCTGACGGCGTTCGGCGCCACCGATCACCTCCGCTGGCCGCTGGGTCGTGCTGATGCAGCCGACATCCCCTACGAGGACGTGGAGGAGGCGGTCGGCCGCCTGCTCACGAGTCGACCGCCGCGGCACCCACGAACGATCGACCTGACGGGCGGATCATTCCGCTACGAGGTCTTTGCCTCGTCAACCGGCGCAGCCGAATCCGTGCCGGTGGCTCCAGCCGCAGCGGATCGCAGGACGGCCGCCGCTGCGGATTCGCCGGCGACGTAGCCGCTGGCCCACGCCCACTGGAAGTTGAAGCCGCCGATACGGCCGTCGACGTCGAGTACCTCACCGGCAAAGTGCAGTCCCGGGCTGATGCGGCTCTCCATGGTTTCGAGGCGGATTTCCGTCAACGGAACGCCGCCGGCCGTCGCCTCAGCGACGGTGAAGCCGCGGTCGCCCATGATCGGCAGCGGCGTGGCCGTGACGAGGGCGGCGAGCGACCGCCGCGCCTCGCGGGTGAGATCGCCAGTGGTCGTGGCGCCAGCCTGTTCGCAGAGCAAGCGGGCGAGTCGGTCGGTAAGGCGTTCGCGGAGCACGGCCAGGGCTCCGCGTCGCTGGCCGTCCATCAGGAGGCGGTCGATTGACTCGGCCGATTCGTCTGGCAGCCAGTTGATCGAGAGCGTCGCCGCGGGGTCGGCGTGCCGGGTCACGAGCCAGTGCCGGCTGACGTCGAGTACGGCCGGCCCGGAGAGGCCGACATGAGTGCACAGCGTGCTGCCGGTCGTGGCGTGGAGTCGCTTGCCCGTGCCCGAGCGAAGCACGAGTGTGGCGGGCAGGGCGAGGCCCGAGAGCGATGTGATCCAGTGCTCGGCGGGAAGCACCAGCGGCACGAGTGCCGGCACGATCGGCTGGGTGAGCGAGTGGCCCAGTGACTGCGCGAGGTCGAATCCGCTGCCATCGGAGCCGGACTTGGGAAGCGATTTCCCACCCGTGCAGAGGATGACCCGCTTCGCGAGGACCTCGCCGGTACTCGTCGTTACCCGAAAGCCCGTCTCCGTGCGGCTGATTGCCGTGACGCGGGCCGGATGGACGAGTCGCACGCCGGTGGTGTTCGCCAAGCGGACGAGTGCGTCGAGAATCGTTCGCGACGAGTCGGTGACGGGGAACAGTTTGCCGGTGTCGGCCTCGCGGTAGAACTCCACGCCCGCTTCGGCAAAGAATCGGACCGTGTCAGCGACGGTGAATCGCCTGAGCACCTTGCGGATCGCCGGGGGCGTGCCACCGGCGTAGTCGGCCTCGCTCACCGCGTGGTGCGTGACGTTGCACCGCCCGCCGCCCGCCACGAGGATCTTGGCCCCGATTTTTCTCGCTCCATCGACGGCAACGATCGACAGCGGACGGCTGGCGGCCGCCGCCGTGCGACCCGCCCAGGTGGCGGCGAACAGGCCCGCGGCGCCGGCGCCGATGACGAGGATGTCGGCGTCGATCACGGTGGCGGTGGCTGCCGTCGCCAGCATCGCTACCACCGATGATGGATGAGCGGCCGGACGAGTGAGTCGTAGACCTCCTGCACGGCCTCCATCGTCGCGGGGGCTGGAGGTGGTAGGTCGGCGGCCTTGGCGTTCTCAATCACGCGGGCGGCGCCGCGGGCCCCGGGGATCACGCAGGTCACGGCCTCAAAGGCAAGAATCCAGCGGAGCGCGAACTGCGCGAGCGTCGATCCAGCCGGCACAAAGGGCCTCAGCCGTTCGACCGCCGCGAGTGCCTTCTCGTAGGGCACCCCCGAAAAGGTTTCGCCCTTGTCGAACGCGGCCCCCTCGCGAT
>Ga0209598_10001044_pt1 | contig 22603 bp, 19 predicted proteins | sample M_140807_EF_Meta_FD_187317 | JGI IMG/M metagenome (GOLD analysis project Ga0209598, IMG submission 187317) | Freshwater microbial communities from Lake Montjoie, Canada to study carbon cycling - M_140807_EF_MetaG (SPAdes) (version 2) | ecosystem: Environmental > Aquatic > Freshwater > Lake...
GCGTCATCCAGGACGATCGAGGCCTGCGGCAGATAGCCGGCCAGGACCTCGCCCCAGACCGGCTGAGCCAGCGCGAGCTGGACGGCAAAACAGCCGAACACCAGAACAATCATACCAGCGACCAGGGCTTCCAGCCACCGCACGCCGCGGTGCTGGAGCCAGAGGATCAGCAGCGCATCGAGCGCGGTCAGCGCGACCCCGGCCAGCAGGGGAATCCCGAACAGCAGCTGCAGCGCGATCGCTGTGCCGATCAGCTCCGCGAGATCGGTGGCGCAGATCGCCACCTCGGCCAGGAACCAGAGGCACAGGTTCACCGGTCGGGGAAAGCGCTCCCGGCACAGCTGGGCGAGGTCGCGGCCGGTGGCGATGCCGATGCGGGCACAGAGCGCCTGCAACAGCATCGCCATGAGCGAGGAGGCGAGCGCCACCGAAAGCAGCGTGTATCCGAAGGCCGAGCCACCGGCCAGCGCGGTCGCCCAATTGCCGGGGTCCATGTAGCCGACCGCGACCAGATAGCCCGGCCCGATAAAGGCCAGCAGCCGCCGCCAGAAGCTGCTGGCGCCCGGGACGCTGACGCTGCGATGCATCTCCGGCAGGCTGACCGTGGCCGGCGGCGGCGGGGGGTCGGCGGGGTTCAGCATGGGGCGTCGCAGGCGATGCCTGAACAGGTCTTCAACTGTTCAAAGGTTCCTTCAAAATCAGCGGCTTGTCCTGCCACCTGTGGCAGTCTGGGCAGCCCGTCAAGGCAGATTTGCCGGAAATCGGTCAAAGCGCGAGCCTGTGCGGAGGAGCGGGGGCGGCCGCGATGCCGCCGGGGGGCGCCAGATGGCCGGTGGGCTGAGCCTTGCCGGATGCAGGCGGATCGGCGCCGTCGGGCGGGCTTCGCCGCGTTGTCGAACCCGCGTGTCCGGTGGCTGCGGTCCGACAGGGGCGACCCCGTGGTTGGGTGGGTGCGGAGGTCAACACCGCCGCTTGGCGCGGCCTGCGGTCGGCTGGGTCACGGCGTGACCCATCGAACCTCTGTTAAGATGCTCTAACCGCACTATTTCCCCGAGCAAGCGGCGCGATTGCGCTTTCCGAGGATGCGGCCTTGTGCGCTGCGGCAAAGCGCGCTTATGGTTCGCCCGCGATAGGCCGCCCTGGCCGTTCGGTTCAGGGCGGCAAGTGCGCGGTGCAATCCGCCAGCGCGGCGGGCGGGGATACAGGATGGGATTCGTGAGCGTTCTGCGGCATACCCTGGCATGGAAACTCTGGCTCGCCGGCCTGTTTCTGCTGGTCGGCCTAGGCCCGACCCTGGCCGAAGAGTTGGTCGGGCAGCCGACCCCCTGGGGCATCGGCTTGCAGCCCTCGGCCGGGCCGGTGAAGGAAGCGATCCATCACTTCAATGATCTGGTGCTCTGGATCATCGTCCCGATTGCTGTCTTCGTGCTGGGGCTGCTGGCCTATGTGATGGTGAAGTTCAGCGCCCGGGCCAATCCGAACCCCTCGAGCACCAGCCACAATACCATCCTCGAAGTGGCCTGGACGGTGGTGCCGGTTCTGATCCTGCTGGTCATTGCGATCCCCTCCTTCCGGCTGATCTATTATCAGGACCGGGCGCGGGACGCCGATCTGACCATCAACGTGCAGGGACGGCAGTGGTACTGGCACTACAGCTACCCCGATCACGGCGATTTCGCCTTCGACAGCCGGCCGATCCCGACCGCTGACCTGAAGCCGGGGCAGGTGCGGAACCTGTCGGTCGATGAGCCGCTGGTGATCCCGGTGGGAGCAACCGTGCGGGTCATGGCCGTCGGGCAGGATGTGATCCACAGCTTCTTCGTGCCCGCGCTCGGCGTACAGAAATACACGATCCCAGGGCGGGCTCTGGAAACCTGGTTCAAGGCCGATCGGGCCGGAGTCTTCTACGGGCAGTGTAACCAGATCTGCGGCACCAACCATTGGTTCATGCCGATCGAGGTCCGCGCCGTCCCGGCCGAGGAGTTCAAGACCTGGGTTGAGCAGGCGAAGAAGAAATACGCGCGTGCCGACGGCACGCCGGCCGCTGTCGCCGCTGCACCCGCAGCCATTCAGCAACTCGCGGCGCTGCCGCGGTAACCGATCGAACAAGGCGCAAAGACATGGCGACCGCGACCGATACCCATCATCACGACGATCATCACGACCACGCTCCCCCCTTCTTCCAGCGCTGGTTCCTCAGCACCAACCACAAGGACATTGGTACGCTGTACCTGGTGTTCTCGGTCATCGCCGGGATCATCGGCGGCGGGCTGTCGGTCCTGATGCGCATGGAGCTGCAGAACCCCGGCATGCAGTACTTTGCCGATGGCCAGATGTGGAACAGCATCGTCAGCGCGCACGGGCTGATCATGGTGTTCTTCGTGGTCATGCCAGCCTTGATCGGCGGGTTCGGCAACTGGTTCGTGCCGATCATGATCGGCGCGCCGGACATGGCCTTCCCGCGCATGAACAATATCAGCTTCTGGCTGCTGGTGCCGGCCTTCCTGCTGCTCGGCGCCTCGGCCTTCGTGGGTGAGGGGCCCGGCGCGGGCTGGACGATCTATACCCCGCTATCGGACAGCCAGTTCCATCCCAGCCCGGCGATGGATATGGCCCTGTTCAGCCTACACCTCGCGGGTGCCAGCTCGATCATGGGCGCGGCCAACTTCATCACCACCATCCTGAACATGCGCGCGCCGGGGATGACCCTGCACAAGATGCCGCTATTTGTCTGGTCGATGCTGGTCACCGCCTTCCTGCTGCTGCTGGCGGTGCCGGTGCTGGCCGGTGTCCTCACCATGCTGATCACCGACCGCAACTTCGGCACCGCCTTCTTCCGGCCCGAGGGCGGCGGCGATCCGGTGCTGTTCCAGCACCTGTTCTGGTTCTTCGGCCACCCCGAAGTCTACATCATGATCCTGCCCGGCTTCGGCATCGTCAGCCACATCGTCTCGACCTTCTCGCGCAAGCCGGTCTTCGGCTATCTCGGGATGGCCTATGCGATGGTGGCGATCGGCGTGGTGGGCTTCGTGGTCTGGGCGCACCACATGTACACCTCGGGCATGGATGTCGACACGCGCGCCTACTTCATGGCGGCGACCATGGTCATCGCGGTGCCGACCGGCATCAAGATCTTCTCCTGGATCGCCACCATGTGGGGCGGTTCGATCGAGCTCCGCACGCCAATGCTGTTCGCCATCGGCTTCATCGCGCTGTTCACCATCGGCGGCGTCACCGGCGTGAAGCTGGCGAATGCCGGCGCCGATGTGATCTTGCACAACACCTACTACGTCGTCGCACACTTCCACTATGTGCTCTCGCTCGGCGCCGTCTTCTCGATCTTCGCTGGCTGGTACTACTGGATCGGCAAGATGAGCGGCCGGCAATACCCGGAGTTCTGGGGCAAGGTGCATTTCTGGCTGTTCTTCGCGGGCGCCAACATCACCTTCTTCCCGCAGCACTTCCTGGGCGCGCAGGGCATGCCGCGTCGCTACCCGGATTACCCGGATGCCTTCTGGGGCTGGAACATGATCTCCTCCCTCGGCTCTTACCTCTCGGCAGCCTCGGTCCTGGTGTTCCTCTACGTGGTCTACCGGACCTTCACCTCTGGTGAGCGCGTCGGCGCCAACTACTGGGGCCCGGGGGCGACCACGCTGGAATGGCAGGTCAGCAGCCCGCCGCCCTTCCACACCTTTGAGGAACTGCCGCGGATCCGGTGATCCCCGGCACCAACCAGAAACCGGGACGCCACGCCGCCGGCGTTGGCGTCCCAGCCATTTCAGGACCTGTACCGTGAGCGAGACCAGCACCGCCGAGATCGGCCCCGACCTGTCCGAAGTCCGCGACTGGGTCGACCTGCTGAAACCGCGGGTGATCTCGCTCGTCGTCCTGACCGGCGTCTGTGGCCTGCTGGTAGCGCCCGGGCGCCTCCACCCGGTCCTGGTGCTGACCGCCGTGCTTTGCATCGCGCTCGGCGCCGGTGCGGCGGGCGCCATCAACATGTGGTACGACCGCGATATTGACGCGCGCATGAAGCGCACGGCGAAGCGGCCGATCCCGGCCGGACGCATCGCCCCGGGCGGGGCGCTCGCCTACGGCGTGGCGCTGAGCTTTGCCTCGGTGATCATCATGGGGCTGGCCACCAACTGGGTGGCGGCCGGTATCCTGGCGCTCTCGATCGGCTTTTACGTCTTTATCTACACCGCCTGGCTGAAGCGCCGGACCAGCCAGAACATCGTCATCGGCGGCGCCGCGGGCGCCTTCCCACCGGTGATCGGCTGGGCCGCGGTGACCGGCAACGTGACGCTGGAGCCGCTGATCCTTTTTGCCATCATCTTCTTCTGGACCCCACCGCATTTCTGGGCGCTGAGCCTATTTGCCCACGCGGATTACGAGCGGGTTGGCGTGCCCATGCTGCCCGTCACGCATGGCGCGAAGGAAACGCGCAAGCAGGTCCTGATCTACACGCTGGCGCTGCTGCCGCTGACGCTGGCGCCATGGCTGCTGGGCTTCGCCAGCTGGATCTACGCCGGCGCGGCGGTGCTGCTGGGGGCGGAGTTCCTGCGCCAATCCATCGCCGTCTACCGCGACCGCCAGGATGCCGAGGGGCGCAGCCTGACCAGTGATGCGCCGGCCAAGACGTGCTTCCGCTATTCGCTCTCCTATCTCGGCCTGCTCTTCATCGCTCTCGCGCTCGATCACCTGATTCTCGCATGACGCTCGAGACCATTGCGATGACGCCGGAGGAGCGGGCGGCCTTCGATCGCCGCCGCCGGCAGAAGAACTGGGCGGTGCTGGTGGTGCTGCTGCTGCTGATGGTGCTGTTCTTTCTGATCTCCACCGCCCGGATGACGCCCGCATGAATGCGCCGACGCTCCGGCAAAAGAACCGGCGGCTGGCCACCGGGATCGCGGGGATCGCCCTCGGGATGGTCGGGCTCGCCTATGCCTCGGTCCCGCTCTATCGCCTGTTTTGTCAGGTGACCGGCTTCGGCGGGACGGTGATGGTCGATGGCGGCCCCGCCCCCGGCGCCACCGCCCAACCCATCACCATCCGCTTCGATGCCAATGTCAGCCCGGGCCTGCCCTGGCATTTCGCCCCCGCGCAGCGGTCGCTGACCCTGCACCTCGGGGAGGAGGGGGTGGCCTTCTATGTGGCCCGCAACCTGGCCGATCGGCCGGTCACCGGGGTCGCTGCCTATAACGTCACCCCGGCGATCGTCGGGCGCTATTTCCACAAGACCGCCTGCTTCTGCTTCGAGCAGCAGACCCTGGCGCCTGGCCAGGACATCGATATGCCGCTCGCCTTCTGGGTGGATCCGAAACTGGCCGCCGACCCGGCGACGCGGGACATCCGCACCATCACCATCAGCTACAGCTTCTTCCGCAGCCTTGAGGACGCCGATCGGGCGGGGGCGCTGGCCAATGCCGGCGCGCATGTCGGCCGCGCCACGCCGTAAAGCCGGCCGGCCCAGCCCTTGGGTCAGGCGACGTTCGGCACCCGGACCAGGGTAAAGAGGCCAAACGGTGGGCACGGATCGATCACCGTCGCCGCGCTGACATTTTCCAGCAGATCGCCCAGCGCGAAATCCGGATGCCAGCCGAGCACACGCGACAGCGGCGCCAGCGTCCGTTCCGCCCACCAGCGCAGCCCGCGCTCGGCCGCGAAGTGATTGACAAAAAGCAGCTCGCCGCCCGGCCGGACCACCCGCCGCATCTCCCGGTAGAGCTGCCGAGCATCCGGAACCACGGTCGCCGTGAACATCGCCACCGCGATATCGAAGCTGCCATCGGCGAAGGCCATGTGCTCGGCGTCCATTTCGGCAAGCCCGGTGACATTGCGCAGCCGCTGGTCCCGAATCCGGGTCTGGGCATGCCGCAACATGTCGCGCGAGAGGTCGATGCCGGTGACGCGCTTGCGCGGATCGTAATGGGGCAGGGCGAGGCCGGTGCCGACGCCGACTTCCAGCACCCGCATCCCCGGCAAGGCGTTGACGGCGGCGACCGCACGTCGCCGGCCGGCGCCGGAGACAGCGCCGAACACCTCGTCATAGACACCCGCCCAGCGGCGATAGGCGTCCCGCACCGAAGCGGCATCAAGCGCGGCGCGCGGATGGCCTATCCGGGCTTCCTGAAGCAGCTCCGTCATGGCTCAACTAGTACCGCGTGCGGCCGAAACTGGCCAGGGGGTTAACGCGTCCCCGCGCCTGCCCGGCTGCGCCGATCCGGGATCGCCACCAGCAGCCCGCCGAGAGCGATCACCACCGCCCCGACCAGGGTCATGCCGTCCGGCCAATCCCCGAAGACCAGCACGCCGGCCAGGGCCGCCCAGATCAGCTGGGTATAGGACATCGGCGCCAGCAGGCTCGCCGGGGCCCGGGCATAGGCCAGCACCAGCAGCCCATGCCCGACCGCACCCAGCAGGCCGAGGGCGATCAGCATGACCCAATCGGTCCCGCTCGGCGCCAGCCAGACCATCGGTTGCAGGGCCGAAGCGACCAACGCGCCAGCAAAGTTGGTATGCAGAATGGTCGTGCGGGGATCGTCGATCGTGGCCAGCTTGCGCGTGAGGATCTGGTAGACCGCGAACATGGCTGCCGTCCCAAGCGGTAGCAGCGTCGCCCAATGCATCGGCGCCCCCCCGGTGAGGAAGGGCGGCCGCAAGGCAATCAGCACACCGACAAACCCGATCGCCACGCCCAACCAGCGCCGCGGACCCACATGTTCCCGCAGCCAGACCGCCGCCAGCGCCACGGTGAATAGCGGTGAGGCAAAGCCGATCGCCGTGCAGTCGGTCAGCGGCAGATGCGCCAGCGCGGTGGAGAACAGCAGATTGCTGGCCGCGAGCAGCAGCGAGCGGATGGCCTGGAGCACCGGCGCATGCGAGCGCCAGGGAAAGCGACCGGTGACGAGCCGAATAGCAACGGCCGCCGCGATCAGCCCGAACAGGAAACGCGCCCACATCAGCTGCGGCACCGCATAGCGCGCGGTGAGCAACTTGAGCATCGTATCCATACAGACAAAAACCGCGAGCGCCGCGAGCTGAAAGGCGACGCCCGCGAACCGACCTTGCATGCCGCCTAGCTTGGGGTGTGAAACGCAAGACGCAAGCGATGTCGGCGCAGATCAGCCCTGCGCCCGCATGCAACGGCCGCTGCACCCCACGATCAAAGGATTTGACCGGGTGGCATTATGCACTCAGGCCGCGTCCTCGCGCCGGTCGCGCACCCGCACATAAGCGATCGCCGCGTGCTCGGCGCAATAGGGCTTACCGAAGATCGACTCGCCGCCGCAGAAGTGAAAACCGGGCGTGCCCGGCTCACCGAGCGGCCAGCAGCAGGACCGGTTGCTGGAGCGGGGGAAGGACCGCACGACCGCGGCCCGGGCGACCGGCGCCGGCGGGGCGACCACCGGGCGCGGGGCCGGGGCCGGCTCGACCCGCCGCGGTGGCAGGGCGGGCTGGCTCGCCGGCATCCGGAAGACCGGCAACTGGGGCGGGCGGCGCGGCTGCAGGGTCCGCTGCGCGGCCCGGGCTGGCGCTGCCGGATCGCGGCGGATCGGGCTGGGGCGCGCCGAGAGGTTGAGCCGATGCGCCTTGCCGACGATGGCGTTCTTCGAGACGCCCATACGACGACCAATCTCGGCGGTGGAATGGCCTTCCGCCCAAAGCGCCCTCAGCTGCTCAATCGCCTGCGCTGTCCAATCCATGTGGTATCCCCCTGCCGCTAGCTACCATATCTTGCGACCCACAAGATACGGTAGGCGACACGCGTCATCGACCACAAGCTATGGCGTGCCTGGGAGTTGCGATTTTCTGTGGAAAACCCGGTCAGATGTTTCCCGAAACTAAAAAACCCGCCGCACTGAAATGCGGCGGGTCTGACGGGGGCCTTGCGACGCGTGCTTATTGCAAATCCACGGTCACCAGATCCTGGAACCAGGACTGCGCCGAGACAAAGCCCTTCACCCGCCGCGACATCGCCCGTGGGTTGAGGTCGTGCACGATGTAGAGCCAGGGCGGGTTATCGACGAGCCGGGCATGCGCCTTGGCGTAGGCCGCGTTGAAGGCGGCCTCATCGCGGGCGTTTTCCAGCTCAAGGAAGGCTGCCTCGAAGGCCGGATCGTTCCATTGCGCCCAGTTGAAGCCGTTCGGCGGCACGAAGGCCTGCAGGAAATACCGCGCGGCGACCGAGGGGTCCGAGGAGGGCGAGGACGGGTTGACCGCGGTGGAGCCGCTCAGGATCGGCGCTTCCGGCCCACTGCGGACGGCGGTCAGCAGCGTGTTCCACTCGGTCACCTCGAAGCCGACCTCGACGCCGCAAGCCTCCTTGAGGTTCTGCTGCATGTACTCGTTCATCGGCAGCGGCAGCATCTGGCCGGACCCGGAGGCCGAGATCATGACCTTGAACTTCAGCGGGTTCTGCGGCCCGAAGCCGGCGGCGGCGAGCAACGCCTTGCCCTTCGCCGGATCGAACCCGTAGCGCTGTTCGGGCGTGCCGAAATTCGGATCGCCCGGCTTCAGCCAGCCGACGCTTGGCTCGGCGGTGCCGTTCAGCAACTGCACCAGGCCGGCGCGATCGACGCAGTAGTTCAGCCCCTGGCGGACCCGCACATCCTTGAACGACGTCGCATTGCCGCCGGTCTGGAAGAACCACGGCCAGACATGCGGGTAGGAGTTGGTCACCACGCTGAAGCCCGCCTGCTTGAGCGAGGGGATGGCATCCGGCGGCGGCACCTCGATCCAATCCACCTGGCCGGAGCGCAGCGCAGCCAGCCGGCTATTCGCTTCCGGAATCGGCAATAGCAGCACACGATCAAGCTTCGGCACCCGCGTCGCGTCCCAGTAGCCCTCGTTCTTCGACAGCTCCGCCGAAACGCGCGGGGTGAATTTCGAGAGCTTGAACGGCCCGGTTCCGGCCGGTGGGGTCAGCGCCACCTTGCCCCAATCCCGCCCCGCCTGCTCGAAGCTCTGCGGGCTGACGAACAGCACATAGGTGATCATGTAGGGGAAATAGCTGGCGACGCGGGTGGTGCTCAGCGCCACCGTCATGTCGTCGATCTTGCGATAGCCGGCCATGATCGGCACCCGCGCCTTGGACGCGCCGGCCCCCGCGGGGTCGAATTGCGGGCTGTCATTGCGGAAATGCCGGTCGAGATTCCAGATCACCGCATCGGCATTCAGCGCCGTGCCGTCATGGAACTTCACCCCGGGACGCAGCTTGAAGATCCAGGTCTTCGGATCGGCCGGGTCCTGCGACCAGCTTTCGGCCAGGCCGGGGCGCAGCGTCGCCGGCCGGTCGGCGCGGCTAAGATCCCAGAGCACCAGCCCCTCATAGGCCGGATAGCCGAGGAAGCGGACGCCCTCGAAGCCGTTATTCGGCGCCCCGGTGGTGGTGGGCACATCGGCGGCGGTCATGGCGATGCGCAGGACTTTCTGCTGCGCCTGAGCCACGGCGGGCAAGGCCGCCAGCAGAGCGGCCAGGGTGAAGCGGGCAAGGGTCATGGCGTGTCTCCCGGCAAGATGTCGATTCTCATGCAAAACCGGTATCATGCAAGACCTGTGCTCACTCCTTCTCCCGCCAGGGGCGTTCCTGCCAGGCCTGGCCGTAGAGCGCCCGCTGCGTGGCGATTTCGGCGGCAAAGCGGGCGCTGTCCCAAAAGGCCAGCGGCATCGCCTGCTGCTTGGCCAGCGCTTGGAAGGCCGGATCGGCTGCCGCTTCCCCGATCAGCGCCGAGAGCCGTGCCACGATCGCGGGCGGTGTGCCCGCGGGTGCGCCGAATCCGCGCAGGGAACTCAGTACGACATCGAAGCCCTGCTCGCGCAACGTCGGCACATCGGGGGTGCCGGACCAGCGCGCCGCCGCCATCTGGCCCAGCGCCCGCACCTGCCCCTGCGCCATTTCCTGCGCCGCATCCGTCATCGAGACGCCAGCGGCCTGCAACTCCCCCTGCAGCAACGCCAGGCGCATGGCCGCGGTGCCGCCATAGGCGACGGGGGTGAGGGAAATCCCCGCCTGACGCTCCAGCGCCAACATGCCGAAATGCGCATAGGTGCCGATGCCCGTGGTGCCGAAGCTGATCGCCCCCGGCGCGGCCTTCGCCGCCGCGACCAGATCGGCCAGGCTGCGGAAGCGGCTATCGGCGCGGACGAAGACACCGCCCACGTCATCGACCAGATTGGCGATCGGCGCGATCTGCTCCACCGCATAGGAGGCCCGCCGCTCCAGCGGGATGGTGACCAGGTTCGGCAGGGTGACGACGCCGATCGTGTAGCCATCCGGGATGGCACGGGCGATGCCGGCAAAGCCGATCTCGCCGCCAGCGCCGGGGCGGTTGACGATCACGAAGGGCTGCCCGAGCCGGGATTCGATCCAGCGCCCAAGGGTGCGGGCGGCGATATCGGCGCCACCGCCCGGGCCGAAGGGCACCAGCACGGTGATCGGCTTTTCCGGCCAGGCAGCGGCGGCCGGGCCGGCCACGGCGATGAATACCGACAGAACCAGCGCCAGCAGCCCGCGCATCCGCCCCTCCCTCAAGCGGGATGTGTTGCGGCGGAATCGCCGAAAACGCCAAATCCCGCGACCAGACAACTGTTAGAGCAGGATGCGTGAGCGAATGCGAACGCCTCATGCTTTCGTGTTTGCGGCCTCGAGGGTAGGCGCGCTTCGGCCCGGCTGGAAACAGTTCTTCTATCAGCGGTCAAATCCTTTGACCGCTGATATTGGCTTTTGACGCCCCTCAAGCGCCGGGCGGGAACCTCCGGTTTCGTGGACTGCGCGGCACTCGCCGCGACGACTGCGCGGCACTCGCCGCGACGACTGCGCGGCACTCGCCGCGACGACTGGGCGGCACTGGCCGCGACGACTGCGCGGCACTGGCCGCGACGCCCAACCGGGCACTCGGCACGCACCAAAGCCGCGGGCCACTGATATCAGGCGCCTTCGCGGCTGCCTGGTCCCAGCGCCAGCGGCAGCGTGCCGCCGCGCGGGCGGCCGCTTGGTGCCAACTCCTGCAGGCATTGCGCTTCGGTGCGTGGCGCCGTACCGCTGGCCCGGGCGGCGGCATGTGTCACCCGTAGCCCCTCGGCAGATTGATAGAGTACGAGGTCGAGGGCGCAGGCCGTGCCGGCATAAAGCCAGACCTCCGCCCCCCCCTCCGGACGGCGGAGCGCGGGCTCGCCAAGCCAGCGGCGCAGCGCCTCAGGCCCGGCGCCAAGCAGCCCGGTCGCGCCGGCCGGGGCCGGCCCGGTCGGGGCCACCACGCGCTGAAGCGCTGACGTGGGCCCGGCAGCGGCGGGCCGAGGTGGGATGGGTGCGGCGGCGGGCAGCGAGGCGCCGCGCGGCGCCGTCGCGGTGCCGAGGCTGGCCAGCCCATTGTCGAAGGCGGCGACGAGTTCTGCGCCACGCTCCTCCCGCCCGGCGCACCCGAGCAGCAGAAGGAAACCAAACGTCCAAACCCAGCGCGGCATCGCGGGCGCGTCTCCGGGCCGGGAGGCGCGGCCCGCACGGCGCCTTGGCAGGGACCCAGCCGCGCGTCAGGCGCGGCCGGCGGCCTCAGACCTCAGCCGACGGCATGCTGCGCGGCGGGCTGGACGGGGCGGAAGCCTGCGCCTCAGAGAGCATTTCCATCTTGCCGGAAAGTTGCCCACCTTCCTCGACCGAGAGGCGCCGGCTGCGCGCCGTACCGCTCACCTTGCCGGTCGTCTTGATGATGAGGCTGTTGCGGGCGGTCAGGGTGCCGTCGAAATGGCCGGCGACCACCGCGTCCTCGACCTCGACCTCGCCCTTGAAGACGCCGTTCTGCGCGACGAAAAGTTCGCTTGCCTGGATCATGGTCGACTCGACCGTGCCTTCCACCTCCAGCCGCTCCGCATCCGCCACCGTGCCCTGCAGGCTGATGCCGCGGCCGACCACGAGAGTCCGGCGCTCGATGCCCTCAGCGCGCGCCGGGCGGCCTGGCAGACCCGCGCCGGTCGGGCGCGGCGGCGCGCCGAGGCCAGAGGCGGCGGGGCTGGGCTTCGGGGGCATGCTCATGCTGGACGCATCCTTGGGAACGGCGGGACGGAAGGGCGGGACGGCGATTTCGGAGTCGCGACCGGGCGCGGCGCCCGGCGTGGCGGCATCGCTGGCAGGGCCGCTCGGCCCATCGTCTTTCTTGCGGCCGAAGATGGCCATGATGTTCCCTTTCCTGCGGCGACGAGGCCGGTCTTCGCACCCGGGCGGCCGGCGCCATCCGGAGCCTTCTGGGCTAGCACGCGACCTGCCGCGGGTACAGCGCCGGGCCCGGTAAATCGCGCCTCTGCCAGGATCGTTAACCGGCGCGGTGCAGCAGATGCGTCATCGCCGCGGTGCCCAGCACCGGCACCAGCAGGTTCAAGCCCGGCACCAACGACAGCAGCGCGAGCAAGCCGCCGAGCCCGAGCACCGCCCCTTCCTGCTGGCGCCGCGCGGCGCGCGCCGCGGCAAGCCCCATGCGCCGCTGCGCGACCCCTTCGAACAACCCATGGCCCAGCCCGACGGCGCCGATCACCAGGAAGGCCACCGCGCCCAGCGGCGGGAACAGCAGCGCCAGCGGCAGGGCGAGCAGCGAGGCCAGGCCCGCCTTCAGGCCGAGCCAGAGATTGAAGCCGCCTTGGGCCAGCAGCCCGGCCCCCGCGGCCGGCGGCAGCCCGGGATAAAAGCGCCGCTCCACCGCCGCCGCCACGACATCGACGAAAAGCCCGGAGATCGCCAGCATCACCGGCACGAACAACCAGATCGCCAGGCCGAGCGTCAAAATCCCGCCGGCCGTCGCCACCAGGCCGGCCAGCCAGCCGGTGCCACCCGCCAGCGCGCCAAGCCCCCAGGCCGCCAGCCCGGCCAGCCCGGCGAAGACCGCGAGCGCGCCAAGCAGGCCGCCCAGCAGCGGCCAGAGAAAGGCCCGATCGCCAAGTTGGCGGAAGGTCAGGGTAATGGCGTCGAGCATGGCGCGAAATCCGCACGGCCGGGCCGGTTGCCGCGGCGCGATGAGAGGGCTATCCCGGCGCGCCGCCGCAAACAAGGGACCCCGCCATGCACGAGCCAAGCCTCGATATCCTCGGCATCGGCAATGCCATCGTCGATGTGCTCGCCCGCGCCGAGGACAACTTCCTCGATGCGCGCGGTCTCGACAAGGGCGGCATGCGGCTGGTCGGGCCCGAGGAGGCGGAGAGCCTCTATGCCGCCATGGGCCCGGGCATCGAAAGCTCCGGCGGTTCGGCCGGCAATACCTGCGCCGTCGCCGCCGCACTCGGCGCAAGGGTCGGCTTCCTCGGCAAGGTCGCCGACGATGTGCTGGGCCAGGTCTTCGCGCATGACATCCGCGCCGCCGGCGTACATTTCCCGACCGCCCCGCTGCGTGGCCGCGCCCCCACGGCGCGCTGCCTGATCCTGGTGACGCCGGATGCCCAGCGCACGATGAACACCTTCCTTGGCGCCTGCGTGGAATTCTCGGCCGCCGATGTGGCGGAAACCGAGGTGGCCCGCGCCAAGGTGTTGTATCTGGAAGGTTATCTGTTCGACCCGCCGGCCGCACAGGCGGCGTTTTATGAGGCGGCGCGGCTGGCGCATGTGCATGGCCGGCAAGTCGCGCTGAGCCTGTCGGACGCCTTCTGCGTCGCCCGCCACCGCCATGCCTTCCGCAAATTCGTGCGCGAGGAGTGCGACATCCTGTTTGCCAACGAGACCGAGCTGCTGTCGCTGTATGAGACCGACGACTACGCGGCGGCGGTCGAGCTGGTGCGCGGCGATGTCGCCTTCGCCGCGCTGACCCGCAGCGAGCAGGGCAGCGTGATCGTGGCCGGGAATACCACGCTGACGGTCGATGCGGTGCCGACCAAGGTGGTGGATACGACCGGGGCGGGCGATGCCTATGCGGCGGGCTTCCTGGCTGCCTTCACCCGGGGGCTGGACCTGGCCACCTGCGGCCGCTGGGCCTCCATCGCCGCGGCCGAGGTGATCTCCCATGTCGGCGCCCGGCCGCAGGCCGATCTGCAGGCGCTGACCGGCGCCCGTTGAGCCAAACCGGGCGGGCGGAAAAGGCTCGCTTTTCCCGCGCGAACCTTATAAGGGTGCGCCGCAACATGTCGCCTGCCGAAGTCCCCCCGCCGATGGCCCTCGCCATCGGTGAGTGATGCTTTTGCGTTGCGGCCAGCAGGAACGAGCCCGCATGGAACTCCGCAACGTCGCGATCATCGCGCATGTCGACCACGGTAAGACCACGCTGGTCGACAACTTGCTGAAGCAGGCCGGCGCCTTCCGCGCCAACCAGCATGTCGCCGAACGCGCGATGGACCGGAACGACCTGGAACGCGAGCGCGGCATCACCATTCTTGCCAAATCCACCGCGGTTGAGTGGAAGGGCGTGAAGATCAACATCGTCGACACCCCCGGCCACGCCGATTTCGGTGGCGAGGTGGAGCGCATCCTCTCCATGGTCGATGGTGCGATCGTGCTCTGCGACGCCGCCGAGGGGCCGCTGCCGCAGACCAAGTTCGTGCTGACCAAGGCCTTGGCCCGCGGCCTGCGCCCGATCGTTGTGATCAACAAGGTCGATCGCCAGGACGCCCGCCCGGACGAGGTGCATAACGAGGTTTTCGACCTGTTTGCCGCGCTGGGCGCGACCGATGAGCAGCTCGATTTCCCGACGCTCTTTGCCTCCGGCCGGCAGGGCTGGGCGGATCTCGAACTGGAAGGCGCGCGCAAGGATCTGGCGCCGATGTTCGACCTGATCCTCAGCCATGTGCCGGCGCCGACGGTCGATCTCGACAAGCCCTTCGCGATGAATGCCTCGATCCTGGAGGCCGATAATTTCCTCGGCCGCATCCTGACCGGGCGGATCGAACAGGGCACGGCGCGGGTGAACATGCCGGTGCGCGTGCTGCGCCAGGACGGATCAGTGGTGGAAAGCGGCCGGCTCACCAAGCTGATGACCTTCTCCGGCCTCGACCGCGTGCCGGTTGAGGAAGTCCAGGCCGGCGACATCATCGCCATCGCCGGGCTGTCCGATGCCACCATCCCCGACACCATCGCCGCCCCCGAGGTGACCGAGCCGCTGCCCGCCATCCCGGTCGATCCGCCGACGCTGGCGATGACGTTCCGCATCAATGACGGCCCGCTTGGCGGCCGCGAGGGCAAGAAGGTCACCTCGCGCCAAATCCGCGAACGGCTGTTCAAGGAAACCGAGGGCAATGTCGCGATCAAGGTGAAGGTGAGCGAGGAAGTCGATGCCTTCGAGGTCGCCGGCCGCGGCGAACTTCAGCTTGGCGTGCTGATCGAGCAGATGCGCCGCGAGGGCTTCGAGCTCACCATCGGCCGGCCGCGCGTGCTGACCCGGCTGAACGAGGAAACCGGTGAGCGCGAGGAGCCCTTCGAGGAAGTCCTGGTCGATGTCGATGATGGCTATTCCGGCGTGGTGGTGGAGAAGCTCTCCATCCGCAAGGGCCAGATGCAGGACATGCGCCCGTCCGGCGGCGGCAAGACCCGCATCACCTTCGAAATCCCCTCCCGCGGGCTGATCGGCTACCATGGGGAGTTCATGACGGACACCCGCGGCACCGGGCTGATGAACCGCCTGTTCCTGGGCTATCGCCCCTGGGCCGGCGTGGTCCCCGGCCGGCGCAACGGCTCGTTGATCTCCTCCGAGGATGGCGAGGCGATCCAGTACGCGCTGTTCTACCTGCAGGAGCGCGGCGCGCTCTTCGTCGATCCCGGGGTCAAGGTCTACCAGGGGATGATCCTCGGCGAGCACAGCCGGGAGAACGACCTTGAGGTCAATCCGATCAAGGAAAAGAAGCTGACCAACATCCGCGCCGCCGGCAAGGATGAGGCGCTGCTCCTCACCCCGCCGCGGCGGATGAGCCTGGAGCAGGCCATCGCCTATGTGGAGGATGACGAGCTGGTCGAAGTGACCCCCTCGGCGATCCGGCTGCGCAAGCGCTTCCTCGACCCACATGAGCGCAAGCGCCACGCCAAGCGGGCGGATAGCGAGGCGGCGTAAGGCCGCCCAACCCTCCGGGCGGTGTAACGCATCGCCCGGCAGGACTGAGAGCAGGCATGACAAGGTCAGCGCGCTGCGCCACCTTGGCCGCATGTTCGAAACCCGCGTCACCCGCCTGCTGGGCATCCGCCACCCCATCATCCAGGGCGGGCTGGCGCGCGTCGCCGGCGCCGAACTGGCCGCCGCCGTCTCGAACGCCGGCGGGCTCGGGCAGATCGCCAGCGCCGGGCTGGCCGATGCCGCCGCGCTGCGGGCAGAAATCTGCCGCTGCCGGGCGCTGACGGACCAGCCCTTCGCAGTGAATTTCCCGATCGGGCGCGGCGATATCCGGCCGCTGCTGGACGCGGCGCTGGAGGAAGGCGTCCGCGTCATTGCGCTGACCGCCGGCAATCCCGCACCCTATATCGCGCGCTGCCAGGCGGTGGGGGCGAAGACCCTGGTGCTGACCGCCGGGCCGGAGCTGGCGAAAAAAGCCGAGGCCGCCGGCGCCGACATGGTGGCAACCGTCGGCTTCGAAGGCGGCGGCCATATCGGGCGTTCGGATGAGACCACGCTGGTCATGGTCCCGCGCGTTGTCGCGGCGGTGACGATCCCCGTCCTCGCCTCCGGCGGCATCGCCACCGGGGCGGGGCTGCTCGCCGCCCTGGCCCTGGGCGCGGAGGGCGTCGAGCTCGGCACCCGCTTCGTCGCGACCACCGAAGCCCGCGCGCATCCCGCCTACAAACAGGCGCTCGTTGCCGCCGCGCCGGCCGATACCATGTTGATCAAGCAAAGCCTTGGCATGCCCGGGCGCGTGCTGCGCAGCCGGCATGCCGAGGCGATCCGCGCCGCCGAGACGGCCGGCGCGCCGCAGGAGGAGATCGTCGCGATGATCGCCGGCGGCGTGAATGCGCGCGGCACCGATGCCGGGGAGCTCGACACCAGCTATGTCTGGGCCGGGCAATGCGTCGGGCTGATCGGGCAGGTGGAACCGGCCGGCGGCGTGGTCACCCGCATGATGGACGAAGCCATGGCCGGCCTCGCCCGGCTTAGGGGGATGACGGCATGAGCGACCCGGCACGGCTGTCCGCCGAGGCGCTGGCCGGGCTGTTCGCCCGCGGCGCGTTATCCCCGGTGGAGGCGCTGGCGGCGGTGGCGGCGCGGATCGCCCGGCTGAACCCGACGCTGAACGCGCTCATCGCGCAGGACGCCGCCGGCGCCCGCGCGGCGGCCGCGGCGTCCGCGGCGCGTTGGCGCGCCGGCACACCGCTCTCGCCGCTCGATGGCGTGCCGATCAGCGTGAAGGACAATATCGCCCAGGCCGGCCTGCCCTGCGCCTGGGGCAGCCCCTTGTTCCGCGACACGGTGCCGCCGCGCGACGAGCTGCCGGTGGCCCGGCTGCGCGCCGCCGGCCTCGTGCTGCTGGGCAAGACTAATGTCCCGGAGTTCACCCTGCAGGGCTATACCGACAATGTGCTGTTCGGCCCGACGCGCAATCCGTGGAACCCGGCACTCACCCCGGGTGGCAGTTCCGGCGGCGCGGTCGCTGCCGTCGCCGCCGGGCTCGGGCCGCTCGCGCTTGGCACCGATGGCGGCGGGTCGATCCGCCGCCCCGCCTCGCATACCGGGCTGCTCGGGCTGAAGCCGACGCCCGGGCGGGTGCCGCGCTGCGACGGGCTGCCGGCGATCCTGCTGGATCTGGAGCAGATCGGCCCGATCGCCCGCACCGCCGGCGACCTTGTGGCGCTGCTGCGCCTGCTGGCACCGGCCGATCCGCGCGATCCGCTCAGCCGCGCGGCGCCGGTCTTCGCCGTACCGGCACCCGCGCCGCGCCAGCGCATCCTGTACCTGCCGCGCTTCGGCGCGCATCCGGTCGACCCGGACATCGCCGAACGCTGTGCCGAGGCGGCGGCGCGGCTCGCCCAACTCGGCCATCGGGTCGAGGAGGGGGAGGCGCCCTTCTCGGTCGAGGAACTCGGCGCGATCTTCGCCCCGATCTCGGCCGCCGGTCTCGCCTGGCTGCTGGAGACGCGCGGCGGCGCGCCGGAGGCGCCGTTGCTGCGAGAGATGGCGGCGGCTGGGCGGGCGCTCGGCGCGGGGGGGCTGTTTGCCGCGCTCGACGCGCTGGCCGGGTTCCGCCGCCGCATGGCGGGCTTCTTCGGGGCCTGGGACCTCATCATGACGCCGGCTGCCGCCGCCCTGCCCTGGCCGGCCGAAACGCCGGCGCCGACCCATATCGCCGGGCAACCGGTCGGGCCGCGCGGTCATGCGGTCTTTACCAATTTCGCCAACCTGGCGGGGCTGCCCGGCCTTGCCCTGCCGGCGGCGCCCTCTCGCACCGGCCTGCCGATCGGCTTCCAGCTGGTCGGCCCGGCCTTCGCCGATGGGCTGCTCTGCGCGCTCGCCGCCGAATGGGAAGCCGCCGAGCCCTTCGCCGAACGCTGGCCGGCGCTGGCGCTCTAGAGCGGGATGCGTTGAGGCGGAATCACCGAAGGCACTGAATCCCGCGACCAAACAAAGCTTAGAGCGGGATGCATGAGCGAATGCGAACGCAGCCTGCTCTAGAGCGGGATGCGTTGAGGCGGAATCGCCGAAGGCGCTGAATCCCGCGACCAAACAAAGCTTAGAGCAGGATGCGTGAGCGAATGCGAACGCAGCCTGCTAGACAGGGCTTGTGCCGGGGCGGCCGGCTTGGCAAGGCTGATCCGCCGAGGACCCACGCCATGCCGCTGACGCGCCGCGCCCTGTTCGCCACGCCTGCCCTGCTCGCCACGCCGGCGTACGCCCAGCCGGCCTTTCCGGCGCGGCCGATCTCCGTACTGTCAGGCTATACGCCGGGCGGCGTGACGGATGTCACCTCCCGCGCCGTGGCGGAGCGGATGGGCCGCGCGCTGGGCCAATCTATGGTCGTCGAAAACCGCGCCGGCGCGGCGACGGCGGTCGCCAATACTGCCGTCGCGCAGGCCCGGCCCGATGGCTACACGCTGTTGATGGGCACCTCGACCCTGGCGATCAACCCGTCGCTGCAACCCAATCTGACGCCGCATGCGCCGATGCAGGCGCTGGCACCCATCGGCATGGTATTCCGTACCGCCTTCGTGCTGCATGTCGATCCCGCGCTGGCGGTGCGCAGCACGGCCGACCTCATCGTCTGGGCGAAGGCCAATCCGGAAAAGCTGATGTTCGGCTCCTCCGGCACCGGCGCGGTCAATCATCTGGCGCAGGCGCTGTTCGTGCAGCGGGCCGATATCAAGGTGACGCATGTGCCCTACAAGGGCGGCGCGCCGGCGCTGCTCGACCTGCGGGCCGGGCGCATCCAGGCGATGTTCCAGGCGGTGCTGGAAGCGCTGCCGAGCCTGGAGGAGCGGGCGACGCGCGGCCTTGCCATCTCCTCGGCCCAGCGGGCGCCGCTGCTGCCGAACCTGCCGCCGGTGGCCGATACGCTGCCCGGCTTCGATGTGGTGTTCTGGCAGGGGCTGTTCGCGCCGGCCGGCACGCCGGCGCCGGTGCTGGAGAAGCTGGGCGCGGCGCTGCGGGAAGCGACCGACGATCGCGAGCTGCGCGCCCGGATGGCCCAGAGCGGCGTCGATATCACCACCGGCGATGCCGCCGTGCTGGCCCGCACCCTGGCCGAGGATACCAAGATGTGGGGCGACCTGATCCGCAAGGCCGAGATCAAGGCGGATTAGAGCGGGATGCGTTGATGCGGAATCGCCGTAGGCGCTGAATCCCGCGACCCAACAAACGTGCGAGCCGGGTGCGTGAACGCATGTGAACGCAGCATGCTCCAGCCCGCCCTTGCCCCGCCCGGCCGGAAGCGTGGCATAGTACCCGCGGAACGGCGCCCGACGCCGCGAGGGGAGGACACCCATGCTCGGTCTGATGCAGGATCGCCCGCTGCTCATCTCGGCGATCCTTGAGCACGCGGCGCGCAACCATTTCGGCGCGAAGATCGTCTCTGCCCGGCCGGATGGCAGCCGCGTGCGCCACACCTGGCCGCAGATCGCCGCCCGCGCCGCGCAGCTGGCCCATGCCCTCACCAAGCGCGGCGTCCGCCAGGGGGAGCGGATCGCCACCCTGGCCTGGAACGAGCACCGGCACCTGGAGGTTTATTACGGCGTCTCTTCGATGGGCGCCGTACTGCACACGGTCAATCCGCGGCTTTTCGCCGAACAGATCGGCTTCATCCTGGCCGATGCCCAGGACACGCATCTGTTCGTCGATGCGACGCTGCTGAAGGTCGCCGAAGGGCTGATCGAGCGCCTGCCGCCCTGCCTCAAGACCGTAGTCGTGCTGGGCACCGCCGCCGAGCTTCCGGCGGACAGCCCGCTGCGCGCCCGGTGCGAGGTGATCGACCATGAAAGCCTGCTGGTCGGCCAGCCGGAGCGCTTCGATTGGCCGGATCTGGACGAACGCGCCGCCTCCTCGCTCTGCTACACCTCCGGCACCACGGGCGACCCGAAGGGTGTGCTCTATTCGCACCGCTCCACGCTGCTGCACGCCATGGCGGTGGTGCAGCCGGATTGCTTCAACATCCGCGCCGTCGATGTGGTGATGCCGGTGGTGCCGATGTTCCATGTGAACGCCTGGGGCATGCCCTATGCGGCGGGCATCGCCGGCTGCAGCATGGTGCTGCCGGGGTCGCGGCTCGATCCCGCCTCGCTGTTTCAGCTGATCGAGGAGGAAGGCGTCACCGGCTCGGCCGGTGTGCCCACCATCTGGTCCGCCCTGCTGCAATGGCTGCGCGCCGACCCGACGCGGAAATTCGCCCGCCCGCCGCGCCTCGCGGTCGGCGGTACGGCGCTGCCGACGGCGGTCAATGCCGGCTTCCTCAAGGAATACGGCATCGAGATCCTGCATGCCTGGGGCATGACCGAGGTGAGCCCGGTTGGCAGCACCGGCGCGCGCCTGCCGCAGAACGCCGATTGGGATGAGGATCGCTTCCTCGATTACGCCCGCAAGCAGGGCCGGCCGCTATTCGGCGTTGAGATGCGGGTGCGCGACGATAAGGGCCAGGATATCGCTCATGACGGCACCGCTTTCGGCGAACTGGAAGTGCGCGGGCCCTGGGTGGCCAGCGCCTATTTCAACCGCGCCAGCGACGACGCCTTCACCGGCGATGGCTGGTTCCGCACCGGCGATGTGGTCACGGTGGACGAGCTCGGCTGCATCGAGATCGTCGATCGCGCCAAGGATGTGATCAAGTCGGGCGGCGAGTGGATCAGTTCCATCACGTTGGAGAACGTGATCCTGGGTCACCCCGATGTCGCGCAGGCGGCGGTGATCGGCATCCGCCACAGCAAATGGGATGAACGGCCGCTGCTGCTGGTGGTGCCGAAGGAAGGCCGCACGGCTAGCGCCGAGAGCATCCTGCGCTTCTACGAAGGCAAGGTCGCCAAGTGGTGGATTCCCGACCAGGTGGAGTTCGTCGACACGCTGCCGATGACCGCCACCGGCAAGATCTGGAAGGCTGAGCTGAAGACGCACTACCGCGACCGCGTCGCCGGGTAGCCGATGCCCCCCTGCCGTGGCATGTTTCGCCGGGGAGAGCGAAAAGATGGATGAATTCGACTATGTGATCGTCGGCGCCGGCGCCGCGGGCTGCGTGCTGGCCTATCGCCTCAGCGCCTCGGGCCAGCACAGCGTCGCGGTGCTGGAGGCAGGCGGGCCGGATCGCAACATCTTCATCAAGATCCCCGCCGGCTTCAACAAGACCGTCTACGACCCGAAGCTGAACTGGGGGTATGAGACCGCCCCCGGCCCCTATATCGATAATCGCCGCATCCCCTTCCCGCGCGGCAAGGTGCTGGGCGGCTCCGGCTCCATCAACGGGCATCTCTATGTCCGCGGCCAGGCGGCGGATTACGACATGTGGGGGCAGCTCGGCTGCCGCGGCTGGTCGTGGGACGATGTGCTGCCCTATTTCAAGCGGGCCGAGACGCGCGGCAATGACGGCGGCGATCCTGCGGTGCGCGGCCGCGAAGGGCCGCTCAACATCCAGGACCAGCGCGATCCGCATCCGCTCTCCGATGCCTATATCGCGGCCAATGAGGCGCTCGGCCTGCACCGCACGCCGGATTACAATCGTGGCGACCAGGAAGGCACCTTTCTTTATCAGCAGATGATGAAGGATGGCCGGCGCTGGAGCCCGGCGGATGCCTATCTGCGCCCGGCCATGCAGCGGCCGAATGTGCGCGTCATCCAGCGCGCCTTGGCCGAGCGCATCGTGTTTGAGGGCAAGCGCGCCGTCGGTATCGAGTATTGCCCGGATGGCGGCCCGCCAGTGACCATCCGCGCCCGGCGCGACGTCATCCTCTCGGGCGGGGCGATCAATACGCCGCAGCTGCTGCAGATCTCGGGCGTCGGCGATCCGGAATGGCTGCAGGAGATCGGCGTCGCCGTGCAGCACGCGCTGCCCGGCGTGGGCAAGAATTTGCGCGACCACTACGCCGTCCGCGTCTCCGCCCTGGTCAAGGGCGCGGGCTCGCTCAACGAACGCTCCCGCGGGCTGCCGCTGGTGGCCGAGGTGATCCGCTACGCCTTCACCCGCAAGGGCCTGCTGACCGCGAGCCCGAGCCATGCCGGCGGCTATGTGAAGACGCGGGAGGGGC
>Ga0209598_10001047_pt1 | contig 22534 bp, 18 predicted proteins | sample M_140807_EF_Meta_FD_187317 | JGI IMG/M metagenome (GOLD analysis project Ga0209598, IMG submission 187317) | Freshwater microbial communities from Lake Montjoie, Canada to study carbon cycling - M_140807_EF_MetaG (SPAdes) (version 2) | ecosystem: Environmental > Aquatic > Freshwater > Lake...
CTGCCCATCCGGCTCAAGCTCCTGTTCATGGCGATCGCGTCGGATTTGATGGTCGGCAACGGGGCCCGTGCCGATGCCGAGGGGCTCCCGGCCCACGACCGGGCACTGCGTGAGGCAGGTCTCGGCGCCATCGCCGATCTCGCGGCAGCGCAAGTGGCCGACATCCGGGCCAACTGGGGCCGCCCCGAAGGCGATTCCGAGGAGTAGCCGGGGAATTGGCTGACGCCGGCACGAAAAGGGGCGCGGGGCGGCGCCGGCCCCAGCGTCTATAATCCGCGGCCATGGATACCATCGAATCGATTCCCGCGGCCCAGGCCTCCTCCGGCGCGGTTTCTGGCCCCTCGCGCCGACTCTGGATCGAGACGGTCGGCTGCCAGATGAACGTCCTCGACAGCGAACTTGTCGTGGCGGCGCTGCGCCGCCAGGGATGGCAGCTGACGACGAGCCCGGCTGAGGCCGATGCCGTCTTCTACAACACCTGCAGCGTCCGCCAGCATGCCGAGGACAAGATCTGGTCGGCTCTGGGACGGGTGCGGCAGGAGAAGCAGGCCCGTCCTGGATTGATCGTCGGTGTCCTCGGCTGCATGGCGCAGAAAGACCAGGAGCTCATCCGCACCCGGGCTCCGTGGGTCGACCTCGTCATCGGCCCCGGGCAGCTCCACCGCGTGCCGGGGATTGTCGAAGAGATCCTCGCCGGCGGCCCGCCCCGGATCGAGGTTAGCCTCGACCGCACCGCCGGCAGCCGCGACGCCGTCACCCGGAGCTTCGAGAGCTACGACCCCGACCGCGATCCGGCGATGCGGTCGACGCCGTTTCAGGCGTTCGTGCGGACGCAGACCGGGTGCGACAAGTTCTGTGCGTTTTGTGTCGTGCCACGCGTCCGCGGGCCGGAGCAGGCGCGCCCCCCGGCGGCGATCCTTGCCGAGGCGCGGAAGCTCGTTGCCGACGGCTGCCGCGAGATCACCCTCATCGGCCAGACGGTGAACTCCTACAAGTGGCACGACGGCGGACGGACGACGCGCCTCGCCGATCTCCTCCACGACCTCGATCGGATCGACGGCCTCGAGCGGATCAAGTTCGTCACGAATTACCCGCGCGACATGACGCCCGAGCTGATCGGCGCCGTCCGCGATCTCCCCAAGGTCTGCCAGTATCTCCATGTCCCGGCACAGCACGGCAGCGATGCGGTGCTTCTGCGGATGAAGCGCGGCTACACGATCGGCGAATATCTCGAGATGCACGCCCGCGTCAGCGAGGAGCTGCCCCGGGCGGCCGTGACGAGCGACTTCATCGTCGGCTTCTGCGGCGAGACCGACGCCGAGTTCCAGACTTCCGTCGATCTCATCGATCGCCTCCAGTTCAAGAACAGCTTCATCTTCAAGTACAGCCCGCGTCCCGGCACGAAGGCCTTCGAGCGCCAGCCGGATGACGTGCCGGAGGATGTGAAAAAGGAGCGGCACCAGATCCTCCTCGAGGCCCAGACCCGGGCCAGCCTCGCCAGCAATCTTCCCTTCATCGGCACCCGCCAGATCGTCCTCGTGGAGGGCCTCTCGGCGCGCGACGAGAAGCGGGCGGTCGATCCCGGCCCGGATGGCTCGGCGCAGCTCACCGGCCGCACCTCCTGCGACCGGATCGTCGTTTTCGACGCCCCGCTGCGTCTCGTGGGGCGCCTCGTCGAGGTCGTGATCGACGCCGCCGGGGCCTGGTCACTCTCCGGCACCGTGGCCGATGGGCTCGCCGACGCCGTCCCGCTGCCCCTGCTCGACGCCGGCGGCGCGGGTGGCGATGGTGGGTGTGGGGGCCCGGGGCCGGTCCACCAGATCGCGCCACGGCCGGAGCGGTGAGATGACCGCCCCCCGCGGCCAACCGCCACTGCGAGCCGGGGATCTGGCCGCCGCGCCGCTGGTCGATGCCCGCCGGCTCCTCGACGACGCCGCCGCGGCGACGGCTTGGGGAATGAGCTGCGGTCTCCTCCAGCCCGAGGACGCCGGCCGATTGCTCCGCGGGATCGCCGAGCAGGGGATCACGTTCGACCTTCTCGGCGACCTCTGCACCCGGCTCACCGTCCTCCTCCCGGCGGTCTCCGATCCCGATCGGGTGCTGGCGGCGCTGGGGCGGCTCCTCGCCGCCGTGAGCAGCCCGCTCTCCACCGCGACGCTCTTCCAGCGCGACCCTGGCGCGCTCGAGACCCTCCTGCGGATCTTCTCGGCCGGGCCGCATCTGGCCGATGTCGTCATCGCCGACCCGGCCTCGTGGGAGGAGGTCCGCCTGGGGCAAGGAAAGCCGGAGTCGATGCAGGTCCTCCGGGCCACACTCGATGGGGCGCTCGCCGGGCACCGGGAGACGGAAGGGGCAATGCTCGCCATGCGGCGCTTCAAGCGCCGCGAGATGCTGCGGATTGCGTACGGCGACCTCGTCGGCGAGCAGCCGCTGGAGACGGTCACCCGGCAGATCTCGCGCGTCGCCGATTGCCTCATCGAGGCGAGCCTGCGGCTGGCCGTCGCCCGTTTCGAGAGCGAACGCGGCACCCCGCGCGGCCCTGGCGGCGAGCGGGCGGTGATCTCGGTGCTCGCCCTCGGCAAGCTCGGCGGCGAGGAGCTGAACTACTCCAGCGACGTCGATCTCGTATTCGTCTCCTCGGCGGACGGGCGGGTCGCGGGGCCGAAGCCCTGCACGAACCAGGAATTCTTCGAGCGTGTCGTTCGCGAGGTGGTGCGGCTGATCGCCGAGCCGACGCCGGCGGGGAGCGGTCACCGCGTCGATCTCCGGCTCCGGCCGCACGGCGCCACCGGTCCGCTCGTCCTCCCGCTCGATGCCACGCTCCGCTATTTCGACCGCGAGGGGCGCACCTGGGAGCGGCAGGCGTGGGTGAAGGCCCGGTGCGTCGGGGGGGACGCGGCCCTGGGGGAAAAACTCCTCGCCGCGCTTGCCCCCTGGATCTACCGCCGCTGGCTCTCGGCCGCCGACATCAGCGAGATCAAGGCCCTGAAGCGACGGATGGAACGGAAGGTGGCCGACGAGGGACGGGCCGAGTTCGACGTCAAGCTCGGGTCGGGGGGGATCCGTGACATCGAATATGCGATCCAGTTCCTCCAGCTCCTCAGCGGCGGCGACACGCCGGCGGTCCGCACCGGCAACACGATCGAGGCGATGCACCGGCTCACCGAGGCGGGGGCGCTGACCGATCAGGAGCGGACGATCCTCGAACGCAACTACCGGCTGCTGCGGAAGGTGGAGCACCGGCTCCAGATCCTCTGCGATGCCCAGACCCACGCCCTTCCCACCGATGACCGCGAGCTCGGGCGGCTGGCCGTGCGGGTGGGCTATGGCCCGGGGCCGGAGGGGCTGCGCCGGCTCCGAGATGAGCTGGCCGAATCGAAGACCCTCAACCGCCGGATCCTCGACCACCTCCTCCACGATGCCTTCCCGGACGACACCGTCACCGAGCCGGAGACCGATCTCGTCCTCGATCCCGGCCCGGCGGACGACGTCACCCAGGCGCTGTTCCTCCGCCACGGTTTCCGCGACCCCGACACAGCCCGACGGACATTCCAGACGCTGGCCGAAGAGCGGGCCCGCTTCCTCTCGTCACGGCGCTGCCGACATTTCCTCGCCGCGATCGCGCCAAGGCTGCTCGCCACGATCGGTCGCTCGCCCGATCCCGATGCCACGCTCCTCCAGCTCGCGGCGGTGGCCGATTCACTCGGCGGAAAAGGTGTGTTGTGGGAATTGTTCAGCTTCAATCCCCCGTCGCTCGATCTCACCGTCCAGCTCTGCGCCTCGAGCCCATTCCTGGCCGGGATCCTCGTCGGCAATCCCGGCATGATCGACGAGCTTCTCGACAGCCTTGTCGTTGAGCGGCTGCCGCCACCCGAAGCGCTCGACAAGGAGCTCGCCGAACTGTGCCACGGTGCGGTCGACATCGGTCCGATCGTCAACACCTTCAAGGTCTCCGAACAACTCCGTGTCGGGGTCCGTGAGGTGCTCGGTCGCCTCGACACCGAAGCCACGACGAGGGCGCTGACGGCGATCGCCGAGACCGTCCTGCGGGCGGTGCTGGCCCATGAACAGGCACGGCTCACGCAGCGGCTCGGCCGGCCGATGGCCGGGGGCGTGCCGGCCGGGGCGCTCGTGGTGGCGATGGGGAAGTTCGGTGGCCGGGAGCTCAATTACCGTAGCGATCTCGACGTCGTCTTCCTCTACGATCACGACGGGACGTCGGTCCCGGACCATCCCGAATCCCGATCCCAGCTTTCCACCTCGAACGCCCACTGCTTCGCCGAGCTCGCCCAGCGGACGATGAAAGTCTGCAACACGCTCGGGCCACAGGGGCGTCTCTACGAGGTCGACTCCCGGCTCCGTCCCGCGGGACGCAGCGGCGCGCCGGCCGTCTCCCTCGACGAGTTGGCCCGCTGGTTTGCCCCCGAGGGCCCGGCGGCCGTCTGGGAACGGCAGGCGCTTCTCAAGGCCCGCCCGGTGGTCGGCGCGGAGGCCGCCCGGCTGCGGTTCGGGGCGATCCGGGCCGCGGCGATCTGGGAACGCCGGTGGGCGGCGGCCGACGTCGCCGAGATCCGTCACAACCGCCTCCGGATGGAGCAGGGGGCGACGGCGTCCAATCTCAAGCGCGGCCCCGGCGGCGTCGTCGACATCGAGTTTCTCGTTCAGCTCCTCCAGCTCGTCCATGGCGCGGACGACGCAAGCTTGCAGACGACCGAGACGCTCGCCGGCCTCGTGGCGCTCCACGAGCGCGGCATCCTCGCGACACCGTCGTTCGTCTTTCTCTCCGACGCCTACCGGCTCCTCCGCCGGATCGAGGGGCGGCTCCAACTCCTCGGCGCCAAGGCCCGGCACGACTTCCCCTCCGCGGGGGCTGACCGCCGCACGCTCGCCCGGCTGATGGGCCACGAGCGGGAGGACGGTCTCGCTGCTGAGGTCGCGGAGACGACCGCCCGGGTGCGTGGGGAGTTCGAGGCGGTCTTCAGCCGGACCGCGGCGGCCCTGGCGTGACATCAGGGGGCTGATGATCGGCGGTCGCCCACCGGGTGCGGACGATCCCCCACACGCCGGCGACGGGGATGATCAGCGCCACGAGCATCGTCAGCGACAACTCCTCCCGGCCGAGGGCTCCGAGGCCCGACCAGGCGGCGGCGATGACGGCGTTGCCGACGGCCACGGCCGGCAGGAACGTCTTCAGCGGCATGCCGGTGCCTCCGGCGGCGAGTGCCGCAGCCTCGGCCAGGAGCGGCAGCGGACGGGTGAGGACGACGAGCATCGGCCCGAGGCGCTCCTGCCCCCGGGCGATCGCTGATCGATCCTCCGCGCCGAGCCGGTCGAGCGCCCTGCCGCCGGCGCTTCGGCCGAGCCACCAGCCGGCCAGTGCTCCGATCGTCATGCCGGTCCACGCACAGAGCGTGCCGAGCACCACGCCGAGCCGCGCACCGCCGTAGGTCGCCACGACACTCGACGGGACGGGGAGGAGGAGATCCGCGGCCAGCACCCCCACCTCGAGCAGCGCCACGACGGCGGGAGAGGGGGGAGGATCGAGCCAACCGGCAACGAGCGTGTCCAGACGCGTTCCGAAGAGGAGGAAGGGAACAAGGGGAACCAGCAGCGCCGCGACCGAGAGGAGGAGGAGCAGGCGGGTGGCACGGCGCATGGCGGGCTGTCGCGGGGGGAAGCGAGCGGGGGTGATTCAGTCGGGGCAGCGGGTGACGTGAACGGCGACATCCATCCCGTGCTGCCCGCCGCCGACGAACACGCCGCGGATCGGGCAAACGTCGCTGTAATCGCGCCCCCAGGCCACGGTGACATGGCGGTCACCGACGACACAGTCGTTCGTTGGATCGACGTCGAGCCACCCGGCATCGCCCCCCCAGGCCGCGAGCCAGGCGTGTGAGGCATCGGCGCCGACGAGCGCCGGGGCGGCGGCGGCGTGGGCCGGGGAGGAGGTGTTGCAGAGGTAGCCGCTGACGTACCGGGCGGGGAGGTGGAGCGAGCGGAGGCAGGCGATCTGGAGATGGGCGAAATCCTGGCAGACCCCGCGCTTGAGCGCGAAGACGTCCTCGACCGGCGTCGAGGTCGTCGTGGCGGTCGGGTCGTAGACAAACTCGCGATGGAGCCTGCGCGTGAGATCGACCAGCGCCTCGGCCCAGGGGCGCCCGGGCAGGAAGGAGGTGGAGGCGTAGTCCGCCAGCTGCGGCAACGTGCGCACAAAGGGGGAGACGCCGACAAACTCGATGGCCGCCGGCGACGTCGAGGCGCTGTCGCGGACCGCTTCCCAGGAGATCGCTGGCAGGGATCGCCAGGGGGCGGGGGAGGCGACGGCGACGCGGCTGGTGGAGGTCACCGCCAGCCGGTGATGGACCTCGCCGATGGTGAACGTCGTCACGTGGTTGCCGAACCAATCGATGCGCGAGGCGGTCGTCGCCGGTGGCGGATCGACCGCGAAGGCATGGAACAGCACCTGCTGGCCCGCCGTGTCGCGGGGCCGGAGATGAACCTCGTTGTGGCACACCGGCACCTCCTCCGAATAGGAGTAGACCGTCGTGTGCACGACCTCGTAGACCGTCGCCTGCGTGCCGGCCCCGAGTGACTCGGATTCGGTGTCGATCATGCCTCCCGTCCTCCGGGGAGGATGCCGGCGCAGCGGCGGGCCTGGGTGGCGATATCGATCCCGACGTCGCGGCCCCAGGCGGCGAGCAATCGTGCAAACAACGGGCCGGGCCGACCGTCGCCGACGGCCTGGCCATCGAGGCGCGTCACCGGCAGGAGGCAGTTGGGGGTGCTCGTGAGGAGGATCTCGTCGGCGGCGGCGAGGTCGGCCAGGGAGAGCGATCGCTCCTGCCAGCCGATCCCCAGGCCGGGGGTGAGCGTGTGGAGGTGGGCGAGGCTGATGCCGGCGAGGGCGTCGCCGGGGGGGGGCGTGCAGAGCGCGCCGTTCACGACGACGACGACATTGGCGGTGGAGGTTTCGCTCACGCGGCCGTCGGCATGGAGGAGGAGCGCCCGGGCCCCCGGTTCGAGCGCTCGGGCCTCGCGATCGGCGAGGTGGTAATGCATCCGGCTGCGGCACTTGAGTTCGATCGGCCAGCAGGAGGCGGGGATCTGCGTCGTCGACACGCTCCGCAGCGTGACGCCCGTTTCATAGGCCCCGGCCCAGGAGGCGAAAGCGAGGGGAAAGGCATGGATCGCCACCCGGGATGTTCCTGGCCGTCCCCCGTGCTGCGCCGGTGCGTCGCCGGGCGTCGCGAACACCACGACCCCCAGGTCCTCCTCGGCCGGCCCGGCAGCATGGCACCGGGCCGTCACCTCCGCGGCCACCTCGAAGAGATGCTCGACGGGCCAGGCTGGTTCGATGCCGACGATCTCCAGCGACCGCCGGAATCGGGCGGCATGACCGGCGGAGAGAAAGAGACGGCCACCGAACGAGCGAAGCTGTTCGGTAACCGTGGCCCCGAACACGAAGCCGGCGTCCCCGACGGGGATCACCGCCTCAGCCGACGGAACAAAACGGCCATCGACCCACGCCACCATTTCAGGGCTCGGGCCACCTTCGGCAGTGCCGACTCGCAAGGCATTCACCGCTGCAGGGCATTCACCGCGAACGGCTGCCGAACGCCCGGATCGACCCATCACGCGGAATGGAGGATAGGGGATTTGAACCCCTGACCTTCTGGCTGCCAGCCAGACGCTCTCCCAATTGAGCTAATCCCCCGGATCGAATGCGTGAGCAGGAACGGTCTGAGATCCCGGCCGGGTCGGGAAGCTCATCAAAACGTATCCTGAAACTATCGCCCGCTTGCGGGAATGTCAACGCGAAGCCACTGTGGAGAGGATTTTCCCCCGGACAACGCCCCAATGCCCCGAGATCACACCGACCACCGCGATCCTCGACATCTGCCCCCCGGCGGGGGATCGGGAACTGGGGAGCCACTCAGCGCTCGCGACGTGCCCGCCTCGGTCCGCGGGCCGGCGACGATGCTCTTGGTGGTCTACCTCGTCGGACTGGGGTTGTGCGTGGCGGGCAACACCGCCAGTGGCACGTCGCACCTCGTCGGCACCCTGAAGGACCGGCTGTTCGCGCCGTGGATGGTGCCACTGTGGCTCGATCTCGGGCACGACACCCGCCTCACCTACGGCCTTCCCGAGGATGCCGACCACCACCTCGAGATCCGGCCGGCCGTTTCCCGCCCGGCCCGCCAGGGAAACGGGCCGGCGACCGCCGTGCTCCGCTTCCCGGCGCCGGGGGATCACAGCGAGCGGGGAGCGCGGTGGCGGCGGTTGGCGGTGGCCACGGTCCTTGCCGAGGAGGATGCCGAGCAGGCCGGCGTGCTGCCGGCCGCGATCGGCGCGGCACTTTTCCGCGCGGCGGGCAACGACGATCTCGAGGTCCGCATCGTGCGCAGGGTCGCCCCGGACTACGAATCAGCCCGTTCGCTCCGCCGTGACGAGACGGCGCTCGAGGTCCGGGTGCGCCGTCGCGACGGCGAGCTCCAATTGATCCCGCTGCCCCCCGCGGAGGAGGTCGCGCCACTGGTCGACACCGCACCGCCCGGCGGGGGGAAGTGACATGGCAGATCGGTTTCGATCCTCCATCGTCGCGCTCGGCGCGGCCCTCTCGACCGAGTGGAATCGCTTTTGGTTCACGCCGGCACCTGCCCAGCGCCTGGCGGTCGTGCGGAGCTTGGCTGGGGGCCTGGGCCTCCTCCTGGCGTGGAGCTGGGCGGGGGATCTCATGGCCTGGTTCGGCCCCGACGGGATCGTCTCCCCTGAGGTGCTCAAGGCTTGGCGCTCGCCGACCGCGTTGTCGCTGTTCGATGTGGCACGTTCAAGCGCGGCCGTGTGGGCGTTTTTTCTCCTCGGCGTGGTCCTCCTCGGGATGCTCACCGTCGGGGCGATGACGCCGATCGCCGCGCCCCTGGTGGCCCTTTTCTGGGCCTCGCTCCTCCACCGCGGGCCGATGCTCGTCGGGCCGGCCGACGACGTCCTCGCCGTCATCCTTTGGTGCCTCGCCGTCGGACGCCCGGGGGATGCCCTCGCGGTCGACCGGCGGCGCGCCGGCGGTGCGGGGGCGGCGGCCCCGTCGTGGCGCAACGGCCTGGCGCTCGGCTTGCTCCGTGTCCACGCCGCGGTGATCGCGGCTGCGGCGGCGGTGGCCCAGCTGAAGGCCGATGTCTGGTGGAACGGCACGGCGGCCTGGTTCCTCGCCGCCCGGGAGTCGACGAGGGTCGATCTGACCGGCCTCCTCGCCGGCTCCGAGATCGTCACGAATGTCGTCACGCATGCGATCGTCCTCTTCGAGATCGCCTTCGCCGCCGGTGTCTGGAACCGGTGGACACGGCCGGTCGTGGCCCGGGCCGGGCTCGTCGGTTGGCCGCTGATCGGCCTGGTCGCCGGCGAGCCGATGTGGGGGGCCGCGATGGCGATCCTCGCCTGGGCCTGCGTGCCGGAAGAGGCCCCCGAGCGTTGAACCGCCGGGCGGGGCTCCGGGGCCGTCACTCTGCTGGAGTCTCTCCGGCGAGGAGACGGGCAAAGCCGATCTCGTCGACGATCTTCACGCCGAGATTTTTCGCCTTCTCGAGCTTGCTCCCGGCGTCGCGCCCGGCCACGAGCCAGTCGGTCTTCTTCGAGACGCTCGCCGCGGCCCGCCCGCCGGCGGCGCGGATCGCCGCCTCGGCTTCGTCGCGCGAGGAGCCGTCGAGTGTGCCGGTGACGACGAGCGTCTTGCCGACGAGCGGGCCATCGGCGGCAGGGGCTGTGCCCTGCGGTGCCTCGAGGAGCACTCCCACGCTCGCCAGATCTCCGATCACCCCCCGGCCATCGTCCGAGGCAAGCCATTCGTGGACGGTTGCCGCGATCACCGGCCCGATCTCGTCGACCGCTGCGAGGTCGTCGACGGTCGCCGCCGAGAGCCGGCCGATGGTCCCGAACCGGTCGGTGAGAATCGTGGCCACGCGCGGGCCGACATGACGGATACCGAGGCCGTTCAAAACGCGGGCAAGGCCGCGCGTTCGGCTTGCCGCGATCGCGGTGACGAGATTTTCCGCCGATTTCTCCCCCATCCGCTCCAGGGGCACGAGGTCACCGCCGGAGAGCCGGTAGAGATCGGCGTAATCGCGGACGAGCCCGGTGGCGACGAGCTGCTCGACGAGCTTGTCCCCGAGCCCCTCGATGTCCATCGCGCCGCGCGAGGCGAAGAATCGGAGCCGCTCCCGGACCCGGGCCGGACAGGCAACGAGCGGGCAGCGGAGAAAGACCCCGTCGGGATCCCGGACGATGCCGGTGCCACATTCCGGGCACTCGGTCGGCGGTGTCCACGGGATCTCGTCCCCGGTGCGCTTGTGCTTCTCCACGCGGACGACATGGGGGATCACCTTCCCCGCCTTCTCAACGACGACGACATCGCCGGTGCGGATGTCCTTGCGGGCGACCTCGTCGGCGTTGTGGAGGCTCGCGCGGCGGACGATCGTGCCGGCGAGCTCCACCGGCTCCAGATCGGCCACCGGCGTCACCGTCCCCCCGCGCCCCACCTGGACGCGGATCCCGGCGAGCGTCGTCGTCGCCTCGAACTTCTCGAACTTCCACGCGATCGCCCAGCGCGGCGTCTTGGAGGTTGTCCCCGCCGCGCGCTGCTGGGAGAAGTCGTCGACCTTGACGACGAAGCCGTCGACCTCGAAGTCGAGGGCGTGGAGCTCCTCGATGAGCGTGTTGCCATGCTCGACCAGAGCGCCGATCGACGTGAACCGTCCCCCCCCCGGCGCGACGGCGAGCCCCGCGTCCCTCGCCCAGGCCTGGAGCTCCGACTGCGAGCCGATTCCCAGGCCGGCGCTGTCGCCGATCCCGTGGCAGAAGAAGCGCAAGGGGCGGGCTGCGCACTGGCGCGGGTCAAGGAGCCGGATGCTGCCGGCGGTGACGTTGCGCGTGTTGGCGTACGGCGGCTTGCCATCCCGGGCCTGCGTCTCGTTCAAACGAACGAGGTCGGAATTGGCCATGTAGACCTCGCCGCGGATCTCGATCCGCGCCGGCGGGTCGGCGCGGCCGAGCCGCAGCGGCAGGTCGCGGATCGTCCGGGCATTGTGGGTGATGTCGTCGCCGACGGTGCCGTTGCCGCGCGTCGCTGCCAGCGCCAACACCCCGGCGTCATACGTCAGCGACACCGCCACGCCGTCGATCTTCAGCTCGAGCACCCAGGCGACCGGCCGCGGGTCGCCGGCCGCGGCGATGAGGGCCTCGACCTTCCCCGCCCAGGCGACGAGATCGTCAGCGGAGTAGGTGTTGTCGATCGACAGCATCGGGATCGGGTGCCGCACCGGGGCGAGACCGTCGAGGGCCTCCCCGCCGACGCGCTGCGTCGGGCTGTCGGGGGTGACGAGCTCCGGGTGCCGCGCCTCGAGAGCGCGGAGCTCGTCGACAAGCCGGTCATACTCGAGATCGCTGATCTCCGGGGCCGCCTCGACGTGATAGCGCCGGTCGTGGTGGCGGATCAGGTCGCGGAGCGCCGCGACACGCTGCGCGCTGCCGAGACTCACGGCCGTGCCCCGTCCGCGGATTCAGCCTCTCCCGCCGCAGGCGTCTCGCCAGCCGGAGGGCGGGGCTGCTCTTCCCGCTCCTCGCGGAGCCGGCGGCGGATCTCGTCATGGCCAAGCTCGTCGTAGGCGATCGAGCCGAAGGTGGCCACGGCGAGCAGCCCCAGCTCCACCACCAGCGCCGTCGTCCCCCAGCGGTCGATCATCCTCTCCAGGAGGTGCGGCGCGGCCCGGGACGTCTCCGGCCGGACACCCCGGAGGACGGACAGACAGAAGCAGGCTGCCGTGAGGGTGAAGGCGATCCCCACGATGCCGAGGAGGACGCTGAAGGGATTCACTCTTTTTCGCTTCATGGGCGGGAGTATACCCGCCCCGTCAGGCGACCCGGCAGAGGCCGGCGGCGAGGAGTGCCTCGGCTGCGGTGACGACGGCGTCGACGTCGATCGCGGCCATCGAGCGGGTGTCGGTCTTCCGCTCGTGCCACGGCGGGCGCGCCGCTGCGGGAGGCTCGACGGTGGTATGCCCGGCGCCCCACGGCCCGTTCCGCGTTGCCGGCACCGGGCCGAAAAGGCCGACACATGGCGTGCCGACGGCGGCCGCGAGGTGGAGCGGGCCGGTGTCGGATGAGATGACCAGCGCCGCCAGCCGGCAGAGCTCACCGAGCTCCTGGAGCGAGGTCTGGGGCGCGGCAATTGCCCGCCCGGCGGTGGCGATCCGTTCGGCCATCGCCCGTTCCTTCTCGCCCCCCCAGACCACGACGACGCGCCGCCCCAGCCCGTCGTGCAGGTGGGCGGCGACGGCGGCAAAGCGTTCCTCCGGCCAGAGCTTCGACGGCCATCCCGCGCCGGGATTGAGAATCACGGGTGGGGATCCTGGCCCGAGCGACTCGATCCATGCCTCCATCCGCGCCCGCGCCAGCGGCCAGCGCGGCATGTCGAACCGGGGCAGCCCGGCGCGGATGCCGAGCGGGGCGAGGAGGGCGCAATTCCGCTCAACGACATGCGCGGCCGACGGTGTGACCGGGAGGTTGGTGACCACCCAGGAGCCCTCGCGCGCTTCGGGGCGGGCATGGCCGATGCGGATCGGGCTGCCGGCGAGAAGCGTGACCAGGGCGCTCTTGAGAAGCCCCTGCAGGTCGATCGTGACGTCGGGGCTGAAGGCCCGCAGGTCGCGCCGCAGCCGGAGAACCTCGGACGGGCGTTTCGTCCAGCCCCGCGGCAGGCGGAGGACGCGGTCGATCGCCCGGTGCCCCTCGAGGACATCAGCGGAGCGCCCCTCCACGACCCAGCCGACTTTCGCTGTCGGAAAGGCATCCTTGATCGCCACCGCCACGGGGACTCCGTGGAGGACGTCGCCGATGGCGGAGAGCTTCACCAGGAGGATCGTGCGTGGCGCGTTCATGACCGGAAACTCCCCGGGGAAGTGGCCCGGATTCCACAGGAATCAGGGGGCTGGGGCAAGGCCGTTTTCCGCCCTCGGCCCGCCGCTTCACAGCGGCTGCCCGAGATGGGCCAGCTCGCAGATCACGGCCGAAGCCACCTGCTGCGGGCAGCTCCAGACGAGAAACAGCATCGACTCGCGCACACCCCGCTCGGCGGGATGGCCGGCGATGAAACCCGCCCCCTTCGTGGCCGTCAGCGCCGCCTGGGCCGCGCGGACGACGAGGCTGTTGGCAGCGGTGCGGAGGGCATCGCGGGCAGCCGGATCGGTCGATTCGGTCGTGGCAAGCCCACCGAGGCGGCTGGCGAGCTCGTCCGCCTCGAGGCGGAAGCTCGTGGCGACCGGCTCGAGCGCAGGGCGGGCGACCGCTTCGTGGTCGAGCAGCCCGATCGAGGCACGGGTGGCACCGATCGCCAGGGCACTGGTGGCCAGCCCGCCGGCGCGGGCGGGGGAGACGGTCGCGGGGACGATCTCGGCGCGGGGTTCGACGCCGTCGAAGGTCACGCTCGACGTGCGGCTCCCGGAAAGGGCGAGCATCGGCATCGGGCTGCCGATCGTAAGCCCGGTCGCCGAGGTCGGGATGACGAAGAACACCGGCGTGCCGTCGGCGTTGATGGCGCCAGTGACGATTGATTCGCTCGAGTCGGCACCGGTGACCCAGGGGCAGGTGCCGTCGAGCCACCAGGACGATCCGCGGCGGATGGCCCGCAGCGCCGGGGTGCCGACATGCCGGCGGCTGGTCGTGAGCTGTGCGATGCCGACGGTCGCCGTCTCCTCGCCGCGGGCCAGGCGGGGGAGGAGAAGGGTCCGGAGGTCGGTAGGGCCGGTGGCGATGATCCGGCAGGCGCTGGCCCACTGCGTCAGCACGAGCGCCGTGGTCAGGCAGGCGGAGGCCACGCCGGAGAGCGTCTCGAGCAGCGCCGCTTCCGTCGCCCCGCTACCGCCATCCTCGGTGGCGATGAAGCCGGCGAGGAGGCCATGCTCGGCGAGCCGGGCGAAAGCGCCGCTCCGCCACGGCCCGTCGCGGTCGGTCGCTGTGGCGAGGCTGGCGAGATCGGTGCGGAGGGCCGCGAGGGCGTCTTCATCGGGACGGGTTGGATCGTCGGTGAACATGGACCCAGAGTATGCCTTGCCGGGGGGGAGTGCTTCACCACAGCGATTGTGGAGCTATACTCCGGGTCCTTCTGGCTGGTTCCCACCTCGTTCTTCCCGCCCGATTCGTTCCATCAGCGAACGTCCCCTCCGCCCCGGAGCCCATCATGAGCCAGCCCGAGGATTCCCGCGCGCCCACTCCATCCCCGTCGGGTCGCCCCTCCGGCGGCAAGCCTGATGCTACCAGGGTCCCTCCCGGTCCCCCGCGGCTGATCGAACTGTCGCCGCAAAACCTCTACGACAAATGCCAGGCGCTGGCCCGCAATCTGTGGTGGAGCTGGCATCCGGAGGTTACGAACCTCTTCCGCGAGCTCGACCCGGTCCGGTTCCGGCAGCTCGACCACAACCCGATCGCGCTTCTGGCCGAGTTCACACCGGAGCGGCTCGAGGCCCGGGCGGCCGAGCTCGTCCTCTACAGCCGGATCAACCAGGCCTACCGGCGCTTGAAGGAATACCTCGCCGCCGAGAACACTTGGAGCAACGTCCATGCCGGCGTCCTCGGCTCGAAGCCGGTGGTCTACTTCTCGGCCGAGTTCGGCATCCATGAGTCGGTGCCGATCTATTCCGGTGGCCTCGGCGTCCTTTCCGGCGACCATATCAAGAGCGCCAGCGGTCTCGGTATCCCGCTGGTGGCCGTGGGGCTCTTCTACAAACAGGGCTACTTCAAGCAGCAGCTCGACATCGACGGCTACCAGCACGAGGAATATCTCCAATCGCGTGTCGAGGCCCTACCGCTGGAGCCGGCGATCGGCACCGACGGTCAGCAGGTGCAGGTGGCGATCGACACCCGTTCAGGCCAGATTCGGGCGAAGGTCTGGAAGATGGCGGTGGGGCGCGTCAGCCTCTACCTCCTCGACTCCGACGTCGATGGCAACACCCCTGAAGATCGCGAGCTGACCAGCCGCCTGTACGGCGGCGACACGCGCGTCCGGATCCGCCAAGAGCTCGTTTTGGGGGTCGGCGGTGTCCGGGCCATCCGAGCCCTGGGGATCGTTCCTGGTGTCTATCATCTCAACGAAGGTCACTCCGTCTTCGCCACGCTCGAGGCGGTCCGGGGGCGGATGGACCGCGACGGCTTCTCCTTCGACGACGCCGTCCGCGAGGTCGCCCGGCAGACGGTGTTCACCACCCACACCCCGGTGCCGGCCGGTCACGACCGCTTCGACGGCGGCCAGATCGAGGAGCATCTCGGCCCGATGCGCGACAGCCTCGGCATCTCGCACGACCACCTGATGGGACTGGGCCGCGTCGACCCGAGCAACCACGGCGAGCCGTTCTGCATGACGGTTCTCGGGCTCAAGCTCTCACGGCGCGCCAACGCCGTCAGCGCGCTCCACGGCCATGTCAGCCGGAAGATGTGGAAGGATCTGTGGGGCTGGCGCGTCGAGGAGGAGGTGCCGATCGGCCACATCACCAACGGCGTGCATGTTCCCAGTTGGTTGTCGTGGCAGATGCTCCAACTCTACGACCGCATCTTCCCGGCGAACTGGTTCCGGCGGATGGGGGAGCCGGACATCTGGCAGAAGATCCACGAGTGCGACCCCGGAGAGCTGTGGGAAACGCACTACGCCCTCAAGAATCTCCTCCTCCAGTTCGTCCGCCGTCGTCTGGCGCGCCAGTGCAAGCGGCGGGGCGAGAGCGATGAGGCCGTCGAGGCAGCCCGGGCGGTGCTCGATCCGAACGTCCTCACGATCGGATTCGCGCGGCGCTTCGCCACCTACAAGCGGGCTGATCTCGTCCTTGGCGACCTCGACAAGCTCTCGAAGCTCATCTGCGATGCCGACCGTCCGATCCAGGTGATCTTCGCCGGCAAGGCCCACCCGGCCGACGACCCGGGCAAGGGGCTGATCCGCAAGATTGCCAATCTGCGGCACGATCCCCGGCTCGCCGGGCGGATCGTGTTCGTGGAGGATTACGACATCAACGTTTGCCGGCATCTCATTCAGGGGGTCGACGTGTGGCTCAACAACCCGCGGCGGCCGCTCGAGGCCTCGGGCACCAGCGGCCAGAAAGTGGTGCTCAATGGCGGTCTCAACTGCTCGATCCCCGACGGCTGGTGGGCGGAGGCGTTCGACGGCCGCAACGGCTTCGCCATTGGACGCGGCGAGATCCATGCCAATCCCGAGATCACCGATGCCCGCGATTCGGTAGCGCTCTATGACGTGCTCCAAAACGAGGTCATCCCGACCTTCTACGACCGCGACGCCGACGGCCTGCCGCGGGCGTGGATCAAGATGATGATGAACTCGATCAGCTCACTCGCCTGGCGCTTCAGTTCCCACCGCATGGTGATGGACTACGCCCGCAGTTGCTACGTCCCGGCGGCCGGCGGGCTGTCGTGCGACATGCACTCGCGCTGACGCGGAGCCACGCTGATGCGGAGCCAATGGCCACCTGTCCCGCCGCCCCCCACCCGCGGGGCGGCGGGCGGTCAGGGCTTTTCATTGCTCTTCGGCGCTTCGACCCGCTGGACCATCGGAGGCTTTTCAGATCGAACTCGTGGCGGATTCGGGTCGGTTAGCCATGCCTCCACCGATCCGGTGTCATCATGAGGGTTCGCCGGTAGGTACGCCACTCGTGGACAAAGGTGGCCCCGATCCCCGAACGCCAGTATGATCCGTTCATGCAAACCACATTGCTGCAGCGAATTACGATCGAGCCCGGCAAGTGCGGCGGTAGGCCGTGCATTCGCGGCTTGCGGATTCGTGTCTGTGACGTGCTCGAATTGCTCGCCAACGGCGCGGCAATCGAGGAGATTCTGGCCGATTACCCTTGTCTCGAACGAGACGACATACTCGCGGCCATCGCTTACGCCGCCCGACAGACGAATCACGTCGTGGTCGAAGTGGCATGAAGTTTCTCGTCGACAATCAACTGCCGCCATCGCTGGCGGTTTGGTTGTGCGATCGTGGGCACGATGCCGTCCACGCGTACGACGCCGGCTTGGCAAGGCTCGACGATCGGACGTTGTGGTCTCATGCCGTAGTCGACGGTCGGATCATCGTCTCCAAGGACGAGGACTTCCTCTACCTCGCGAATCAGCCGGATGCGATGGGACGACTGCTGTGGGTGCGGTTGGGAAACTGCCGCAACGCCGTGCTGCTTGTGGCGTTCGCCGGAGCGTTCGAGAGAGTCGAAGCGGCGTTCGATGCCGGGGAGTCGGTCGTCGAATTGTCCTGACGCCCCGGGGCACGTCGCACCAATCAGAGAAGTTCCGCCGTTTCGCGGGGGATGATGCCTGAAGTTTCTCCCCCGCCCCGCACCCGCGGGGCGGCGGGCGGTCAGGGCTTTTCATTGCTCTTCGGCGCTTCGACCCGCTGAATCTGCGGGGGGCCCGTCAGGTCGAGTGACGTCGACTCCAGCGACGCGACGAGCGCGTTGGAGACCCGCTCGATCTGCTCGATCTCCTGCTGCCTCTCGTCGAGGCGCCTCCGATGAGCGGCCTGATCGGCAGGTTTGCCCCCGATGGCTTCTTTCTCGAGCGCCCGCCGGGCCTCCCGCTTCGCACGGAGTTCGATCTGCAGTTCCTTGTGTTTCTTCTCGAGCTGATCACGGCGGGCGAGACGCTCGGTCTTCTCACTCTCGACCATGTCGGTGACGAAGGTCTGTGCCACGGCGTCGACGATCTGCTGGAGATCGTCGGCCCGCTCTCCGCGCAGCCCGACACGGATGAGGTCTGTCTTTTGCGGCGCCGTCGTGTCGAGCGCTGCGACGAGCCACGCCATCTTGTCGGCTTCCTCGTTCCGCACCGTCTCGAGGTTCGCGATGTCTGGCTGCCGCAGCACCGAGACGAGAATGAGGGGGCTCTCGAGCCTTTGAATGAGTTTTTGGCGGGTCCTCTCGAAGGTTTCGTAGCGGCCTTCCTCGGAGCCGGCAGGACGGTTCACACGGAGCCAGGCGACGGCTTCGTGGGCCCCGTTGACGACTGCTGGGGTGGGCTCCGCCACAGTCTCGAAGTGCGCAGGAATCACCCCGATCGTGGCAAAGAGTGCCACGAGGCAGGCAGCGATCGAAGCTGGACGGACCATGACAGGCTCCTCTGGGAATCGGACGCGGCGCCCGGACGCGGTGGCGCTCGGGCCGACCGGTCTCTCCATCGATGATACAGATCCCCACCAGAGGAGGGGAGAGGCGTCGGCAAATTCGACGTCTCATTCCCCCAGCGTCCGCCGGCGCCGCAGAAAGTGGTGGTAGTGCTGGGCGAAGCGGTGGGCCTCGTCGCGGACGTATTCCAGCAGCCGGAGGGAGTAGGCGTCGCGCGAGATCTTGAGCGGCTCGCTGCTCCCCGGCACAAACACCTCCTCCTCCCGCTTTGCCAGCGAGATCACGCACGGCGCCTCGATCCCGAGCGATTCCAGCGCCGCCATCGCCGCTGACAATTGCCCCTTGCCGCCGTCGACGAGAAACACGTCCGGCAGGCTCGCCCCCTCGCGCACGAGGCGTGAAAATCGGCGCGAGACGACTTCGTGGATGCTCTTGAAATCGTCGATGCCACTGACTCCTTTGATCCGGTAGCGCTTGTAACCGGCCTTGAAGGGGAGGCCGTCGATGAATTGCACGAGGCTCGCCACCGTTTCGTTGCCATGGAGGTGGGCGATGTCGACCCCCTCGATGACGCGCGGCGGGGCCGCCAGCCCGAGAACCTTCGCCAGCCCCGCGAGCCCCTTCTTCGGATCGACGAGGAACACCTCCGGCTGGACATGCTCCTCGAGGTCGCCGCGCTGGTCGAGTGTCTCGAGGAGCCTGATCTCGTCGCGGAGCCGGGCCGCCCGCTCGAAATCGAGCCGCCCCGACGAGGTGAGCATCTCCGCCCGCATCTCCTCGAGGAGCTTTCTTTTGCCCCCCTCGAGGAACGTCCGCAGCCGGTTGATGTCGCCGCGGTATTCAGTCTTCGAGATCCGCAGGTTGCAGGGGGCGGTGCACTGGCCGATCGAGGCGAGCAGGCAGGGGCGGTACCAGCGCCACTGCGGGTCGGAGGCATCGATGTCGAGCGTGCAGGTGCGGAACTTGAAGATCCGCTGGAGGACGACGATCGCCCCGCGGAGGCTCCCGGCGCTCGTGAACGGCCCGTAGAGCTTGACCCCCTTGTGGCGCGGCGTCCGCGTGAACTCCACCCGCGGATAATCCTCATGGGTGGTGATCTGGAGGTAGGGAAAGGTCTTGTCGTCCTTGAGATCGGAGTTGAACCGCGGCTGAATATCCTTAATCAGCCGGCTCTCCATCAGCAGCGCGTCGACCTCGCTCTCCGCCTCGAGGTAGTCGATGTCGCGGATTTCGCGGACGAGCTCCGCCGTGCGCCGGTCCTCGGCTGCGGCCCGGAGAAAGTAGCTTCCCGCCCGGGCACGCAGATTCTTCGCCTTGCCGACATAGATCACCCGCCCCGCGCCATCCTTCATGAGGTAGACGCCCGGGCTGGTGGGGAACAACCGCACCTTCGTTGCCGCCGCCAGCCGGTTCGGCTCGACATCGAGAGCGTCGGTGTCGAACGGCGCCCCTTCGAGGGTCTCCGCATCGGCTCCCGGGGCGCTGGCGGGCTCGTCATCCTCGAAGTCGTCGTCGCTGGCGTCGTCGCTGGTCATGGCCCCAGTGTAGACCGCGGCAGCGATCGGGGGGGCGGGAGTATGCTGACGAAACATCGCTTCCCGGGGGCCCACTCATGCCACGAGCCGTGCATGCCTTCGCCTGGGGAGGCACGCTCCTTGCCGCCATCGCCGTGCTCCTCGCCGCCGCAGCGGCGGAGGGGACGGGGCCGTGGGAGGGATGGGACGAAGGGCGCGAGCTGCGCCGCCCCGGCTACGCCGAGCGGGTTTGGCCCAACCGGCCGATCCGCACCCGCGCCAACACGTTCTCCAATCTGGCCTACATGACTGTCGGCCTCTACGCCTCTGGCCTGGCGCTTTCCGACCGGAGGCGGGCCCGCTTGGCCGGCCCCGACGCCTCCGCCGGGAATGTCGTCGTCGCCACGCCGGCGTTGTCGGCGCTGTTTGGCCTGTCGTGCCTGTGGCTCGGGTTTTCAAGTGGCCTCTTCCATGCCTCGCTGACGCGGGCCGGTCAGCGGCTCGACGTGGCGGCGATGTATCCGCCGCTCCTCTCGCTGCTGGCGATCGCGGCGGCGCGGGCTCTCCCTGCGCGGATCGGGCGCTGCGTTGGCGCCGGCGTGCCGATGTGGGGCGTGCTGGCCGCGGCGGTTGTCGTGGCGGAGATCGCCTTGTGGCGATGGAAGTGGTCGATGTCGGCGACGACGGTCCTTTCGACGCTGATCGCCGCGATGGCCGTGGTGACCGTCGCAGAGCACCTTCGCTGGCCGGGCCGGTTTCGCTCGGCATGGCTCGGGTGGGGCGCCTGCCTGCTTGCGGCAGGGATCGCCTGCCGGCAGAGCGACGTCGCCCGAAGCTTTCCGGTGGGGCCAGACTCCTGGCTCCAAGGGCACGCCCTCTGGCATGTCCTCACCGCCGCGGCGCTCGGAACGCTCTATCTCCACGAGCGCTCGGAGCGCGGGCGGGCAGAGCTGGCGTGATGGCCCCGGCCCCCGGCCGCTTTCGAGACTGCCTCACCGGAAGAGCGGATCGAGGACTTTCGCAAACGCGTTGGCGTGGTCGACGAAGCCCGAATCGGTGGGGTGGCTCGAGTCGACCGTCCCTTCGCCATCGGCGCCGAGGAGGTCGTCGCCGCCGAGATAGTGGAGCCCTGGCACGCCGGCCGCCACGAGGTCGTCGAAGGCGCTTCTGAGGGCGGCGTGATTGGCGTCGTTGCGGGCCTTCTTGCCGGGGCGGAGCCAACTGTCTGTGTAACGCCTGTCTTCGACGAGGACAATTGGCGTGTCGGGGCGGGCCTTGCGCAGGAGCTCGACAAGGGGCCGGGTGCGGGCGGCGGTGGTGGGGCCGTCGATGTTCGGGCAGCAGTCGATGACGTACACGGCGGCGTCGATCTCGGCGAGGAGCTCGCCGACCTCCGGCTCCATCCGGCCGTTGCCGCTGAAGCCGAGATTCACGACCGGCCGTCCATAGCGGCGGTGGAGGAGCGCCGTGTGGCAGGTGCCGGGGCGCGAGGCGCACGCGCCATGGGTGATCGACGTGCCATAGAACACGATCGGCTTGTCACGGCCGCGAAGCGCTGCGGGAGCCCGCTCGAGCGTCGCGCCGGCAGGGACGCCGATCTCGAGCGAGGCAACGCCGTTGTAGAGCGGGAGATAGAGAAGCCATTCGCGCTTGCCCGGGGCAAGCCCATCGACGACGACGCCCCCCTGGTCTACGCCGGCTTTGTTGGGCGTCGCGCAGGCGACCCAGCGCCAGCGGCCGGCGTCGTCGCGGGCGTAGAGATCGAGGCCGCTGACACCGGTGGCCGGCATGTGGGGCATGGCGAGGGAGTCGCTCGTGAGCGTCCACGCTGCATGGATCGCCGGGGCATCGGTGACGAACCGGACACCCAGGCCCGCGGAATGACGGGAAAGATTCCAGACGTCGGGGCGGACCTTCTCCCGGGCCTTGGCAGGGAGGCGATCGAAGGGGGCGGCGAAGTCGGCCGCCGGCCAGCCCCGCCCCTCGATCCCGAGGTCGCGGGCGTCGACAAATCCCACGCCGTCACGCTCGGTGACGGGAAGCGGCCCGGTAGTGTCAGCCGCGGCCGCAAGGCCCCCAAGCGCCGCCACGGCGAGCGCCAGGATCGCAAGAATCCCGGAGAGGAGGCCGAAGGCAAGCCGGACAAAAGCTCTGGATCGCATGGCGAAGTCCTTGGGCGAAGGGAAGAGTCGCCCCGAGGATAACCAACCGGCTTGGACTATGCGGCGTGGCGGGCGATTGCCGCTTGTCGCAGCCGTCGCTCGAGGAGGCCGAGGGCACCGACGAGGAGGACGACGGCGCCGTGAGCGGTGTTCGGGTCGATCTCCGGGACAGGTGCCGAGACGAGCGTGACGTAGGTCATGTTGGAGCCGGCGTCGAAGATGACGGAGAGCGGGGAGAGTCCGGCAGTCAGAAGGCCGCCGCCGATGAGGCCTTGCAGCAACGACGTGTCGTCACCGCTCATCCGCAGCCCCCAGTTGGAAATGGCCCCCGTGCCGGTGAAGGCCCCGAGGTTAAGCACACCCCCGTTGAGATAGAGCGAGGAGAGCGTCAGTGGGGAGAGCGCGTCGAGGAGGCTTCCAGCGCCAGCGACGGAGAGGGAGTCGATGCTGTCGCCGAGGCCAAAGGTAAGCATCGCGCCGCCGGAAAGGAAGAGATTCGTGACGTCGTAGTTGCCGCCAGCCTGGCCTGCAGAGCCGACGCCGTCGAGGGAGAGGTTTGAAGCGGAGAGGGTGCCGGCGATGAGGTTGATGACGCCGTCGGAATAGGCCGTGGCACTTACGATCGATGTGTCACCGTTGACGTTGAAGGTGGCCCGGTCGCCATTGCCGTTGGTGCCGGTGACGATCAGATAGCCGA
>Ga0209598_10001050_pt1 | contig 22510 bp, 14 predicted proteins | sample M_140807_EF_Meta_FD_187317 | JGI IMG/M metagenome (GOLD analysis project Ga0209598, IMG submission 187317) | Freshwater microbial communities from Lake Montjoie, Canada to study carbon cycling - M_140807_EF_MetaG (SPAdes) (version 2) | ecosystem: Environmental > Aquatic > Freshwater > Lake...
TCGGGCGGGCCGGGCGGAGAGCTCCCGGAGTCATTCAAAGACCCACGGAGATGGCCAACGGGGCTGCTGTGATTACTAGCGAGTCAACAGGGGCTGCCGGTAGGGCGATCAAGGCCGCCGCCAGGGTCCAGTCGTCCCGGCCGGAACCTTTGGAGCTACCCACCGCCCTTTGGACCCTTGCCACCTATCTCTCGCTGGGCTGGTTGCCAGCCCTGCTAGGGGGGCTCGGATGACGCTGGTGCCCCTGCCCTCCCTGCTCCATGCCGTGTGGCTGTTGGATGGGGAGTCGATCGATCCGGAGCGCCTGCCGGAGCTGGGGGGCAAAGCCGCCACCCTGCTGCGCCTGGCCCAGGCCGGCTATCCCGTGCTGCCCTCCCTGGTGCTGCTCCCCTCGGCCTTCGAGCTGTCACGGCCCGGGCCGGATGCGCTGCCGCGGCGGCTGGATCCGCTGGTGGGGCGGGAGCTGCAGATGGCGCTGGAGGTGCTGGAGCGCCTGGCCCAACGGACCCTCGGGGGGGCCTGCTGGGCGGGCCGCGGCGGCCGGCGCTGGGCGGTGCGCTCCTCGGGCCGCTGTGAGGACGGCGAGCAGGCCAGCTATGCCGGGCAGTACGTCACTCGGCTCGATGTGGAGGACGCCGCTGTGGAGGAGGCCATCGTGGCGGTGTGGCGCTCGGCTTTCGGGTCGGCTCTGGTCACCTACCGGCGGGAGCGGGGCCTGCCGGAATCGACCGCGGCGGCAGCGGCCGGTGAGGCTCCGGCGGTGCTGATCCAGCCGATGCTCGCTCCCCGTTTCGCCGGGGTGGCCTTCTCGGCTGATCCGGTGAGCGGCCGGCGGGGGGTCACGCTGGTGCAGTCCACGGTGGGGGTGGCGGCCGCCCTGGTGGCCGGTGCGGTGGAAGGGGAAACCTGGCTGTTCGACCGGGAGGGAAGGCGGTTGGAACACCGGCCCGCTCCCCAGCCAGCGCCAGAGCCCGGGGCTTCCGCTCCCGCCGCTCACGAGGCTGCAGATGCAGCTTCAACGCCAGATTCATCGGATCGCGTGCTTCACGACTCCTCCCTGCCCGAGGGGGAGGCGAGGCGGATCGCCGGCCTGGCCCGGCGGCTGGGCCACCATTTCGGTGTTCCGCAGGATGTGGAGTGGGCTCTGGTGGAGGGCGGTGCGCTGTGGGTGCTGCAGTCGCGGCCGATCACCACCCTGCGGGGCCTCGATGATCCCGATGGGCGTCTGGCCCTCTGGGATAACAGCAACATCGTGGAGAGCTATGGCGGCGTCACCACGCCGCTCACCTTCTCCTTCGCCCGCAAGGCCTACAGCGAGGTGTATGCCCAGTTTTGCCGCTTCATGGGGGTGCGTGAGGCCACGATTCGCCGCAACCGGGCGGTGTTTGGCGGGATGATCGGCTTTCTGGAGGGCCGGATCTACTACAACCTGCTCAACTGGTACCGGGTGCTGGCGCTGCTGCCCGGCTACCGGCTCAATGCCCGCTTCCTGGAGCAGATGCTCGGGGTCAAGCACGGATTGCCCGAGGAGCGGATGGAGCAGATCCGGCTGCAACAGCGCCGAGAGGCTGCCGAGGATCCTTCACCGCGATGGCGTGATGCACTCCACCTGGCGCGCTCCCTCGCGGGACTGGTGGCCAATGCCCTCACGCTCAGGCACCGCAGCCGCGCCTTTCGGCGACGCCTTGATCGGGTGCTTCTCAACCCCACCCAGCGAGCCGCCCTGGCCGATGCACGCCCCGACGAACTGGTGCACCTCTATCGCCGCATTGAGGCGGAGCTGCTTAACCACTGGGACGCGCCCCTGATCAACGATTTTTACGCGATGATCGTCTACGGCCTGTTGCGGGGCCTGGCCCAGCGCTGGTGTCCCAGCCAGGCCAACGCTCTGCACGATTGGATCGCTGGTGACCCCACGGTGATCAGTGCCGAACCGCCTCGTCGCATCCGCGCCATGGCCGTGCTTCTGCAGCAGCGGCCTGATCTGGTGGAGAGCCTGCAGCGGGGGGATCCTTCGACATTGCAGAGCCTGGTGGCCTCCTGTCCCGAGCTGCAGGCGGAGGTGGCGCGCTACCTCGATGACTTCGGCGACCGCTGCCTCGAGGAGCTCAAGCTCGAAACCCTCACCCTCCGGGAGGATCCTCTGCCCCTGCTGCGCTCGATCGGCGCGATGGCGGAGCGGTTGGGGCGGTCCTCCCCTCCTCCCGGGAGACCTTCGGAGTCTGAACGGCTCCAGCGGGCTGCGGCGTCGGTGGCACCCCGGCTTCCCGGCCAGCCACTACGCAGTCTGCTGCTCCGCTGGCTGCAGGGGCGTACCCGGGCGCTGGTGAGCAACCGCGAGAACCTGCGATTCGAGCGCACCCGGGTGTTCGGCCTGGCGCGGCGCCTCCTGATGGAGCTGGGCCGGCGCCTGGCGGCCCTCGGGCTGCTCGATCAGGCGGAGGACGTGGTGTATCTGGAGGTGGAGGAGGCTCTGGGGGTGGTGGAGGGCAATGGCAGCGGGGCGGATCTGCGGGGGCTGGTGGCCTTGCGGCGGGAGGCCTGGAAGCGGCAGCTGAAGCAGCGTGCCTTGCCGCGCCGTTTGGAGACCCGCGGATTGCCCGCCCTGGCCGCCGCCACCCTGCTGGCTGCCCCGGAGCTCCCTGTTGAGGACGGAGAGGGGATGGTGGAGCCCGGCGCTTCGCCGGCGCGGCACTGGCAGGGGCTCGGCTGCGCACCTGGCTTGGTGAGGGCTCAGGTGTCGCTGGTGAGCGACCCCCGCCGCTGGCTGGATGCACCGCGGCAGCGTGGCAGCGACAGCCCGATCCTGGTGGCGGCCTCCACGGATCCCGGCTGGGTGCTGCTCTTTCCCCACGCCGCCGGTCTGCTGGTGGAGCGGGGCAGTGTGCTGTCCCATGTGGCCATCGTGGCCCGTGAGCTGGGGCTGCCGATGGTCAGCGATCTGGGGGGCATCACCGCCAGCCTGGTTGACGGCGACTGGGTGGAGATGGATGGCCGCAGCGGCTTGGTGCGCCGTCTGGCCGACGTGCCGGGGGGTGCGGAACCCGTGGTTGCCCCCTCCCTGGTCGCTGGCGCTCGGCAGGGGATGGAGTCATCGGCCGGGCATCCCGATGCTGCGCCCGCGCCTGCAGGTTCGGCGGCCGCGGGCGCCGCTCAGCTGGTCGTGCTGCCGCTTTCCGAAGCACCATGAACGAGCACCGGCTGCGCTACGGCCAGTGCTGGGAGGATGCCGCCTGCTTGCTGGAGGGGCTGGATCCCCGCCCGGGCGCCGTTGTGCTCTCGATCGCCTCCGGTGGGGAGAACAGCCTTGCCCTGCTGTTGCGGCCGGGGGTAAGGGTGATCGCGATTGATCGCAGCCCTCCCCAGATCGCCTGCCTGGAGCTCAAGGTGGCGGCCTTCCGCCGGCTGAGCCACCCCGAGCTGCTGCTGCTCCTGGGCGCCCACGCCGGTTCCGTGGGACGGCGCCGGCACCTCTACGGCCGCTGCCGCGCTGATCTTTCCCCAGCCGCCCGCGCCTTCTGGGAGGCCGATCCGGCCTGGTTGGCCTGCGGCGTGCTGCCGGTGGGCCGCTTTGAGCGCTACCTGGCCCTGTTCCGCCGACTGGTGCTGCCGCTGGTGCATGGCTCCCAGCGTCGCGCCGCGTTGCTGACGCCCCGCTCCCCCGCTGAGCGGGGGCACTGGTATGACAGCTGCTGGGATGGCTGGCGCTGGCGGCTGCTGTTTCGCCTGTTCTTCAGCCGCACCGCCCTCGGCAACCTGGGCACCGATCCGAGCTTTGTGCGCTTCGGCCATGGTTCCCAGGCGGATCAGCTGCTGGCCCAGGTGCGGCGGGTGATGGTGGAGGTCGACCCGGTCCTCAACCCCTATCTCCATTGGATCTTGCGGGGGTGTTACGGCGATGGGCTTCCCCTGGCGCTCCGACCCGAGAGCTTCGCGCTGATCCGCTCCCGCCTGGATCAGCTGAGCTGGCATCAGCAGGCGCTGGAGGACTGGCTCGATGCGGAGGACTGCGGCCGGGAGGACGCCCCGCAGGGCACCAGCATCGATGGCTTCAACCTCAGCAATGTGCTCGAGTATCTGGAGGAGCCGCTGGCGGGGAGGCTGCTGGATCGGCTGCATCGGCGGGCGGCGCCGGGTGCCCGACTGGTGCTCTGGAACCGGCTGGCGGAGCGTGGCACCGCCCTGGCCTCCCCGGGGCGCTGGCGGGAACTGGAGGGCTTGGCGGCATCCCTGCACCGCCGGGATCAGGTGCCCTTCTATCGGCGGCTGGTGGTGGCGGAGGCCCTGCCGGCGGCGGCTGCGGCGTTGCCGCTGGCCGCTGCGGCATCCAGCCATGGCTGAGCCGGATCGTCTGCTGGCGCTGGCTGATGGCAGCGGCAGCTGGGCCAGCTGTGGCCTGTGGTGGCGTCAGCCGGGGCTGGCACATGCTCCGATCGCGCCAGCCGCGAACCCTGGCGAATCCATCGGCCGGATCGGCCGCCTGGCGGCCAGCGGGCCGACGCTCGCCGCCGAGCTGCTGGAGCGCGCCTGCCTCGAGCTTCGCCAGCGCGGCTGTGCCGCGGTATTGGCTCCGCTTGATGGGGACACCTGGCATCCCTACCGGGTGATCGAGCCTGGCCAGAATGCCGCCGAGGCCTTCGCCGGCGAACCGGATCCCGATCCCCGCTGGGCCGACTGGCTGGCGGCGGCAGGATTTGCGGTGCGGGCCCGCTATGTGTCCTGCCTGTGCAGCGATCTGCAATGGCGACGCCCGCAGCCCAAAACGCCGCAGCCGTTTCAGTTGGTGACGGTTGAAGCGTTGGCGATCGACACGTTCGTGGAGCCGATTCACCGGTTGATCCTGCTTGGGTTCCGGCGCCAGCCGCTGTTCACCCCGATCGGCATCACAGCCTTCCGTGAGCTCTGGCAGGCCTGGCGCCCTCGCCTCGATCCACGACTGAGCCTGCTGGCCTTTGATGGCTCAGAGCTGGTGGGATTGCTCCTGGCCCATGCCGATGGGCCCCGGGCTCAGCGGGTGGTGGTGCGGACGCTGGTGGTGCGGCCCGGTCGGCGTTGGGCGGGCTTGGGGCGCCGGCTGCTGGAGGCCTGCCATGGTCGGGCCGCGGCCAGGGGGCATCAGGGTGTGATCCACGCTTTCATGCTCGATCCGGGACCTTCGCTGGCCCTGAGCCGGCCGTACGCCACCCCCTTCCGGCGTTATGTGTTGCTGGGGCGGAGTCTGGTTGCGGCGGAAGCGGCAGGCGGAGTAAGGCCCACGCTGGAGTCCCATGGCGGTGGGTCGTGTGCGCGATGATCGCCCAATCGACGCAACCGCTGCCGCGTCCAGCATGGGGCCATCGGGCTTGGAGGGAGGTCGAGGCGGCTGGCGCTTCTGGATCGACCGCGGAGGCACGTTCACGGATCTGGTGGGCCTGGCGCCCGATGGTGCGCGGGTGGTGCACAAGGTGCTTTCGGCGGGGGGTTGGTCGGCTGATGGGGGTCCCGGGGGCGGGGCTGCTGAGGTTGTTGGGGGCCCGTGGTTGATGGGAGGGGGCCTCCCGGCCGATCGGCTCGTGCTCTCTGGACTGGATGAACCCGCTGATGCGGATTCCGGTGAACGCCGGGATGCCGACCCTCCCACCGACCCCACCGTTGCCGCCATCCGCGCCGTGCTGGGTCTGGCTGCGGGGCAGCCCCTTCCCGAGGGCTTGGTGGAGGAGGTGCGGCTCGGCACCACCGTGGCGACCAATGCCCTGCTGGAGCGGCGGGTGCCGCCAGTGCTGCTGCTCGTGAACCGGGGCTTTGCCGATCTGGCCGCCATCGGAGCCCAGCACCGGCCCGACATCTTTGCCCTGCGGGTGGAGCGGCCAGCGCTCCTGCCCCACCGGGTGCTGGAGGTGCCTGGCCGCCTGGCCGCCGATGGGGGCGAAGTGGAACCCTTCCACCGCGATCCCGCGCTGGAGGCCCGCCTGCGCCAGGCCCGGGCCGAGGGGCTGCGCAGTTGCGCCGTGGCCCTGCTCCATGCCGTGGTTGATCCTGCCCACGAGCTGGCGGTGGGGGGCTGGCTTGAGGAGCTGGGCTTCGATCCGGTTCTGCTCTCCCACCGGGTGGGCGGTCTGCCGCGGCTGCTGCCGCGCCTGCACACCACCCTGGTGGAGGCGGCCGTGCGGCCGGTGCTGCAGGCCTACCTCGCCGGGGTGCGGCGGGCCTTGGGGCCGGCCACGCGGCTGCGGGTGATGACCTCGGCCGGTGTGCTGCAAGCCCCCGAGCAGCTGCTCGCCAAGGACACGGTGCTCTCCGGGCCCGCCGGTGGTCTCGCCGGGGCGGTGGCCGTGGCCCGGTCCGCCGGCCTGGCGGCGCGGCCGATCCTCGGTTTTGACATGGGCGGCACCTCCACCGATGTGTTCCACCTGGAGGGCGGCGCAGCGGATTGGGCCGTGAAGGAGGCAGAGCAGGGCAGCGGCCCGGCGGGCATCGAACTCCAGCCCGAAACCTCCGTGGCGGGCCTCCAGCTCCAGGCCCCCACCCTGCCGATCCATACGGTGGCCGCCGGCGGCGGCTCGGTGGTGCGCCTTGAGGGGGGCCGGCTGCAGGTGGGCCCCCAGTCGGCCGGGGCGGATCCAGGGCCGGCCTGCTACCGCCGCGGCGGACCCCTCACCATCACCGACGCCAACTTGCTGCTGGGCCGTCTGCCGGAGGGATCCCTGCCGCCGCTCTTCGGTCCCGGCGGCGATCAACCCCCTGACGGGACCATTGCGCGACGGGGTTTTGAGGCGCTTGTCGCCGAGCTGGCGCAGGCGCAGGGTGGTCCATGGACGGTCGCTGGATCGCCAGCGCCGCTCACCCCGGAGGCGCTCGCCCAGGGCGCCCGCACCATCGCCCTGGAGCGGATGGCCGAGGCGATCCGGCGCGTGTCGATCCAGCGCGGCCATGACATCCGCACAGCGGTGCTGGTGAGCTACGGCGGCGCCGGCGGTCAGCACGCCTGTTCCCTGGCCGAGCGGCTCGGGGTGGCGCGGGTGCTGCTCCATCCCCTGGCCGGGGTGCTCTCGGCCTATGGCATCGGTCTTTCGCACCAGGAGGCGCTGCGCACGACGGCGGTGCAGCGGGTGCTGGAGCCGGCCCTGCTGAGCGAGCTGCGGCGCCGCCGGGATGGTCTGCTGGCGGAGGCAAGCCAGGCGTTGCGGGAGGCCGGTGATGGTCCGGGGGAGCCCTCGGCGGCGCGGGTGAGCCTGGAGCTGCGCTCCGCCGGCGGCGAGCGGGGCCTGGAGGTGCCCTGGACTGACGGTGACGCCATCGACGCCCTCCGCGCGGCTTTCGAGACGCGCCATCGCCAGCGCTTCGGCCACGTGGTGGCGGGGGAGACGCTTGTGGTGGAGCGCCTGCAGGTGTTGCTGCCGGCTGCCGCCGTTGGATCGGATGCCTCGGCTTCGGGGGTTCAGCCAGTCCTTTCGGAGCAGGGGGCTGGCGAGGAGCCGGGTGCCCGTGGCAGCGGCGATGCACCGGAGCCTTGCCGTTGGGTGCCCCTTTGCCTGCCGGCTGAGGATGCCGGCCCGGGCTTGGCCGCCGATCTGGCCTGGTGTTCGGTGCCCTGTTGGCGGCGGGAGGACCTGCGGCCCGGTCAGGGGCTGGTGGGGCCCGCCGTGGTGCTGGAGGCCACGGGCACCACCGTTCTGGAGCCTGGCTGGGGCGGCCGGGTGCTTGCCGATGGCGTGCTGCTGCTGGAGCCGCTCTCCCCTCCTGGGGGTAGTGGGGTGGAGGCGCTTCACACCTCCAGGCAGGCCCACGCCCCGAGCATGGCCGGCGGCCTGGGTGCGGGGAGGTTTGCAACCGGTGATGCGGATGCCGGGGCCGCCAGTTCCCCTCGCGCAGGTCGTGGTGGGTTGCTTGCTGCCTCAGGGGATGCTCGCAGCGGGGGGCATCGTGGGCGTGATCCCTCCGCCACCCCCTCCAGCCTGCCGGCGCCGACCGGCCTGCCCATCTCGCCCGATCCGGTGCGGCTGGAGCTCTACAACCACCGCTTTTCCGCCATCGCCGAGCAGATGGGGGTGCGGCTGCAGCAGAGCAGCCGCTCGGTGAACATCCGCGAGCGGCTCGATTTCTCCTGCGCCCTCTTCGATGGGTCCGGCCAGTTGGTGGCCAACGCACCCCACATCCCCGTGCATCTGGGCTCGATGGGGGAGAGTGTGGCCGCATTGCTGGCCGCAATCGGGCGGGGCGAGCGGGCGCCGCTGCGGCCCGGCGATGCCGTGGCCAGCAACGATCCCTACGGCGGCGGGACCCACCTGCCTGACATCACGGTGATCGCGCCCGTGTTCGCCCCTGATGGTGCGCACCAGATCCCCTTGCCGCTCTCCATCTCGGCGCCCACCGCTGCATCGCCGACCGACAGGCCGGCCATCGCCCCGCCGCCAACCGCTGCGGCCTCCCCACGGCCCGGGGGCCCGGTCGCAGACGGCGGCGGAGCTGCGCCGCTCTTTTATGTCGCCTGTCGGGGGCACCACGCGGATGTGGGCGGCATTACCCCCGGATCGATGCCGCCGTTCAGCCGCTCGATCCTGGAGGAGGGTCTGCGGCTCGACAACGTTCCCCTGATGGAGGACGGCCGCCTTGATCTCGGGGCTTGGAGGAAGCGGCTGACCGCCGGTGCGTATCCGGTGCGGGATCCGGAGCGGCTGCTGGCCGATCTGCAGGCTCAGCTGGCCGCCAACCGGCTGGGTGAGGCCGAGCTCCACCGCCTGATCCGCCAGCGTGGCGTGGCCGAGGTGGTGGCCGCCATGGGGGAGGTGCAGCGCAATGCCGCCGAGGCGGTGCGGTGTCTGATCGATCGGCTCCAGCCCGGGCGCCATACGGTGGAACTCGACGATCGCTCGCGCATCGCGGTGGCGGTGACTCCCGATCACCGACGGCGGCGGGTGCGGGTGGATTTCAGCGGCACCTCCCCTCAGCAAGACGGCAACCTGAATGCCCCGCTGGCGATCACCAAGGCGGTGGTGCTCTACGTGTTCCGGGTGCTGGTGGCGCGGCCGATTCCGCTGAACGCGGGCTGCTTCGAGCCGATCGACCTGGTGGTGCCGCCCGGTTGCCTCCTGCACCCCACCTACCCGGCGGCGGTGGTGGGCGGCAACGTGGAAACCTCCCAGGCCGTGGCCAATGCCCTGTTCGGCGCCCTGGGAGTGCTGGCGGCGGGCCAGGGCACGATGAACAACCTCAGCTTCGGCAACGACCGCTGCCAGTACTACGAAACCGTGGCGGGGGGCAGCGGCGCCGGTGTGCTCCCGGATGGAAGCGGCTTCCCCGGCGGTGACGCCGTGCAGAGCCACATGACCAACTCACGCCTCACCGATCCGGAGATCCTCGAGGCTCGCTTTCCCGTGCGGCTGGAGCGCTTCGCCCGGCGCTGGGAAAGTGGCGGCGCCGGCCGCTGGCGCGGGGGCGATGGCGTGGTGCGCTGGCTGCGGGCGCTGGAGCCGATCACCCTGGCGATCCTCTCGGGTTCACGGCGGGTGCCGCCCTTCGGCCTGGCCGGCGGCGGCGAAGGCCAGTGTGGCCGCAACGCCCTGCTGCGCTCCGATGGCAGCCGCCAGGAGCTGGGCGGTTCGGCCCAGGTGGCGATGCTGCCCGGCGACCTGTTCATGCTGGAGACCCCCGGCGGCGGGGGCTGGGGGGTGGATCCCCGCGCCCAGGAAGCAGAAGATGTTTGCAGGGAGCTCAGCGGTGGCTCCGCCACCGCTGATGGAGTCCAGGACGTCGCAGCTTCGGGCGTCGCAAAGCAGGGCGCGGCAGCGCCCGGCGCTGCCGCGCGGGCTGGGGGCTGTGACTCCACCGGCTTAGGGTTTCCGCCGGAAATGGCCCTCTCCACGGCAGCAGCGCCCTGATGACCTCATCCCCTGCCTTCTCCGGGTGGCTGGTGCGGATGGCAGGGTCTGCCTTGATCGCCGCGTCGCCGCTCGCTCCAGGTCTTCTTCACGCCTCTGCCCATCCCGCCTCCGCCGATCAGGCGGCTGCCCCGCCAGCCCCCTCCCCCTGGGCGCCAGCCGCCCTGGAGGCACCCTCCAGGGTCCTCACTCCATCGCCAACCACCGCACCGGTCAAGGTCCCGGTGGCGGGATCGGCCCCATCCCTCAATGAGATCCAGGAGGCCGGCCAGCGCTTCCAGCCCCTCTGGTCGGCGAGGGGGATGGTGGCCAGCCAGGAGGGGCGCGCCTCGGAGGCCGGGGCGGCGATCCTGCGGCGGGGAGGCAATGCCGTGGATGCCGCGGTGGCCACCGCCTTTGCCCTGGCGGTGACCCTGCCCCAGGCGGGCAATCTGGGGGGCGGCGGATTTCTGGTGCTCTGGCTGCCCGGTGCATCCCCAGCCGCAGGCCGGGGATGCCTGGGGAACGCCGGTTCAGGAGGTCTGGGGGATGGCAGCTGGCCTGCTGCCGCTGCCGCAGGGGCCTCGGCTCCGCTTCATGCGGCTCACGTCACCCACGCCTCCAAGGGGGAGGCTCCCGCTGGGGCTCCCTCGGCCGCGCCAGCTCCCTTCCGCATCGGCGCTTCGCCCGAGCTGACCCTCGGCCAGGGCTTTGCCGTGGCCGTGAACTTCCGCGAGAGCGCGCCCGCCGCCGCCCGTGCCGATCTGTTTCGCAGGGCCGATGGCCGCGTCGACCGGCAGCGGGCCACCCGCAGCCTCGAGAGCACGGCGGTGCCCGGCAGCGTGGCGGGTCTGCTGCTGGCCCAGCGTTGCTATGGCCGTCTGCCGCTGCAGGCGGTGATGGCTCCGGCCATCGGCCTGGCCGAGCAGGGCGTTCCGGTGGACCGGGAACTGGCCGATTCGCTCACCGCCGCCCTGCCGCTGCTGGCTGTCGATCCCACCTCCCGGGCGCTGTTCCTCAGGCCTGTCGGCCAGGGGGGCAGGCCATCCAAGGGCCTGGCCGCGAGCCCAGGGGCGAGAACGGGAGCGAACACCGAAGGGATGGGAACCGTGGCTCGATCCCCCCAGGCCGCGCCCGGCTCCATCGCCGCTTCCCAGCACCCGAAGGGTTGGGCCCCGCAATCCGCTGGAGGTGCGCGATCCACCGCTCAGCTGGCGCCTGCAGCCACCCCCTCCGCCCCTGGCGCCGCTTCCCCTGCTCTACGAGCCCTGCATCCCGGCGAAATCCTCCGCCAACCGCTGCTGGCCTCCACCCTGCGCCGCGTGGCCCGCGACGGGGAGGCCGGCTTCTATCGCGGGCCGGTGGCCGATGCCCTGGTGCGCCTGATGCGGCAGCGGGGCGGTCTGATCCGCCAGGCCGATCTCAGCGCCTACCGGGCCGAGCTGGTGCGGCCCATCGCCGGCCGCTTCCGCGGCCACGTGGTGCTTTCGATGCCGCCGCCCGGCGGGGGGCTCACCCTGCTGCAGCTGCTGGGGTTGATCGAGCCGTTCGACCTGCAGACCAGTGGCGCCGGCAGCGCCGCCACGCTGCACCGGCTCACCGAGGCGATGAACCTGGCCTACCGCGATCGCAACACCTGGCTCGGCGATCCGGCCTCGATGGCCAGCCCACCGCCCGATCTGCTGGCTCCCGCCTACCTCGACCAACTGCGCCGCAGCATCGATCCGGCACGCCATCGTCCCGCCGCCAGCCTCTCCGTGCCGCCCCCTCCCCGGCGCGAGAGCGTGAACACCACCCACCTCTCGGTGGCGGACAGCAGCGGCGGACTGGCGGCGCTCACCACCACCCTCAACTTCGCCTATGGCAATGGCGTGAGCGTGCCGGGCGCCGGCTTCCTGCTCAACAACGAGATGGACGACTTCACGGCGGCTCCTGGCCAGCCCAATGGTTTCGGCCTGCTCCAGGGTGAGGCCAATGCGATCATCCCGGGCCGTCGGCCGCTCAGCTCCATGGCCCCCACCCTGGTGTTCCGGCCGGATCACACCCCCTGGCTGGCCACAGGTAGCCCAGGAGGCAGCCGCATCATCACGACGGTGGCCCAGGTGCTTTTGCAGCGGATGCTCTGGGGCGCCAACCTGGCCACCGCCGTGGCGGCGCCCCGCATGCACAGCCAGCTCTGGCCCGACCGGCTGGCGTTGGAGGAGGGTTTCTCACCCGACACCCGCGCCCTGCTTGGGCGCCTGGGCCACAGCCTGCAGAACGCTCCGGCCATGGGGGCGGCCAACAGCGTGGAGGTGCTGGCTCCGCAGGGGAGCGGCAGCCTCGGGGTGGCGGATCCACGCCGGGGCCGCACGCTGGCGGTTGGGGAGTGAGGGCGAGGCTCGATCAGCGCTCGGCTTCACCCCACCGGCCCCCGCGGCACCACGATCCACCCTGATCCAGCCTCCCCGTAGGTGTGGCACGCCCCACCCCTGGCCACCTGATCGGCCGCCAGGGCGCAGAGGGCGGCATCGATGAGGTCGATGCTGGTGAGCGGATCCGGATCGATTCCCGCCCGCTCCAGGAGCGCCAGGCGCTGGCTCCGCTTCAGGGCGGCGGTGGCATTGCCGCCGCGCAGGTGCCAGGTGATCGCGTGGGGAAAGGTCTCGAAGCAGGCGGGTCCGTTGGTCGGCAGGGCAGAGAGAAGCGGATGGGAGGGTTCCAGGGCCTGATAGAGGGCCTCCCCCCGCAGCATCCAGCCGTAGAAATCGCTGGGATGCTCGATGGCGCGCTCGCGGCTGGGGGAAGGGAAGCAGCGGATGCCCCGCGCCATCAGCTCCCGCTCGCAGGGCCGCGGCCGGCCGTCGCTGCTCCAGCGGCAGGGGGCGTCGATGGCGATCACCCTGGCGCCGATCTCCTCGCGGCACCAGTGGCCCAGCGCTTCCGGATCCGAACTGGTGAACTGGCCGGCATGGCGGCCATCCCGCAGGGCCACCGCATGAAAGCCCTTGCGCCGGCCGCCCACATCGATGCCCACCACCGTGGCGGGCGGCTTGCCGATGCGGGTTTGGATGGCGATCGCCGCGCTGTTTGGGGGCGGAAGGGTCGCTTCGGGGGAGCGGCTCAAGCAGGCTGATCCGGCTCAGGCCTGGGTTGTGGTGCTGCCCGCCGGCGCGGTGAGCAGGTTCACCGCCGAGAAGGCCAGGCCGATGCCAAACATCGTGCCGATCGCCCAGGTGCCGCTCAGGGGCCATTCGGCGATCAGCAGGCCGCCGAGCACGGCCGTCACGATGCCATCGAGCAGCACCAGGCCGCGGGCCGGGCCCCCTCCGGCGGCGGCGGCGGCCAGTTCCATCACCCCCTCGATCGCCAGCAGGAAACCCAGGAACAACGTGAGGCTGAGGGTGCTCTGGATCGGGAAGGCCAGCAGGCTGATGCCGCCCAACAGGTACAGCACCGCGGAGAGCCCCCGAAACAGCTTGCCGCGGTTGTCCGCCGCACCGGTGAGCCGCAGCAGCTGGGAAACACCGGCGGCGATCGCCACGCCACCCAGGGCGATGGTGAGCAGGGTGGACGACACGAAGGGCAGGGCGATCGCCAGCAGCGCGGCCAGGAGCAGCAGGGCGGCGGTGATCCAGCGCAGACGGGGGGAGGCCGGAGCGGACACGGGTGAACGGAGCGAGCGGACAGGAGCTTCACCGTGGCGGGGATCGCGGCTCCGGGTGTGGGATCACCCACCGGGCTGTAGCAATCCATCACATGCCGCAGACGGGCGGCGCTGGAGCGGCCAGCCTTGCGGTACTCGCCGGCGGCATGCCGCCACCTTCCCGTGCCGTTGCTGCCGCCGCTGAACGAGCACAACCTCCCCTGGATGGACACCCTCCATCCGATCGTGGTGCACTTCGTGATCGCGATGGGTCTGGTGGCCTTCCTGTTCGACCTGATCGGCTACTTCGGACGCCGCCCCGCCCTCTTTGAGGTGAGCTTCTGGAACCTGCTCTTCGCCACGGTGGCGATCTTCGTGGCGATCCTCTTCGGCCAGGTGGAGGCGGGCCTGGCCAATCCCTACGGCGCTTCCCGGGATCTGCTCAATCTCCACAGCACCCTGGGCTGGTCGCTGGCGGGGGTGCTCTCGCTCCTCTCGGGGTGGCGCTATGTGATCCGCAGCCGTGATTCCCAGGCGTTGCCGCCGGCTTTCCTGGTGGCTGGCGCCGCGCTGAGTCTGCTGATCGTGGTGCAGACCGCCCTGGGCAACCAGCTGATCTGGACCTACGGACTCCACACCGTGCAGGTGGTGGCGGCCATGCGGGAGGGCCGGCTGTGAGCGCGATGGTGGCCACGTTTCGGGGGGTGGCTGCCGGCCCGCTGGCCTTGCCCTGGGGCCTGGTGGCGCCGCTGCGGCCCTCCGGCCTCGGCGCCAACGATCTCCCCTACAGCCTGCCGATCCACCCCAACCTGGTGCACCTCACGATCGGCCTGTTCGTGATTGCCATCGCCTTCGACCTGGTGGGGGCTCTTTACCCGGTGGAGAAGCGGGTGTTTCGTTTCCTGGCCCTGCCCGTCACCCGGGGCGGCTTCCACGATGTGGGCTGGTACAACCTGCTGGCCTGCGCCGCGATCAGTTTCTTCACGGTGGCGGCGGGCTTCTACGAGATGCTCCTGGCCGATCCGGTGCCGGGGGTGCGCAGTGCCCTGGGCCTTGATGCCACCACCACCCTGCTCTGGCATGGGGTGGGAGGTGTGCTGCTCCTGCTGGCGATCGTGGCGATGGCGGTGTGGCGCGGTCTGCAGCGTTTCGTCTGGCGCCGCGATTACGGCCGTCAGGTGCAGTGGTCGTACCTGCTGGTGGGCGTGCTTCTGTTCGCGGTGCTCGGCCTGCACGGCACCCTGGGGGCTGAGTTGGCGGCCGAGTTCGGCGTGCATGTCACCGCCGATCAGCTGCTGGCCGAGGGCGCCGATCCGCGCCAGGTGTTGCGATGAGCGCCGGACTCTCGGCTGCCGACCCCGGCCGGGGCCCCCGGGACTCCGGGCCTGGAGGCGGCCCGCAAGGGTCGGCTCCAGGCCCTGGCGGTTCACCCGGCCGGGGCGGCTCAGGGCCTGTTCGGGGCACGCTGCTGCTCGTGGCCCTGGGCGTGGTTCTCGACCTGCTGGCCAGTCGCTGGCTGATGGCCCAGGTGCCCCGCTGGCTGCCGCCCCAGGCTTCCACCGCCGCGCCGCTGGTGGACAGACTCTTCGCCCTCGAGGCCGGCATCGGTTGCTTCCTGCTGCTGGGCTGCACCGCCGTGATGGCCTGGACCCTGCTGTTCGATCGGGCCGACAAGTACGACCGCGATGACGGGGACCCGATCGAGGGCAACCTGAAGCTGGAGATCACCTGGACCGTGATTCCTCTGGTGGTGGTGCTGCTGATCGCCGCCGAGGCGATCCGGGTGAATGGGCAGCTGGCCAGCCTGGGGGGCAAGGTGCGCGTGGCGGGAGCCGCCGAGGCCCTGCGACTGGTCGGCGTCGATGGGATTGAAGGGGTGGCCCCATGGGGATCGGAAGCCAGCCCTTTAGAGGCTGGAGCCGATGCCCTCAGGTCGCCGAACCTGCCGCGCCGGTTCTCGATGCTCCGGCAAAAAACCTCCTCTGGCTCTGGTCTGCCCCCCGCTTCGTCCTCTGGTGCTGCCGACACCGACACCGCCGCCGAACTCGGCCCGATCGTGGTGATCGCCCGCCAGTGGTCCTGGCAGTTCGTCTATCCCGATGGCGTTCGCAGCGCTGAGCTGCACCTGCCGGTGAACCGGCCTGTGCGCTTCCGGCTCGTCTCCCTCGACGTGCTGCACGGCTTCTCCATCCCGGCCTTCCGGCTCCGCCAGGACGTGGTTCCCGGCAGCGTGATCGACTACCGCCTCACCCCCAGCCGCGAAGGCCGCTACCGGCTGCGCGATTCCCTGTTCAGCGGCGCCTACTTCGCCGCGAATCAGAGCGACGTGGTGGTGGAGAGCGAGGAGTCCTTCGATCGCTGGCGGCAGGCAGCTCGCCTCAGCCCCCTGGCGCCGAGCCCCAACGCCGCCGCCGAACTCTGGCGCCAACGGCAGGAGCGGGGCAACCGCGGCTGGGCCACCGTGCCGCCGGCGCCACCGCCCCTGGTGAATGTGCCGCTTGATCCCAACGCCGCCCACGAGGGCTGACCCCCAACCTCCCCCGATGAGCACCACCCCGATCCCCTTTGATCCCCGCGCCCTGCGCGCCCCCCACCCGGTGCCAGGGGCGCCAGACAACTGGCGGCGTTTCTTCACCTTCAATACCGACGCCAAGGTGATCGGCATTCAGTACATCGCCCTGGCGCTCTTGTTCCTCCTGGCGGGGGGGCTATTGGCGATGATCATGCGGGGCGAGCTGATCACACCGCCGGCCGATCTGGTGGATCCAAGCGTCTACAACGGCCTCTACACCATGCATGGCACGGTGATGCTGTTTCTCTTCCTCTTTCCCATCCTCAATGGTTTCAACAATCTCCTGATTCCCCCCATGATCGGTGCTCCCGACATGGCCTTCCCTCGGCTTAATGCCCTCGCTTTCTGGATGTTCCCGGTGTTCGGCCTGGTGCTGATGGCGAGCTTCCTGGTGCCGGGTGGTCCTTCGAGCTCGGGCTGGTGGGCCTATCCACCGCTCAGCACCCAGAATCCGCTCGGGCTGTTGGTCAATGGTCAGTTCCTGTGGATCCTCGCGGTGGCGATCTCGGGGGTCAGCTCGATTCTGGGGGCGGTTAATTTCTGCACCACGATCATCCGCATGCGGGCGCCCGGTATGGGGTGGTTCCGGATGCCGATCTTCTGTTGGACAGCCCTGGCGGCCCAGACGATCCAGCTGGCGGGCCTGCCGGTGCTCACCGCCGGGGCGGTGATGCTGCTCTTCGACCTGAGCTTCGGCACCAGCTTCTTCCGGCCGGAGGGCGGCGGCGATCCGATGCTCTATCAGCACTTCTTCTGGTTCTATTCCCATCCGGCCGTCTATGTGATGGTGCTGCCGGTGTTTGGCTTTTTCTCAGAGATCTTTCCGGTTTATGCCCGCAAGCCGCTGTTTGGTTATCACGTGGTGGCGATCGCCTCCTTCGGCATCGTGCTGCTCAGTCTGATCGTGTGGGTGCACCACATGTTCACCAGCGGCACCCCCCAGTGGATGCGCCATCTGTTCATGGTCACCACGATGCTGATCGCCGTGCCCACCGGCATCAAGGTTTTCGCCTGGATCGCCACACTCTGGCGCGGCAAGCTTTGGCTCACCACGGCGATGCTGTTCGCCATGGGTGGTGTGTTCAATTTCATCTTTGCCGGCATCACCGGCATCATGCTGGCCACGGTGCCGGTGGATGTTCACGTGGGCAACACCTATTTCGTGGTCGGTCATTTCCATACGGTGATCTTCTCCACCATCACCTTTGGTGTGTATGCGGCGATCTATCACTGGTTCCCCAAGTTCACGGGTCGCATGCTCTATGAAGGCCTCGGCAAGGTGCATTTCCTGCTCACCTTCGTGGGTGCCCAGCTCAATTTCCTGCCCATGCACTGGGCCGGCCTGATGGGGATGCCGCGCCGGGTGGCCTCCTACGACCCTGAATTTGCGCTGGCCAATGTGCTCGCCAGCCTCGGCGCCTTTCTGCTGGGTGTGGCGATGATCCCCTTCCTGCTGAACCTGGTGAGCTCCTGGGCGCGGGGCGCGCCGGCCCCCGCCAACCCCTGGCAGGCGATCGGCCTTGAATGGCTCCTGCCCTCGCCGCCGCCGGCCGAGAACTTTGAGCATGACGTGCCCACCGTGATCAGTGGTCCCTACGGCTACGGCCTGGGCCATCCCCTGGTGGCGGACCAGGAGCGTTACGAAGCTCGCTTGAAGGAGGCCTGAAGCCATGACCGACTCCTGTTTCCCCTCAGGCTTCCCCGAAGGCATCAGCTCGGCCGTGCCGGTGCCCGACCGCCGCTCCCCTGGCCAGTCGTCTGTCGGCGTCGGCAGCGATCCGGCCTCGCTGGCCATGGTCAACGCCACCGCCTCGGGCGGCGCCTTTGCGGACGCTGCTTCGGCGGCCGCGGGAATCACGGCCGATGGCATCGGCTCCAACCTCGGAGGTTCCGGCGGTTCGGAGGGTTCCGGCCATGGGGGGGGGCCTGGCTCGGGCCAGGGAACCGAGCATGGGTCACCCCATGGCGGTTACAACCTCACTGGTTTTCTGATTTTTCTCGCCTCCGAGAGTCTGATCTTTGCGGGCCTGTTCGCCGCCTACATCGTGCTCAAGGGCTCGGCGCCCCTGTGGCTGCCGCCCGGCGTGGAGGGCCTGGAGGTGCGCGAGCCGCTTATCAACACCGTGGTGCTGGTGAGCTCCAGCGGCGTGGCCTGGCTGGCGGAGCGGGCCCTGCACCGCCGCCAGCTCGGGCGGTTCCGCCTCTGGTGGCTCCTCACCATGGCGATGGGCACCTGGTTCGTGGTGGGGCAGGCGCGCGAATGGATGGGGCTGCCCTTCGGCCTGGGTGACGGCGTGTTCGGCGCCTGCTTCTACCTGCTCACCGGCTTTCACGGTCTGCACGTGATCACGGGCGTGTTGCTGATGGCCCTGATGCTCTGGCGCTCCTTCCGCCCCGGCAACTACGACGGCGGCGAGGCGGGCGTGACGGCGGTGGGGCTCTTCTGGCATTTCGTGGATGTGATCTGGATCGTGCTGTTCGCGCTCCTCTATCTCTGGCAGGCCCGATGAGCACGGTTCCTTCGGCGCTCGACACGGATTGGCAGCAGAAGCCCAGCGGTGGCGGCCTGCTGGTGGAGGAGCGGCTGTTTGATGTGCTCGTCGTGGGCAGCGGCGCCGGCGGCGGCACCCTGGCCGGTGAGCTGGCTGAGGCGGGCCTGGCGGTGCTGCTGCTGGAGCGGGGCCTTCCCCTGCCGCTTGCCGATCAGAACGTGGCCGCCATCGACCTGTTCCGCCGCCGCCGCTACCACCCGGGCGAGGAGTGGATCGGCACCGATGGCGATCCCTTTGCCCCCCAGATGGTGATGGCCCCGGGGGGCAACACCAAGATCTGGGGCGCGGTGCTCGAGCGGATGCGCGAGCGAGAGTTCTGCCAGCTGCCGATGCAGGAGGGTCCCGGCCCCGATTGGGAGCTGCGCTACGCCGACCTCGAACTCTGGTACGACCGAGCTGAGGCTCTCTACCGCGTGCACGGCGAGACCGGATCCGATGCCACCGAACCGCCGCGCCACGCCCCCTATCCCTTGCCGCCCCGGCCCCTGGAGCGCTTCCAGGAGCTCCTGCGCCAGGACCTCCTCCGCCAGGGTTTGCGCCCCTACAGGCTGCCCCTGAGCGTGGGCGAATCAGTGGAGGATCCCAGCGGCGATGCCGAGGGCTTCGGTCTGGAGCGGGCCCGCCGCCAGCCAACGTTCGAGCAACGCACCGGTGCCGAGGTGCTGGCTCTGCACGTCTCCGCCAGCGGCCTGGAGATCCGCGGCGTGGAGGCACGCATCGAGGGGCAGCGCTGGCTGTTCCGCGCCCATCAGGTGGTGCTGGCCGCGGGCGCCGTTGCCAGCGCCGTGATCCTGCTGCGCTCCGCCAGCGAACGCCACCCCCACGGACTGGCCAATGGCTCAGGTCAGGTGGGCCGCAACCTGATGCGTCCCCAGCTCACGGCCATGCTGCAGCGCTCCGCCATCGTGCATTCGGGCCGCTACGGGCCGGGCCTTGGCCTCACCGATTTCCACAATGGCGATCGCAACGTCGACTATGCCCTTGGCGTGGTGCGTGGCGGCGGTGGCGTGCTGCAGGATCCGCTCTTCGCCGAATCGCCGCCGGTGCTTTCGCTGGTGAGCCGGCTGCTTCCCGATGCTGCCCTGGAATGGCTCGCGGACCGCTCCGTGAGCTGGTGGGTGGCGAGCGCCGTGCGTCCGGATCCGGAGAACCGCGTGAGCCTGCGGGGCGAGCGGGTGGTGGTGAATTACCTGCCCAACAACCGCGAGGCCCATGACCGGCTCGTGTACCGCTGGCTGGCGCTGATGCGCCAGGTGGAGCGCGATCCGGCCACCACCGTGGTGCAGCCGGCGCCGATCTATCCCCGTGGCGAGGCCCCCCTGAGCGTGATGGGCTTTGCCTGCGGCACCTGCCGCCTGGGCAGCGATCCGGCCCTTTCGGTGGTGAACCTGGAGGGCCGCAGCCACGAGGTGGCCAACCTCTGGATCGCCGATGCCTCCATCTTCCCCGGCTGTCCTGCCGTGGGCCCCGGCCTGACGGTGGTGGCGCTGGCGCTGCGGATTGCGGCGGCGATCCGCGGGGAGCTGGGGCGCTGATCGCAGCCCCCCTCTCCCGTAGCCCTGAGCATCGCGGGCTCTACAGCCCATGCAACAAGGCCATCTCGCTGGCGGCGCGGAACACCAGCCCATGCCGTTCCACCAGGGCATGGAGGTCGTCGTAGCCGCCACCGATCACGGTGGCCACGGGGATGCGCCGCCGCAGGCAGGCCTCCAGCACCAGCCGGTCGCGCTGCAGGAGGCCGATGTCGCTGAGGCAGAGCCGCCCCAGCCGGTCGCCGCGGTGGGGGTCAACGCCGGCGTTGTAGAGCACCAGATCGGGCCGCACCTGCTCGATCAGATCGGGGATCAGGGTCCCGATCGCGCGCAGATAGTCGTCGTCCTCCAGGCCATCGGCGAGGGGGAGGTCGAGGTTGCTGGCCTGCTTGCGCAGCGGGAAGTTGGAGGCGGCGTGGGCGGAGAAGGTGAACACGCGCGGATCGCCGGTGAAGATCGCCGCGGTGCCGTCGCCCTGGTGCACGTCGAGGTCGATCACCAGCAGCTGCCGCACCTGCCCCTCGGCCAGCAGCACCCGGGCGGCGATCGCCACATCGTTGAAGATGCAGAAGCCGCTGCCGTAGTCGGGGAAGGCGTGATGGGTGCCGCCGGCCAGGTGGCAGGCCAGGCCGTGCTCCAGGGCCAAGCGGGCCGTGAGCACCGTGCCGCCCACCGCCAGCCAGCTGCGCCGCACCAGGGGCGTGGTGGCCGGCAGGCCGATGCGGCGCTCCTCGGCGGCCGTGAGTTCGCCGCGGGCAAAGGCCTGGTGATAGGAGCGCCCGTGCACCAGCTCCAGCCAGCGGCGCGGCACCGGCAGGGGCTGACGCACCTGCTCCGGCCGCAGCAGATCAAGGCGGCTGAGGTGTTCGGCCAGCAGCCGGAACTTGGCCATCGGGAAGCGATGGCTGCTGGGCAGCGGCGCCGAGTAGGCCGGGTGGTAGACGAGCGGGGGGCGCACCGGCTGAGGCTAGGGCGGCTGCGTTCTGTTGCGAGTCGCAGGGACCGCAGGCGTCGGAGGCGGCCGGCAGTTGCTGACAGGGCTGGGGTTGGATCGGGTGTCCGGGCACTTTCGCTTTTCAACCCAACGGCGGCCATGTTGGTTGAGCCACCGGAATGAACCTGGGCCTTAATGGTTGCTGTGGGCTGTGGTGCGACAGCGCGAACCCTGCTGCAGGGGCGCAAGGAGGCTCCGGTGCTGAAGGGTTGCTGGCCTGGCTCCAGATGGGGGCGACTGAGGCGTGCTGTTTAAGGTCGGCTTGCGTCGGAAGGCGTTGCGTTGTGACGAGGTGCCATTCGGGCGCCTTCTGGCGAGAAGTGGAGCGGCTGCAGGCCATGGCACAGACGCGGACTTGCGTTTTTCGGGGGTAGGTTTGCGCTGATCTTGTTTTCCGGGCTGGATCGGGCCTGGATTTTGGAAAAGAAGCTGAAGAGTCGCCATGGGGCAATGATTCCATGTGCCCCTTTCTTCCTCGCTCTGGCGCTGTCTTCCGGCTGGGAGGCGTTGATGGTTGGCGCCGATTGCCCTGTTTAGGGTTGGTTCCCAGCCTGAAACTCTCGCGCCTTCGATGCTGCGTCACCTTCCTGCCCTGCCCCTGTTGATGGGAGTGGGTCTCGCCTTGGCCCCGCTCAGCGCCATCGCCGCGCCCGGCTCAGCAGCCCCGGCAGCCGCCGGCATCCCCGCCACCAGCAGCGTGACCACCCGCCTGGGCAGTCTGCCGCTGGAGAACGGCTACCCCACCGCTGACACCGCTCGCCGGCTTTACGACGAACTCGACCTGCAGCGGGCCACCCAGGCCTACCTCTGGGCCCTTCCGGCGGTGGGTTTCAAGGCCCTCTACGACGCCCAGGCCAAAACCATGGGCGTGCGCAACGGTGACGTGCTGCTGTACCGCACCCTCCAGGACAAGGCGGGGATGCTCACCCCCAACATCACCACCCTCTACGCCTTCAGCTTCTGGGACCTGGCCAAGCAGGGCCCCCTGGTGGTGGAGGTGCCGGCCGGGCTCACCGCCGGCGGCGTGCTCGACATCTGGCAGCAGCCGATCACCGACATGGGCCAGACCGGCCCCGACAAGGGAGCAGGTGGCAAGTACCTGATCCTTCCCCCCGGCGTGCCCGAGGTGGTGGCACCCGGCTACCGCATCTTCCGCTCCCCCAGCAACCAGATCTGGTTCGGCACCCGCGGCCTGGCGCCGGACAAAGCGGTGGCCGAGGCCACCGTGCGTCAACACCGCCTCTACGGCTGGAACCAGCGCGCCAATCCGCCGGTCAGCCGCTACGAGGAGGTGGGTGGGCGCCCCTGGCAATCGGCCCAGCCCACCGACCTCAACTACTGGCGGCTGCTCAGTGATCTCTATGCCAACGAGCCGGTGGCGCCGCGCGATCGGATGCTG
>Ga0209598_10001055_pt1 | contig 22450 bp, 18 predicted proteins | sample M_140807_EF_Meta_FD_187317 | JGI IMG/M metagenome (GOLD analysis project Ga0209598, IMG submission 187317) | Freshwater microbial communities from Lake Montjoie, Canada to study carbon cycling - M_140807_EF_MetaG (SPAdes) (version 2) | ecosystem: Environmental > Aquatic > Freshwater > Lake...
GATAAAAAAATTAGAATCGCTTTGTACAAAACAGAAGAATTTCAGGAGGAAAAATTAAAGGAAGTCGGCATTTACATGAATTTGCTTGATTAAAAAAATCATTTTTGAGGAAGCATTAGAAAACAAAGCAGAAGCTATTTCCCTGTATCTCGACAGTTTGAAAGAAGACGAGCAACTTATACCTTAAACGACTATAAAACCCCTAGAGATAAATAGCTTGAAAAACACATTGCGGAACAAAGGCCTAACATAAATATTGACCCATTTTAAAGAATGTGATTAAATTAAATTGGGTGAATATTAAAAATACACTATATTTGTAAATGCACTGATATAAAAACAAGTGTTTTTACTACTCAATATTGCGCTACTTTGAAGAGGCATCTGCGACTCATCAGGGCGAAAGCCTGTTAAAACAAAACAAGACACCCATTTTCGCCGGGCAAATCAAACTGTAAAGTATTTCAAATTTCAATGCAGAGACCATCCATAAAAAATAATTTCAAAAGAGTTTGGAGAAATCTTTCTAAGAGAAGAAAGGTTTACTTCATACTGCTGCTTGGTCTTATGACGGTGGCATCCTTCATGGAAGCAATTAGTATTTCGGCTGTTTTGCCCTTTATTGCGGTATTATCTAATCCGGAAAAAGTATTTATCCACGAGGCTGCTCAATTGTTTATTAAAATATTAGCCATAAAATCCCCTGAGGAACTACTTTTTCCTTTCACTATTGCATTCGGTCTTTTGATATTTATAGGGATATCCCTCCGCTTGGTTTTACTTTGGGCACAAACACGCATTGGGTTTGGCACATCTGCTGCTTTTAGCAGTAGTATATACATGCGTACTTTATATCAGCCCTACTCAGTGCATGTGTCCAGAAATAGTAGCGAGGTCATATCAGGAATTACAAATAAAGCAGCAGCCATATTAACTTATTTGATAACACCGTTGATGAATCTCATTTCATCAAGTGTTACCATTATGGCTATTATTATTACTTTGTTTACGATTAATCCATTAGTTGCATTAACCGCATTTCTTGGATTTGGTGTATTATATGCAGGGATTATATTAATGGTAAAAAAGCAACTTTCAGCAAATTCAATTGTCCTGAGTCAAGAATCAGTTCAGATGGTAAAAGCCTTACAAGAGGGACTTGGAGGAATTAGAGATGTTCTTATTGATGGTACACAGGGGGCGTATGGAAAAATATTTAACAAAGCACAAGCAAGGTTTAACGAATCATTAGCAAATAATCAGATAGTTGGGCAAAGTCCACGATTAATCGTAGAGTTTTTAGGTATCATGTTTATTTGCATCATTGCTTATCAGTTAGTTTTAAAAGGCGATGGATTCATGTCTGCCATACCAACGCTGGCAGCGTTAGCACTTGGCGCACAAAGATTATTACCTAACTTGCAAAATTTTTATTATAATTGGACATCAATAAGAGCTGGACAGGAATCGGTAGAAGATGGCTTACAATTCTTAGAACAACCTTATCCAGATCATGCTAATAAGCCTAATCCTGCGCCTATCATTTTTACAGAATCCATTCAATTAGACAAAGTAAATTTTCAATATACGAATGAAGGCGCCTTTGTATTAAAAAATTTAAATCTGACGTTAAAAAAGGGAAAGCGTTACGGATTTGTAGGTACCACAGGGTGCGGAAAAAGTACTTTATTGGATGTGATTATGGGTTTACTAAAACCAACAGATGGTTATCTAAAAATTGATAACCAGATTATCACCGAAGATAATCACAGGTCATGGCAAGTTATTATAGCACACGTACCACAGGCAATTTATCTTTCTGACACTTCCTTGGCTGAGAATATAGCTTTTGGAGTAGAAGTAGAAAAGATAGATATGAAGCGAGTGAAAGAAGCAGCGGAAAAGGCACAGATTGCTGAAACCATTGAATCCTTACCTCAAAAGTACAAAACCTTTGTTGGAGAAAGAGGAATCCGTTTGTCAGGTGGTCAGCGTCAGCGCATAGGCATTGCGCGTGCTTTATATAAAAAAGCACAAGTTATCTTATTTGACGAAGCAACCAGTGCCTTAGACAACGAAACTGAACTCGCGGTAATGGAAGGCATTGAACGATTAGCTGACGACCTGACTATTTTAATAGTGGCTCATAGGGTAACAACGCTAAAACGTTGTGACAAAATCTTTAGAATGGATAAGGGTGAGGTGATAGAGGAGGGGGTGTATGAGGAGATGGTGGGGTGAGTTTTTTAAAATAAGGAGAATTAAACATTTATTCAATTTAGATTATGAAGGTAGTTATTTTAGCTGGAGGGTTTGGAACAAGGCTTGCTGAGGAGACAGATGTGAGGCCAAAACCGATGGTTGAAATTGGTGGAATGCCTATACTTTGGCATATAATGAAAATTTATTCAAGCTACGGCTATAATGATTTTGTAGTTTGCCTTGGATATAAAGGATATGTTATAAAAGAATATTTTGCTAATTTATTTTTACATCATTCTGATATTACCATAGATGTAAAAAATAACAAATTAGAAGTCCACAATAATTTTGCGGAACATTGGAAAATTACTTTGGTTGAAACAGGTCCAGAAACTTTAACAGGGGGAAGAGTAAAAAGAGTGCAAAAGTATATAGGCAATGAACCTTTCATGCTAACCTACGGTGATGGTGTATCCAATGTAAATATAAAAGATTTGGTAGACTATCATGCAAAGAATAATAAATTATGCACAGTAACGTCGGTTCAACCTAGTGGACGTTTTGGGGTATTACAAATTAATAATGATTCACAGGTTGAATCTTTTCATGAAAAAAGATCAGAAGATATTGGTTGGATTAATGGTGGCTTTTTTGTTTGTCAACCTGAAGTCTTTGATTATATAAAAGATGGAGACAAAACGATATGGGAAAGAGAACCACTAGAAACATTAGCGAAAGACAAACAACTAATGTCTTTTAAACATCCTGGCTTTTGGAGGCCCATGGATTCTTTAAAAGATAAAATGGATCTAAATGAACTATGGAATTCCGGTAAAGCTGATTGGAAAATTTGGAAATAATGGCTGACTTGAAAAATACATACGCTGGGAAACGTGTATTTGTTACTGGTCATACGGGTTTTAAAGGTTCTTGGCTAATCAAAATTTTGAGTGACTTTGGTGCGATAGTAAAGGGTTATGCACTCGCGCCAGAGAATGAGAATAATCTGTACGCCAAAATTAATGGAGATTTGTTGTGTGAATCATTGATTTGTGATATTAGAGAAAGGGCTGCCTTGAAAAATGCAGTTTTAGATTTCCAACCTGATTACGTTTTTCATTTAGCTGCCCAACCTTTAGTTAGATTATCGTATAAAATTCCTTCAGAAACTTTTGAGGTGAATGCAATAGGGACAGCCAATTTACTTGATTCAATTAGATTATTAGAAAAAAAGTGTAATATCATATTAATAACTACAGACAAGGTTTATCATAATAATGAATGGGAATATCCATACAGGGAAAATGATAGATTAGGAGGTTATGATCCATACAGTGCAAGCAAAGCCTGCGCGGAATTAGTAATTGATTCTTATAAAAATTCATTCTTTCATCCAGTAAAGTATAGAGAACAGCAAAAGGCTATAGCTGTAGGTAGAGCTGGAAATGTAATTGGTGGTGGAGATTGGTCAGATGATAGGCTTATTCCTGATATTGTTAAAGCCTTAAGTGTTAATAAGGAAATTGTAGTAAGAAATCCAAAGTCAATCAGGCCTTGGCAACATGTTATTGAGCCACTTTTTGGCTATCTTGAATTGGGAGCCAAGTTAAATGAAGATTCCATTAAATATTCGAAAGCTTATAATTTCGGACCCAAAACATCTGACGCATTATCTGTGGAAGATATGGTTAAAAAGTCAATTAAGTTTTGGGAGTCTGGATCTTATACTGTGCAGGTCAATGATGATAATCCTCATGAAGCTGGATTATTAAAATTGGATATTAGCAAAGCTTTAAAAGAGTTAAACTGGTTTCCGGTATTTGATGCACAAACTACTATTGAGCGGACAATAAATTGGTATAAACTATATTATGAAGATATGCACGCGATTGAACTAATGGAATCAGATATTGATTACTATCAAAGCAGAAAAAATGTATAAAAACCTTGAAATTTTAAAGGGAATCGAGTTTAATAATTTGAACGAAGATAGTTTAAAGAAACTTTTAGTCGAAAAGTTTAATAAAAACATTAACAAAACTATCATACCAGGAGAAAGTTATATTCCCGTATCTGGAAAAGTGATTGACGAGGAAGATGTTTTGTGGGGAATAGAATCAATGATGGATGCTTGGCTTACAGCAGGTAGATTTTCAGTGAAATTAGAAAGAGAATTGGCAAGATATTTTGGTAGCAGGTTTTCACTTCTTGTAAATTCAGGTTCATCTGCCAATTTATTAGCATTTTATGCATTAACCTCACCCAAGTTATTAGATAGGGCAATTAAGCCAGGCGATGAAATTATAACTGTTGCTGCAGGATTTCCAACTACGATTAATCCAATGATTCAATTTGGATGTATCCCAGTTTTTATTGATGTGAATATTCCTACTTATAATATTAAGGTAGAAAATATAGAAAAAGCAATTACACCTAAAACAAAAGCAATAATGATTGCACATGCTTTGGGGAATCCATTTAACTTAGGTGTCGTAATGGAGATTGCAAAAAAATATAAGTTATGGGTAGTTGAAGATGATTGTGATTCATTAGGTGCAACTTATAATGGTAAAAAAACGGGAACTTTTGGAGATTTAGCAACCCTTTCATTCTATCCTGCTCATCATATTACGATGGGTGAAGGGGGGGCAGTTTTAGTAAATAATGCATCACTTAAAAAAATTACAGAAAGTTTCCGGGATTGGGGAAGAGATTGTTGGTGTGCTCCTGGTAAGGATAACACATGTGGAGAAAGATACTGTCAAAAATTAGGTGAATTACCAGAAGGATATGATCATAAATACACCTATTCTCATATAGGCTTTAATTTGAAGGTTTCAGATATGCAAGCTGCTGTCGGTTTGAGTCAGTTAACTAAAGCAGATTATTTTGTAGCAAGAAGAAAAGAAAATCACGCAATACTTTCCGAAATGTTTAAAGAGTTTGAAGAACATTTTATTTTACCAAAAGCAACGGAGAATTCTAAACCAAGTTGGTTTGGATTTATGTTAACTATTAGGGAGGGAAGCAAAATAGATAGAAATAAATTGGTTGAATATTTAGAACAGAATAAAATTGGAACTAGATTGTTCTTTGGTGGAAATTTATTAAGACAGCCAGCTTATTATAATTTAAATCATCGCAAAATAGATGATTTAAAAAATACGGATTTAATAATGAATAATTCATTTTGGCTGGGTGTATGGCCAGGTCTTAATCAAATTCATTATGATTATATTATAAACACGTTTAGAAAGTATATTATTTCTTTATAATGAAGAGATTACCTGTTGAAGATTTGGAGCATGTTTTTCTAAATACCCAGGATATTTGGGAATCTTTTAGAGGGAAGTCCATTTTTTTAACAGGGGGTACTGGTTTTTTTGGAAAGTGGTTACTTGAAAGTTTTATTTATATTAATGAGAAACTTCATTTGAATGCAAAAATAACTACACTTACAAGAAATCCGGAATCATTCTTAAATGATTTTCCTTTTTATAATAACTATTCAAAATCAGTTCGCTTTGTTAAGGGGGATATATTAACTTATAATTTTGATTTAGATGAAAAATTTGAATTTATTATTCATGCAGCAACAGCTGCGAGCGAATCATTAAATAAGATCAATCCGTTATTAATGATGGATACTATTACTTTTGGAACAAGAAGGGTATTAGATTTCGCACTTACTCAGCCTATTGAAGGATTTTTATTTATTAGTTCAGGGGCAATATATGGAAAGCAGCCTTCAAGTATATCACATATTAAGGAAAGTGATAGTTTTAAAATAGACATTAATAATTCAAATTCCGCTTATGCGGAGGGAAAAAGAATGGGAGAATTGTATAGTTCCACCTATTTTGAAAAATATAATCTCCCAATTAAAATAGTACGGTGTTTTGCTTTTGTAGGTCCCTATTTGCCACTGGATACTCATTTTGCTATTGGAAACTTTATAAATAATGTTTTAAAAAATGAAGACATCCTTATAAAAAGTGACGGAAGTACTATTAGGTCATATATGTATGCTTCAGATTTAATGATATGGTTGTGGAGAATATTAATAAATGGTGGTAAGAATATTCCATATAATATAGGTTCCGATGAGTCCGTGTCAATCAAAGAACTTGCTGAGCTAATTAATGAAATTTCAAATTCCAAAGTTTCAGTACAAATATTAGGATCTTCTGTACAAGAGGAAAATATTGATTTTTACTGTCCCAATGTATCAAAAGCACAAACAATTAATGCACACATTAATATTCAATTAAGTGAATCTATTAAAAAAACAATAAAATTTTATGAATCACACTAATCGTTCGTGTCCAATATGTCAGTCTAATAATGGCAGTTTAATTAAAAAAATTAATTTTAGTCTATTTGAAGGTCATCCAATGAAGGGGGGGTATGATTTAGTTCAATGTCAAGATTGCAGTTTTATTTATGCTGATACAAAAGTTACACAAGCAGAATTAGATGATTACTATTCAAATCTTTCAAAATACGAAAGTAAAGAAATTTCAACTGGTGGTGGATATAACGAATATGATAGAAACCGATTAATAGATACTGCTAAATATATTTCTTCAAAATTTGATGATAAAAAATTAGCAATTGCGGATGTAGGATGCGCTATAGGTGGTTTACTTGAGCAATTAAGAAACGAAGGTTTTAACAACATTACAGGAATAGATCCTTCTATTTCTTGTGTTAATATTACTAAAAATGAGAAAGGGATAAATTGTTTACGTGCTTCTTTATTTGAATTAGATTACAGTTTTGGGAAATATGATCTTGTTTTACTTTCTCATGTATGGGAGCACATCCTTGACTTAGATTCTGCACTTAAATCTATCGAGAAGATATTAAAACCAAATGGTTGTATTTATGTCGAATGCCCAAATGCAATGAATTATAAAAATGTGATTCACGCACCTTATCAAGAATTCAACACAGAACATATAAATCATTTTTCTTCTGAATCTTTTTATAATTTTTTTGGAAGTAGAGGATATTCATTAGTTGATTCTGGAATTAGAATAATGAAAATTGCATCAGCTGATGATTATGATGCAGTATATAGTTTATTTAGAAGGAATATTGATGATTCTAAATCAGAAATTAGATATGACCATGAAATTTTGACATCAATTAAAGAATATATTCAAGCTTCAGATAATAAATATTGCAAAATTTTAGATCAAATTAAAGTAGTCGCTGCACAAGGTGACGATATCGCATTTGTAGGTGTAGGACAATTTGCATTTAAACTACTAAATTCATTAGAAGAACTAGGAATTAAAAATAAATTAGTTTTGTTTGATAATAATAGTCTTAATGAAGGAAAAGTAATTAATCAATTAATTGTCAATTCAGGAAAAAATCTTATTTCTTTTTATAAAGAGCAAAACTTTAATATTATTATTACTTCTTTAATATATCAAAATGAAATTGCTGAAAAAATTAAAGTAGAATTTGATAGAAATAATATAAAAGTGCCCTATATCTGTAAATTAAGCTAAATGAATATTGACGAAATATAAATGACATATAAACAAAAAAACAAGAAAAATATTTTATGAAAAATAATAAAGAATTGAAAGAAACACTTGATGTTTCAAACTCAGTGATTTTGTATGGAGCTGGCAATGTTGGAAAAGATGTACTTGAATTACTAACAAACAATGGAAATAATGTATTATGCTTTCTTGATAAAAAAGATCTTCCAATTTCTTTCATAAATGGCATTCCAATTATTAAACCTGAAAAAGATAATGTAAAAAATATTTTAGATATTCCAGTAATTTTATCTTTTTTTAATGCCTACGTTGACGTGCCTACAATAATATCTTTTTTAACTGATTTAGGCTTTAAACAAATATATACATTTTTAGATTTGCATCATATTTTCTCACAAAAATTGGGTCGTAGGTTTTGGCTAACTAGTGCTGAATATTATCTAGGTAAAGATGTGCAAATTAATGATGCAAGAAAATTATGGAAAGAAGAAAAAAGTAAAACTATATATAATTCGATAATAGATTTTAGGCTAACTAGAGATTATTCAAAATTATCAGAACCTGAAATTAATAAACAATATTTTCCAGATGATATTCCAGCATGGAATTATCCATTAAATCTTATCGATTGTGGTGCTTTTGATGGAGATACAATTAGAGAAATTGTTAAAAACAATATTGCATTTGAAAAAATTGTAGCTTTTGAGCCAGATCAAAAAAACTTTGATGCACTCGCTGCTGAATGTTCGAAAATTGATAAAGAATTTATTTTGTTTCCTTGTGGTACCTGGAGTCATACAGAGCAACTTAGATTTTCATCTGGTAATGGAACAGGAAGTGCGTTGAGTACAGATGGAGATACAGTAATTCAGTGTGTAAGTATTGACCAATCATTGCCAAATTTTAAGCCGAATTTGATTAAAATGGATATTGAAGGCGCAGAGCTGGCATCTTTAATCGGCTCGAAAAAAACAATAACAAAATATCGCCCAGGATTAGCTATTTGTTTATATCATAACCCTGAACATATTTGGCAAATACCTCTATTAGTTTCAAGTTGGGAATTAAATTATGACTTTTATTTAAGGTCTCATTGCTATAGTGGATTTGAATTGGTAATGTATGCAATACCAAGATCGTAATAGATTAATAAATTATGAAACTATCTAATTATATATTTTCTAAACTTGTTAATGAAGGCATCGACACTGTTTTTTTAGTTACGGGTGGTGGTGCTATGCATTTAAATGATGCCATAGGTAGAACACCTGGATTAAAATTTGTTTGCAACCATAATGAACAAGCATCTTCAATTGCAGCCGAAGGTTATGCAAGGGTAAAAAATAAGCCTGCAATTGTTAATGTAACTACAGGACCAGGTTCCATTAACTCATTAAATGGTGTTCATGGTGCTTTTACCGATTCTATTCCAATGATAATCATCTCTGGTCAAGTGAAAAGAGAAACCATCATGTCATCATACACTATTCCTGGTCTGAGACAATTGGGAGATCAAGAAGTTGACATAATAAGCATGGTGAAAGGGATTACAAAATATGCAGTGGAGATTAGTGACCCTAATTCAATTAGATTTCATTTGGAGAAAGCAATTTATTTATCAACTAGTGGAAGGCCAGGACCAGTTTGGATAAGTATACCTGTAGATGTTCAAGCTGCTGTAGTTGATATTGAACAATGTGTGGGTTTTTCTCCAGAGATAATAAAAATAGATCCTAACATTATAGAGAATGATTTGTATAGAATCATTGAAAAAATAGCAACTGCAAAAAGACCGGTATTAATTGGTAGTACGGGAATTAGATTGGCAAATGCGTTAACTGAATTTGAAGAGTTTATTAATATTACAGGTATTCCAGTTGTATCTGCTTGGGCTCATGACATTATTCACCATAATCATCCAAACTATGTTGGTAAACAAGGGTCAATTGGAAATCGTGCTGGAAATTTTGCTGTTCAGAATTCAGACTTAGTAATTATTATTGGCAGCAGAATGCCAATTAGACAGTTAAGTTATAATTGGGAGAATTTTGCAAGAGAAGCTTATAAAATTCATATTGATATTGACCCAGCGGAATTGCAAAGACCTTTCTTAAAAGCAGACATGCCTTTAGTGTATGATGCTAAATTTATTTTAACAGCATTAAATAAAGAATTACAAAAAGAAAACAAAACCTTTGATTTTAAAGAGTGGTTAGGATGGTGTATAGAAAGAAAAAATAAATATCCCGTTCTTCTGGAGCATCATAAGAATCCAAGTAGGCCTATTAATCCGTATTATTTTATTTCAACTTTACAATCGTTTCTCGGGGATAATGATGTAATCGTATGTGGTAATGCTACTGCATGTATTGTTCCTTTTCAAACTTCAAATATAAAAAAAGGACAACAACTTTTTAGCAATTCTGGTTCCGCCTCAATGGGCTATGACTTGCCAGCTGCATTAGGAGCGGCAATTGCTGCTCCAAGTAAAAGAATTGTGTGTTTCGCGGGAGATGGTAGCATACTAATGAATTTACAGGAGTTACAAACCATAAGGCACAATAATTTAAATATTAAAATTATTGTATTGGACAATAACGGTTATTTATCCATAAAGTCTACACAACAAAATTTCTTTGGTTTAGCTATTGGAAGTGCACCCGATAATGGTGTTAGTTTTCCAGATATGGAAAAAGTAGGTAAATCATTTAATATTCCATCATATACAATAGAAAAATTCGATTTCAAGGATGAGCTTCAGCAATTAATTGATTTAGAAGGTCCGATACTTATTAATGTGAAACTTGATCCATTACAAATATTTGAACCCAAGTTGAGTTCTAAGAAACTACCAGATGGAAAAATGGTATCAGCGCCACTTGAAGATATGTTCCCATTTTTAAGTGAAAATGAATTAGCAGAGAATATGATTGTAAAAACGATTAAGTTTTAGTCTAGTTGAAATACAGAAATATTTTATTTGATTTAGATGGTACCCTTATAGATTCGGCACCTGGTATTGAAGAGTCATTTTTTTATGCATATAAGCAAATTTACAAGATTGATTGTCCTAAAAATATCAGAAAATTGATAGGTCCTCCTATTGACCAAGTATTGGTTTTCATAAATGGGGAGAAAAACAGTAGTATCATCAATAAATTTGTTGAAGAGTTTAAATATCATTATGACAATGCAGGGTATAAAAATAGTTTACTCTTTGATGGGGTTCTAAATATATTAGAAATATTGTCACTAAATAAAAATGTAAAAACTTTTTTAGTTACTAATAAAAGGTATAAACCAACAAAACTGTTGTTAAAATACTTTTTAATAGAAAAGTATTTTTGTGAAATTTGTTGTCCTGATAGTTTAGTGGTAAAGTTTACAAATAAGACTGATTTAGTTGGAAATTTATTAATTAGACAAGGATTAAGGCAAAATGAAACAATTTTGATTGGGGATACCAATCATGATAGCATTGCTGCAAGTTTAAATGAATTAGATTTTGCATTTGTTGATTATGGTTATGGGTTTTGTGATAATTATCAATATCTATTAACCGATATTAACCGTCTAATGAATGTTTTATAAAAACCAAAATATGAAAAATTCTAAAAATGAAATTTTTGAAGGTCTTTTTGTGTTGGAATTAGCCAATAACCATTTAGGAAATCTACAAAGAGGTTTAAGTCAAGTGGAGGAGTTTTCCCAAGTGGTAAGATTTAATAATGTAAAAGCTGCCATAAAGTTGCAGTTTAGAGATATGGATACTTTTGTTCATCCCGATTATGTTGGTAGTAAGGATGTAAATTACATAAAGAAAACTACTGAAAAAAAACTTACAAAAAATGAGTATAAAACCTTAATCGATAAAATTAGAAATTCTGGGTGTATTCCGATGTCTACGCCATTTGACGAGCCTTCTGTCGATCTTTGTCAGGAATTTAATCTACCTATAATTAAAATTGCAAGTTCAGATATCAATGATTGGCCACTTATAGAAAGAATTGCAAAAACAAAGAAGCCAGTAATTTTATCTAATGGTGGTTCTTCGCTAAAGGATATGGATGATGTAGTAGCTTATTTTATTAAGCGAGATATACCAATAGCTTTAAATCATTGTGTTTCACTTTATCCAACAGAAGATTCTGAATTAGAATTGAATCAAATAGATTTCTTGAAAAACAGATATCCTGATATCGTAATTGGTCATTCCACGCATGAATATCATGATTGGACCAACTCCATGTTAATTGCTTATGCTAAAGGTGCAAGAACGTTTGAAAGACATATAGATACTCCAACAGAAGGTTATAGCATGCAGATTTATAATTCTACATCAGAACAGATTGATATGTGGTTTAAAGCATATCACAAGGTAATAGAAATGTGTGGAGGCTCACCAGATCAAAAAAGAAGAAATTCAGAGAAAGAGATTAAATATTTAGATGCATTAGTTAGAGGTATCTATGCAAAGAAAGATATTCCTAAAGATTATATTGTTAAAAACGAAGAGTTTGAAGATTATTTTTATTTGGCGGTTCCATTACATAAGGGACAGTTATCTGTTCGAGAAATTAAAAATGGAGAGGTTTTTATCACAGATGTAAAAAAGGATGAAAAAATTTTAATTGATTATATTGATTCTCCATATGCAAAAGTTGATTCTTTAAGGAAAATAATATATTCAAGAGGTATATAATCAAATACTTTGAATAGGTTTTTTAGTTTTTTAATTAAAAATAACTATATTTTTGTGATTAATGCATTTGTAGTTATCAGATTATTAAGATAATAACTTTTAAATAAATAAAAATGAAAACTGCGCTAATAACAGGAATTACTGGTCAAGATGGGGCATATTTAGCAGAATTCCTTTTAGAGAAGGGTTATTTGGTTCATGGTATGAAACGCAGAACTTCTCTGATTAATACAGATAGAATAGACCATTTATTTCAGGATCCACAAAAATCTGATGGGCGCTTTGTATTACATCATGGTGACATGACTGATAGTACAAGTATTTCACACATTATTCAAAGAACACAACCAGATGAAATTTATAATCTTGCTGCTCAATCTCATGTTGCAGTTAGTTTTGAACAACCTGAATATACGGCTAATTCTGATGCACTTGGTGCGCTTAGAATTTTAGAAACGATTAGAATTCTGGGATTAGCTTCAAAAACTAAGTATTATCAAGCATCAACTTCTGAATTATATGGACTGGTGCAAGAAACGCCACAAAAGGAAACTACACCGTTTTATCCAAGAAGTCCTTATGCAGTAGCTAAACTTTATGCTTATTGGATTACCGTTAATTATAGAGAAGCTTATAATATTTTTGCTTGTAATGGTATTCTTTTTAATCACGAGTCTCCTCTTCGGGGAGAAACTTTTGTTACCAGAAAAATTACAAGAGCCTTGGTTAGAATTAAATTGGGGATCCAAGATTGTTTATATTTAGGAAATTTAAATGCAAGACGTGATTGGGGACATGCTAAGGATTATGTTGAGATGCAGTGGCTGATGCTCCAACAGGATAAACCAGAAGATTTTGTTATTGCTACCGGTGTCCAATATTCAATTCGAGAATTTATTGACATTGCATCAAAAGAAATAGGTATAAACTTGGAATGGAGCGGTGATGGAATGAATCAAATAGCAACTTATCAAAAGCGAGTAATAATAAGGGTTGATCCCCGCTATTTTCGTCCAACAGAAGTGGAAACACTTTTGGGTGATCCTAGTAAAGCTAAAGAAAAATTAGGATGGAGTCCTAAAATAACCTTTCAAGAATTAGTTTCAGAAATGATTCATGAGGATATGAAATTGGCAAAAATTGAATTACTTATAAAAAATAATAAGGGTAAGAATATTTAAATATAAAGTAAATTTAAAATTGTAATATTTTTAATATGAAAATTTGGTTAACTGGCGGGTCTGGAATGGTGGGTAGTAATTTGGTAGAACATACTAATGCAAAGAAATATGAAGTTTTAAATCCAACTAGAGCTGAGTTAGATTTACTTGATTTTGAAGCAGTTAATAAATGGATAAGTATAAATAAACCTGATTTTGTTATTCATTCTGCAGGTATTGTTGGAGGTATAGAAGCAAATATAAATAATCCATTAAAATTTTATATTGAAAATTTGGATATTGGCAGGAATGTCATTTGGGGTGCAAGGAAAAACAATATAAAATATCTTTTAAATCTAGGAAGTTCATGCATGTATCCAAGGAATGCTCCAAATCCTTTAAAAGAAGAAATGATTTTAAGTGGTGAATTAGAGCCAACAAATGAAGGGTATGCACTTGCGAAAATCATTGCTTTTAAATTATGCGAATACATAAGTAAGGAATCAAATTTATTTCAGTACAAAACAATTATACCGTGTAATATTTACGGACGTTTTGATAAGTTTGAAGCTATAAAGTCACATCTTGTTCCTGCTGTCATTCGAAAAATATACAACGCAAAGATTGAGGGACAAAATATTGTAGAGATATGGGGTGATGGAAAGGCACGGCGAGAATTTATGTATGCAGGGGATTTAGTAGATGCTATTTGGACAGCTGTTGAATCGTTTTCAGATTTACCTTCGCATTTGAATCTTGGACTTGGTGTGGATTTCAGTATTAATGAATACTACGATATAATTGCTAAAGTAATTGGTTACGAGGGTGATTTTATTTATAATCTTGATAAGCCAGTTGGAATGAAAAGGAAATTGGTATCAATAGATAAACAATTAAATTGGGGTTGGAAAAGTAAGTTTAGTCTTGAAGATGGTATAAAGGCTACGTTTAATTATTATTTAGAAGATAGTCTATAAACGTAAATATTATTTAAAAGTAATTCAGTTTTTTTTAAAATGGTTCTACTTTAATTCCAGAGATATATTTTGTAAAATAAGTATTTTTTTAGCTTTAAAATTTAATTATGCAAAAATTTAAATTTCCTTTAGCTACATCTTCATGGGATGAAGCTGAAATAAATGCAATGCAAAATGTTATTGCAACAGGTAATTTTACAATGGGAGAAAAAGTAGAAAAATTTCAGATTGATTTTGCTACTTATTTTGGAAGTAAGTATTGTGTTATGGTAAATTCAGGCTCCTCTGCTAATTTACTTATGATTGCTGCATTATTTTATACCAAAGATTCTAGATTAAGATTAAAAAAAGGCGATGAGGTTATTGTCCCAGCGATATCTTGGAGCACAACTTATTATCCATTATATCAATATGGACTTAAAATAAAATTTGTTGATGTTGATTTAGAAACATTAAATTATGATTTAAATCAGTTAAATGAGGCATTAAATGAAAATACTAAATTAATTGTTGCTGTAAATTTACTTGGAAATCCAAATAATTTTCAAATTATCAATGAAATTATAGAAAAAAATAATATCATTTTAATTGAGGACAATTGTGAGTCTTTAGGTGCCAAATTTAATAATAAGTATACAGGAACATTTGGTATCATGGGCAGTTTTAGTACGTTTTATAGTCATCACATTTCAACTATGGAAGGTGGGATGATTGTTACTGATAATGAGGAGCTATTCCATATTCTACTCTCTTTAAGGGCCCATGGTTGGACAAGAAATCTTCCAGAGGTAAATTATTTAACAGGTACCAAAGATTCTGATCCTTTTGTTGAGTCTTTCAGATTTGTTTTACCAGGATACAATGTAAGACCTCTTGAATTGGAGGGAGCCATTGGCATAGAACAAGTCAAAAAACTTGATAGTATTATTTATAACCGTCGTATTAATGGTTCTAAAGTACAAAAATTATTTTCTAACCACCCAGACTTATTGATTCAAAAAGAAATTGGGGAAAGTAGCTGGTTTGGTTTTAGTTTAGTTATTCGTCCCCAAAGTAATTTGACTAGAGAGGTCTTAATTGTAAAATTAAATGAATTAGGTTTTGAAACGAGACCTATTGTAACTGGTAATTTTGCAAAAAATGAAGTTGTGAAGTATTTTGATTCGGAGATTTTTGGGGAATTAGAAAATGCTTCCCATATTGATAAAAATGGTTTATTCATTGGTAATCATCATTTTTCTATGGACGAAGCAATGGATACTTTAAGTTTAATTTAGACTATAAATATCATTGATGATAACCTTAATTACTCTTAAAGAAATATCTCTAAAGTTCATTAAACATTTTTTGGGTAAAAAATACGTTTTGAACGACTTATCTTTAGTAAATAAGGATGAGGACTATATTTTGATTTCCTTTACAGGTGGTTTGGGAGCACAACTTTTAAGTAGTGCTATCTATTATGATTTGGTTGAAAAGGGATATAAAGTTGCTGCAGATTTGAATTATTTTTCTAAAGACGAAAAAACGCCAGTTCTGCTAGAAAATGGCCTGACACATTGGAATTGGCAACTAGATAGTTTTGGCATAAAAAAGGCAGATTTTTCTACGTTTGTTCAAAAACAAGTTGTTTATTTACCAGATGGGCATTTAAAATCCGTGCTTGCTTATAATGCTTTTTTAAATTTAAATATAAAAAATAAATTTAAAAAATTATCATTGGATGATTTAGCTAATAAATGTTTATATGGATATAATTTTATTTTACCTAAGGAACATTTTATTTGTATCCATGTTAGAAGAGGGGATTATTTAAATGTTTCTAGTTATATAGTTCCCGAAACTTTTTTTGAGCTTATTTCTCTCAAGTTTAAGGGAATAATTGAAACTATTATTGTATTTACCGATGGGGAGTTAGATCAATCGTTTATCAATATTTTAAATAACAACTTTATTAAAGTATTGTTATTTGAAAATTCCTGCTTAGATCCTTTTACGACCCATACAATTATGCGACTCTCAAAAGTTTTAATTTGTTCAAATAGTCAGTATAGCTTTACTGCAGGTGTTTTGAATGATAACCTTGTAATAATGCCTAAAATTTGGTTTGGTAAGGAATTAGATGAATTGAATCAGCAAATCATTAAATTAGCTGATTTTGTAGTTTTATCATAGGAATTAAATTTCCTATAAACTAAAAATATATGATTAAAGTTAAGTTATCCATACCAGGCTTTGGAAATAATCTAAATTTGTCCCAATATTTAGGTAATAATGATAATAATTTAGATAATTGTCGTTTTTATGTAAATGATAATTCAATTAAAGAAGTTGACTATTGGTTTATTTTAGATGATTTACAATACCCTAAAGAAAGTGTAAAAGTTCAAAAACAAAATGTTTTTTTTTTAACTGCGGAACATATTTTTGAATCAGGATACTATGATACAAGTGGTAAAATTTTATTTTTAAATCAGTTTTATAATATTTTATCTAGTTATGATATTTTCAGAGAAAATGCTCGCTATGAAACCCCATTTTTAGGTTGGATGATAAATGCAAACCATGGTGTATCTATTTTTTCCGAATCAATTCGAGATATAAATTGGTTGAAAAAATATGATAATTTTGAAAAACCTAAACTTATTTCTGTATTTTGTTCATCGAAAATTTCAACGCCTTCCCATCTAGTTAGATATAAGTTTGTCAAAAAATTAAAAGAACATTTTGGCGAGCAAATTGATTGGTTTGGTAATGGAATAAATTCAATCCCTCAAAAATGGGATGGTATAGCTCCTTATAAATATCATGTTGTATTAGAAAATCAATCTCGTCATAATATTTTGAGTGAAAAGCTTTATGATAGTTATTTAGGTTTATCATTTCCATTTTATTGGGGTGCCCCTAATATTTCTGAATTTTTCCACTCAGATTCTTTTGAAACAATTGAAATATTAGATTGGAAAGCTGCTATTAGTAAAATAGAAAAAAACATATTAAATAACAGATGGATAGAATCTAAAGAATTGCTGCTGGACAGTAAACATAAAGTACTAACAAATTATAATCCTTTCTATAGGATATTAAAGATTATTAATAATTCAGAAAATTCACTGTTAAACAAAACTCAAATCGAACTTTTATCAATAAGTGAAATTAAAAAAAATAATTTCGGTTTAGATTCGAGAATTAAGAATAAACTTGGTAATTTTTTAGTTAATATGGGGAATAAATTAAAAATAAATTAATAAATTCTATGTTTAATTATTTATGTTCTGTAATTTAAAAGTAGTTATTTTATCACATAATCGTCCAGTTTACCTCTTAGAAAGTGTCCAATCTGTAGTTAATGCTTCAAAATTTTTACCAAATGGTATAGATTTTTTAATTGAGGTTTCAGATAATTCAGATATTAATGAATGTATAACAGTTATAAGTGAAAAGTTTAAAGAGGTTAGCATTGTTTCCAGAAGGCCAGTACTAAAGCCTATTGATCATTTCAAAAAAGTTATTTCTGAGGCAGATGCGGAATTTTTAGTTATTTTCCATGATGATGATATGATGGAAAATAATTTTTTAGCGAACCTTTTTAATCTTATTCTCCAGGATATTTCCATTGCTGCGGTTGCCGGAAATGCTCAATATATGAGAGATAATAGGATTACTAAAGATACTTTTTTAAACAAAAAATTTAAATTCACCAGAATTAATACCCTCGATGAATTAGTTAATTGTTATTTTAGGTATGATAAACAAAGAATTGCTCCTTTTCCAAGTTACATGTATAGGGTTGATTATCTTAAGCAAGTGAAGTTAGATAAAATTGATATAGGTAAACATGGGGATGTAGCTTTGTTGATAGAAGTATTAAATTTTGGTAAAATTCTTTGGACTCACGATATAGTGATGAATTACAGGTTGCATGGTAATAATGATAGCGGGGTTTTTTCGTTTTTTGATAATCTGAATCTTTATAATTATTTGAAATACGATAAAAAAACAACAAATGTAGTAGCGTTAAAAAATTACCACTTTCAATTTTGGTGGACTTGGTATAAGGAATATATTAAAGATAAAAGTGTTTTACCACATCTAAATAGAATTAAAATAATTAAAAAATTTATAAACAAAAATCTTTTTTCACTTTTATTATTTGATTATGGGTATAAAAAATACATGTTAAAGATTAAATTTGGACAAATTCGTACGAAGTTGTTAAAACTTATCAATGGTTATTCCTAAATAGCTAGTCATATAACATCCTTAGCGACTCCATGACCTCCTTTTCATTATATAATTTCTCAATATCTGATTTGATTTCTCTTCGATTTAAAGTCTCCTGTTTTTCAATCATTTCCTTTATTCCTCTTACTAAATCATTGGTATCTTGTGTGTTGACCTGGATACTATTTTTTTGGGTTAGATAATCTTCAGGCCCGCCACACTTTGATGCCACTACGGGTAAACCATGCATGAGTGCCTCTATGGCTGATATATTTAATGTTTCAAAATTGCTATTTAAAAGGTAGAAATCGTAAATTCGATATTGATAAGTTAATAATTTATTTTCAATACGTCCGAGGAAGAATATTTTTGAGTTTAATATATTTAAAGAATCAGCTTTTTGTTTCAGCATTTCTTCATCCTGTCCATCGCCAATAACACTAAGCTTTATAGGTTTTGATGAAGTATTATTTAGAATATAAATGGCTTCTATCATTCCACTTATGTTTTTTTCTGTATCTTTTAAATTACAAATTGTTAATACGTTGATTTCATTTCCTGTTTTTCTTTCTTCTGGAATTAAATCGTTTGTTTCTATAATATTAGAGGTGATAATGACCTTTGAATTCTGAACAAAGTGCGTCTCAATGAGTCTTTTTCTCATAAAATTAGAAACTAATCCTATTTTATGAGCAGATGCTAAAATGTATCTAATACCTCGCTGGATAGTCAAATTTAATTTGTAAAACCTATTATCCTCAATTAAATATCCCGACCAATGCTCTGTTATTAATAATTTGACATTTAAAATTTTTGATGTTATTAATGCTACAAATCCACTTGGGAAAACTACATGATTATGAATATATGCAGGTTTTCCTTTTTTGATTAGTATAAATAAAATGCTGGATAAATAAATATAAATAAACAAAACAGAATTAATTACTGATATTTTCGTAGTTCCGAAATAAATAATTTCTTCTTTCTCTGTTTTTTCTTTTTCAATGCGTAAGGGTTTTATTTTATCGGTAGGTAATACAAAAAGGGTATAAGTGGGAATGAAATGTTCTATTGCCGCAATATGTTTTTTAGTGAATATCCCTGAAAGTGGATTTTCTCTATTGGGATACCAACTTGGAAACATTAAACTATATCTCGTCTTGGGCATTTTTAAATGCAAATATAATAAATTCCCATGTGTGGCCTAGCTGGTTTCGCTTTTCCTGAAAATTCTCCTTCTCCTTTACCCGATGTTAAAACAGCTTTAAAGGATTTAACGCATAGAGGCCCTGATGATGAGGGCTTTCTTGCTTTTAATACCTGTGCTCCAAACCCGATAGCTTCAGAGATTTCTGCAAATTATCAGGACGCTAATCTTTTTTTGCTTTTTAGAAGGTTATCTATTATCGATCTTTCTCCCGCTGGTCATCAACCTATGTTATCTGAAAATGGGAGATTTGCACTGGTCTTTAATGGCGAAATTTATAATTTTAAGGAGCTGAGAAGGGAATTAATGGATCTAAACGTTGCCTTTTATTCCGATTCCGATTCTGAGGTGCTCTTAAATGCCTGGATTCAATGGGGGAGCGAGTGTTTACCCCGATTGATAGGTATGTTTTCTTTTGCTATCTATGATGCTCTTATTCAGAAGATTACCCTGGTTAGAGATGCTTTTGGCATTAAACCTCTTTTTTATTTCTTGAATGAAAATAAACTGGCTTTTGCTTCCGAGATAAACGCTTTAAAAACACTTCTTCCCAAGATTAAGCTTTCTCCCAATGATCAAAGTGCTTATGATTATCTGGTTTGGGGTAGTTATGACAGTAATGAAAATTCCTTTTATAAAGAAATTAATCAAGTACCGCCTGCTCATTTTTTAGAGGTCTCTTTGAAGGAGTCATTCTCAGTTACCCTTACAAACTGGTGGTTTCCGTCTATTAAAGTTAATCATTCCATTTCTTTCAAAGAGGCGACGTCGACCCTAAGAAATTTGTTTTTGGAAAGTGTTAAATTGCATTTGCGTAGCGATGTTCCCATCGGTGCTGCCTTATCAGGTGGTATTGATTCTTCGGCTATAGTGTGTGCCATGCGCTACCTGGAACCTGAGTTACCTATCCACACATTTAGTTTCATTGCTGAAAATGAGTCTATTAGTGAAGAAAAATGGGTGGACAGGGTGAATGAATTTGTCGGGGCAATTCCCCATAAAATTAAAATTGATTCCTCCGATTTACAAAAAGATATAGATAACATACTGAGGGCGCAAGGGGAACCTTTCGGTAGTACCAGTATTTATGCTCAATTCCGAATTTATGAGGAGGCTAAAAAAAATGGCATCATTGTCATGCTCGACGGGCAAGGAGCAGACGAGCTTTTGGCAGGCTATTCTGGTTATCCGGCGGAAAGATTAAAAAGTTTAAAAGAAGAAGGTCGCTATGGTAAAATTATTTCCTTTTTATTCCATTGGTCGAAATGGCCTGACAGAGGATTGAAAAACGCAGTTATCCAGTTTATTGGTCTTGTTACGCCTGCCTTTTTTAAAAATATGGCTCATCAATGGAATGGAAAAAATCCTTGTCCTCCTTGGTTAAACGAACCATTTCTGAAGAGTTCGGGTGTTCGTAGGGTAAATCCGGAAAAGGTTCCTCGAAAAAAGGAAAATATAGGAAGACGAGTTCCAGAAACTTTAAGGCATGTAATGCTAAAGGGAAATCTGATTTCTTTACTTAGGCACGCCGATAGAAATAGTATGCATTGGTCTGTGGAAAGCAGAGTTCCTTTTCTTACTATTCCTATGGCAGGATTTTTACTTTCTCTACCTGAATCCTTCCTCATTGATCAAAAAGGTAGAACTAAAAGTGTTTTCAGAGAAGCCATGCGTGGTATAGTGCCAGATGAAATATTAGATAGAAAGGATAAAATTGGCTTCGCTACCCCTGAAAAGAAGTGGCTTCTTTCGGAGGATTTTAATTTACTTAATAAGCTAAACAGTTTATATGATTTGCCATTTATTCATAAGGTTGGCGTTGAAAAATATATAGATGATTTGAAAAGAGGTAAAAGAAATTTTGATTTTACCGGCTGGAGATTATTGAATTTTAGCAAATGGACTGAAAAGAATATGAGTGTGAATCATGTGAACCAAAAAGGATAAATTAAATGTGCGGAATAGGAGGTGTTTTTCGTCTATCAGGTAAGCAGGTTAATACAGATTTATTGTTGCAAATGAATCAGAAAATCATGCATCGAGGTCCCGACGATGAGGGTGTTTTACTTATAAATACTAACTCTGACAGGATTGTAAATGCTTTTGGTCCTGATACCGATCCTCAATTATTAAATCAATTGGCGCCTCCTGAAAATACGATTAGTGCCAATCTGGGATTTGCATTCCGAAGATTATCTATTCTCGATTTGAGTCCTAAAGGGCATCAGCCTATGCCATCTATTACAGGTAATTGCTGGATTGTCTTCAACGGCGAAATTTATAATTATTTAGAATTACGGGCTGAATTAGAGGCTTTGGGATATGCTTTTAATTCTCATACAGACACGGAAGTTATTTTAAATGCCTATCTTGCATGGGGAGTAGATTGCCAGCAAAGATTCATGGGTATGTGGTCTTTTGCTATTTGGGACAGTCAAAAGAAAAGATTATTTTGCTCC
>Ga0209598_10001057_pt1 | contig 22446 bp, 20 predicted proteins | sample M_140807_EF_Meta_FD_187317 | JGI IMG/M metagenome (GOLD analysis project Ga0209598, IMG submission 187317) | Freshwater microbial communities from Lake Montjoie, Canada to study carbon cycling - M_140807_EF_MetaG (SPAdes) (version 2) | ecosystem: Environmental > Aquatic > Freshwater > Lake...
GACGCGCAGCCAGGATGGCGAAGCGGAGGAAGCATCGAGCGAGCGAAGGCCTGGAGGGCCGAAGTGAGCGTCCGGCGACGGGCATGGGCAGCCCCGAGCGACTCGCAAGCGCGAGAATCACGTGTGAACCGTCTCAGGTCGGGCTCTGCTTTCAGTGAAAATGACGAGTGTCCCGGCGGGAAAGCGGCGTTTCGCCGGGGGGGGTGGGCTGCTACCGTCCCCGCCTATGACAGTCCCCAATCCCACCGACCGCACCGCGCTGATCTGCGGGATCGGCGGCCAGGACGGCGCCTACCTCGCGAAGCATCTCGTTGACCTCGGTTACACCGTCGTCGGCACCAGCCGCGATGCGCAGGCCAGCCGGTTCACCGGCCTCGAACGCCTCGGCATTCGCGACCGCGTCACGCTGATGTCGATGTCGCTGGTCGATTTCCGCTCGACCTTCCAGGTGCTCAAGCGATCGAACCCCGACGAGATCTACAACCTCGCCGGCCAGTCGTCGGTGGGGCTGTCATTCGACCAACCGGTGGAGACTTTCGAGAGCATCGTGGTCGGCACGATCAACCTGCTCGAGGCGATCCGGATGCTCGGCACACCGATCCGCCTCTACAACGCCGGGAGTTCGGAGATGTTCGGTAACGCCGGCGACGAGCCGGCGGGCGAGCACACGGTCCTCAAGCCGCGAAGCCCCTACGGCATCGCCAAGGCGACATCGTTCTGGCAGATCGCACAGTACCGCGAAGCCTATGGCATCCGCGCCGCCACCGGCATCCTCTTCAACCACGAGAGCCCGCTGCGGCCGGAGCGGTTCGTCACGCAGAAGATCGTGGCTGCCGCCTGCCGCATCGCCCGTGGCGAGCAGCAGTCGCTCTCGCTCGGCGACCTCTCCGTCCACCGCGACTGGGGCTGGGCACCCGAGTACGTGGTGGCGATGCACCGCATGCTCCAGCTCGACGCGCTCGAAGACTTCGTGATCGCCACGGGCCAGACGCATTCGCTCGAGGATTTCGTGGCGGCGGCCTTCGCGGCGGTCGGCCTCGACTGGCGACGACATGTCGTCCGCGACCCGAAGCTCGTGCGGCCGACCGAGATCGAGCGGGGCCGCGCCGATACCCGTCGGGCCACCGAGCGGCTCGGCTGGACCGCCCGCCACGCGATGCCCGACGTGGTGCAGATGATGGTCGAGGCCCGGGTCTCCGAGCAGCCCGCCACCCGCCGCGCGGCCTAAAGCCGCGACCGCGATCACTCGGCCTCGAGACCTGCGACCGCACCGGCGGAGATCCGCCGGGCCAGCGGCGTTGACTCCAGATAGAGCGGAAACGCGTGCTTCCTCCCGATAATGTTCGCCGCATCGGTTGCCGCAAACTCCACCGAGCCAGGCAGCCAGCGTCGCGGCATGCCCACCGAGCCGAGCGCGTCGCCGCCCATCTGCGGATCGAGATGTGGAAACATCTTGAGTGCCAGGTCACTGGAGTTCATGACGAGTGTCAGCCGGTCGATTCCCGACGCGGCCGCCGCGAATGGGCCGCGGGGCGCCAGCGCGTCGTGGCGGATCGCTGGGGCAACGAGCACGAGATGCGTCCGGCCGGGTCGGCCCACCCACGGAGCGAAGCCCCGGGCGGGATCGGTTTGCGTCTCGACCAGATCTTCGATCGCACCGACGGCGATCGTGCAGCCAAAGCTGTAGCCGATGATGGCCACGGGCTGCTCCGGGCTCACGTCGCTGAGGAGCCGGGCAAGATAGTGGCCGTCGGCATACGACCGTCGATAGTTGTCGCGGCTGGAGGCGATCAACCGCCCCTGCTGCTGGCTCGGCCATGAGAAGACCACGGTCCGCGGCGGTGCCGAGAACGGACCCTGGGCCTCGAGCCGCCGCGCCACCGACACACCCTGGGCCTTGGCATCGTGGGGCTCGTAGCGGTTGCCGTGGATGAAGATCACCAGCGGCCGTGAAGGATCTGCGAGCAGGGCGGCGACGTCGGACCGCTCCCAGCGGCCGGCGATCCTCTGCTCCACGTCGAACTCGGCGTGCGTGGGCAGGCCACAGATGCCCGGCAGCCTTCGCGTGCTCACGACCCACACGTCCTCGTCCGGGCACTCGGCCGTCGTCGTCGCGGCCATGCCGAGGGAGAGGACAGCCAACGCCAGGATGGCGCGGGCGTCACGGAGGATCGTTGAGAGGTTCATGGCGGTGAGTCGAGCGTCGGCGTTTGGTTTCTTCATCGTCATCATGTGTGTTGCCGCCAGCCTGTGCGATGCAACTCTAGCATCGTTTACCGCACCATCTTTCGCAGTCGTCAAACTCAACTCAGGGTGTTGCGACCGGCATCACCGGCAACCACGGCACCACCGCGCGGCCGCCGCGGGAAAAATCGTGCTGTCGGCATGCCGCGCCGCAATCATGAGGTACGGTTCTGTTGGCGTCGTCGGCGACGACGCCGCATGCGAGCCCCACGCTCGCCTGCCCCATCGGTTCGAGCTGGAGAATCTCGTCATGACTCGTGCAATGTGCCTGACGCTCGTCGTGGCAAGCCTCGCGGCCGCTCCGGGCTGCAGTAGCTGCTTCGGTGGCAGCAGTTGTCGCCGGCCGTCGTTCATGGAGTTCCGTTCGTGCGGCTCGCCCGCACCGGTAGCGGCGCCGTGTGCGGCCCCCGCGCCAGTGTGTGCTCCGGCATGCGAGCCCGCCTGCGGACCCGCCTGCGAGTCGGCCGCGCCCTGCTGCGAGGGCGGCATGGGTGCGCCAATGGGCGGAGCGCCCATCATGGGCCAGCCTGGCACGTTCAGCTGACTCTCGAATCCCGCGGCGGAGGTCCGGAGGGGCTACGTCGCGGATGATGCCGATCTCCCTCTGGTGACGCGCCGTTCACGCCGGCCACGCGTCGGGTAAGTGGCACACTGTGTGTCTGCTCCCGATTCGAACGGCCCGTCACCGGGGGGAGATCGAGGTTTGCCGGGCGGTATACTCGCGGCCTTCGCCGTTCCGGAGCCGCCATGTTCGAGTCGCTGACCGCATCCCTTTCGTCCGCCATCAACTCCCTCCGCGGCCGCGGCAAGCTGACCGAGGCCAACATGCGGGAGGGCCTCGCTGCGGTGCAGACCGCGCTGCTTGAGGCCGACGTTGCCTACGACGTGGCCGACGGGTTCCTGACGCGGGTGGCCGACGGCGCCGTCGGCGCCAAGGTGCTCGAGTCGCTCGATCCGGCCCAGCAGCTCGTCGGCATCGTCCACCGCGAACTCGTCGACCTGATGGGGCCGGTGGACCACTCGCTCCACCTACAGAATGGCACGACCACGATCCTGATGCTGTGCGGCCTGCAGGGCTCGGGCAAGACGACGTCGTGCGCCAAGCTTGCCAGGAAAATCAAGGAGCAGGGCAGGGGCGTGATGCTCGTCGCGGCCGACCTGCAGCGACCGGCGGCCATTGAGCAACTCTCGGTGCTCGGTCGCCAGCTCGACATCCCGGTGCATACCCCGGCCGACATGCCGGGGGGCAGCGCCGATCCCGTCGCCGTCTGCAACGCGGGCGTGGCCCGGGCCAAGAAGGAAAACGTCTCGGTCGTGATCCTCGACACCGCCGGCCGGCTGGCGATCGACGAGGCGCTCATGCAGGAGCTGGCCAAGATCGACCGCACGGTCGGCCCAGATCAGGTCTATCTCGTGGTCGACGCGATGACCGGCCAGGACGCCGTGAAGAGCGCCAAAGCCTTCAATGAGGCCCTCGAACTCGATGGCGTGATCATGACAAAGCTCGACGGCGACGCCCGCGGCGGCGCGGCCTTATCGGTCAAGAACGTCACCGGGGTGCCGATCAAGTTTATCGGCACCGGCGAGCAGATCGAGGCTTTGGAGGACTTCCATCCCGAGCGAATGGCCGGCCGGATCCTCGGCATGGGCGACGTGGTCTCGCTCGTCGAGGAGGCCCAGCGGAAGTTCGACCAGGATGAGATGAAGCGGCAGGAGGAGCGGTTGAAGGCAGGCGAGTTCACGCTCGATGACTTCAAGAAGATGCTCCTCCAGACGCGGCGGCTCGGCCCTCTTGGCAAGGTGCTCGGGATGATCCCGGGCATGGGGGGCATGCAGGAGATGCTCGGCGGGGCCGACCTCGAGAAGGACATGAACCGGCTGTTCGGGATCATCGACTCGATGACGCAGGACGAGCGGCGAAACCCGTCGCGGATTGTCGACCAGTCCCGCCGGCGTCGGATCGCGAAGGGTGCGGGAGTCGAAATCCAGGAGGTGAGCGACCTCGTCAAGCAGTTCGACGGCATGGCGGCGATGATGAAGGGCATGGCGGGCCTGGGCATGCGAGAGCGGATGCAGCAGGTGCAGCAGCTCCAGTCGCAGCTCGCGAACCCCAACGCTCGGATCGGCAAGCCGAAGGGCGACACGGGTCGGCGGCTGACGGCCGACGAGCGGCGGAAGCTCAAGAAGCAGCGGGACAAGGATGCCCGCCGCAAGAAGCGCGACGGACGGGACTGATCCGGATCAGGCCGATCAGTACACACCGCCGTCGGCGATGCTGCCCATCACGGCGAACGTCTGCTTGTCGATGGCGAACTCCGTGAACTGGACGGAGCCATCGCACATCACGCCGTTCATTCCGCCCGGATGGAGGCTGTACCAGCCTGACATGCAGGCACGAAAACTCGTACCCGTGTTCGGCTCGGCACCATCGGGGATCGCGGTGCACTTCCCGTAGTCGCCGAGCAGCGTGCGATCCTGAGGCACCGTCTGCGATGAGGTGAAATTGCCCCAGGAAAAGGCCCAGAACGACCGGCGGCCCCATTCCGTGTTGCCGTTCGCCGGAGCCGTGTTGCGATTGGTCGACTCCGCCACGAGGAGGGTCTTCGACAGGCCATCCGTGATCGCCTTCACCTTTTCGGGGTGCAGTGCGAAGGTCTCGTCGATGCGCCGGGTCGTCGGATCCTGACGGACCGCGTGCATCGGACCCCGCCATCCAGCATGCACAGGCGTGCCTCCGGAGTTCGCGGTGGAGGTGCTGGTCTGATATGGCGGCGGGAGATCCTCCCAGAGATACCAGGTGACGGAACCGTTGCCGCGGCCGGCGTTGGCCCGATAGGAGCCCGGCCAGTATTGGTTCGTCCACGTGGCTGACGGCACGGTGAGCTGCATCGGGTAGTCGGTCGGGCAGGTGTACATCGGCACCGGCGTCTCACGGAGCTGCTTGATTGCCGGGTCGTTCGCCTCGATGTTCAGGTTCGGCTTATACAGGTCCTTGAGCTGCGTGTTCTCGGAATACGGCATGATCTCCAGCGTCCAGCCGCTGCCCAGATTGCCGCTCGCACCAGTGCCTTTAGGCACGGGGGTGGCCGCGGCGATGATCAGCGCGTTGCCGTACGGGTAGACTCGCCTGGCCGATTCGTAACTCAGGCACGCCAGCCCGATCTGCTTGAGGTTGTTTTGGCAGGACGACCGCCGGGCCGCCTCGCGGGCGCTCTGCACCGCCGGCAACAGCAAGCCGATGAGCGTGGCGATGATCGCAATCACCACCAGGAGCTCCACGAGCGTGAACGCTCGACGCAGGGTCACCCCGGCTCGGCTGATGCAGCCACGACTGAACATCGAATCCCTCCCGCGGTTACGAACTGCTGGAACCCCGAATCACCGTCGGGCCGCCCCCTCGTCTTATCGGCAATGGTCCCGCGAACGTGCGGCGGCGTCAACATCGCCAGTCAGACGAACGATTCACTATTTCTGCACGGCTGCTGCGGGAATCTGCATTCGTTCCTGATGGCGAATTCGGTTGCACACTGGGGGTTTCGGGTCGGGATTCGCCGGCCGCGGAAAGGCCTCCAGTTGCCGCATGCTCGTTTGGCCTACAGCGACATCGAGCATCCGGCCGAACCGTCGAAACACGCTCTCCTGGCGGTAGGGGATGCCGTGCCGCTCGCAGAGCGACTTCACCAGCGGTTGGATGCGGGTGTACTGCCGCATCGGCAGATCAGGGAACAGGTGGTGCTCGATCTGGTAGTTGAGCCAGATGCTCAGATAGTCGGTCACCTCGCTGCCGCAGTGGTAGTTCGCCGAGCCCATCACCTGCGTGACGTAGAACTCGTCCTTCCGGTCGTAGTGGAAGGCAAACCGATAGAGATCGTCGGCGGTGTGGTTGGGGCCGATCACCAGAAAGGCATGGGCGTTGGTCATGGCCTCGGCCAGGAGCTTGTTGATCAGCACGCACCAGACGGCGGTGGTGCCCAGTGGCAGAAACAGCAGCGGCACGACACCGAAGTGCCAGGTGGCGTAGGGCAGGTAGCAGACCAGCCACAGCCGGCGGACGGCCGGGCGTCGGAAGTCGATGACACTGCCCACCGTCAGAGAGACGATCTTCTCGTGCCGCAGTCGCTTGCGGCTCTTCGGATCGAGCACGCTCATCGAGTTGGGGGCGTAGTAGATGATCTTCCAGGTGCAGGCCACCACCGCGATCAGGGCGTACTTCAGCCACACCGGCACCCGCATGCCACGGAGAAACTCAAGGTGCCGCTCGGCCACGTCCGGATCGGCGTCCTCGCCGGTGTGGTAGTGATGAAGCACATTGTGCTCGTAGTCCCAGGCCTGGGGATGGAGCCAATCGAACCAGTCGATGAACCGTCGCCAGCCGCGGGCGAATACCCGGCTCGTATACCGCGCTGGAATCCCCGGCACGCGGTCATAGCCGCGGTGGATGATGTGGTGGGCAAGCAGCCAGCGGGTGAACTGCCCGAGGCTGAGAAAAAATGCCGACGCCGGATTGGGGATGATCCAGGCGGTGGCGTAGCCGAGGAGCGTGGCGACGATTCCATACCGTTCGATCCTGCGAAGGTGAACGAAGTCGGCCGGGCCGATCTGCCGGTAGACGTCGGCCTTCAGCCGCTCGATGGCGGCGCAGAAGCCCGACACATCCATGGTTTCCAGGTCGACGGTCGAAGTCGCGGTGGGATGATCGCCGGTCACTTTTTTCACCGATTCCTCTGGGATTACGCCGAAAACAGGGGGCAACGGGGCAGGCCTTGGGTTCCGGCGAAGCCCGGCTACCATAAGGGGCTCGTCGATCCCCGAGCATTCCTTGGCTTTTTGGAGATTCCCGACCGTGGCAGTGGCGATTCGAATGAAGCGGATGGGCCGGAAGAACCGCGAATACTACCGGATCTGCGCAACCGACCGGCGCAGCCCCCGCGACGGCCGCGTGATTGAGGAACTCGGCACCTACGATCCGCACGTGCCGGACACCGACGCCCGCTGCACGCTCAACGGCCCGCGGGTCGATTACTGGATCTCCGTTGGCGCCCAGCCGAGTGACGCGGTCCGCGTGCTGATTAAGAAGTATGGCACCAACGGCACGCACATCACGCAGATGGAGGCGGCCCGCGCCAAGCTCTCGATGCCACGGATCGTCCCCGATCCAGGCGAGCCGGCCTTCGTGCCCGCGCCCAAGACCGAACCTGCGGCCGAGGCACCTGCCGCGGCCCCCGTGGCCGAAGCGGTGGCGGAAGCCGTCGCCGAGCCTGCAGCCGAAGCCCCCGCCGAAGAGCCGAAGGCCGAGTGAGCCCGCGTCGCTCCGATCCCGCCCAGCCCGGCGGCCGGACGACCGCGCCGATCGCGTCGCCGTCATGCGCATCGATATCGTCACGCTGTTCCCCGAGATGTTCACGAGCTTCCTCGATGGAAGCCTCCTTGGGGCCGCGCGCCGCGCGGGTCTGATCGACGTCCGGCTGACGAACATCCGCGAATTCGCCGAGGGAGTGCACCGGCAGGTGGACGACCGCCCCTACGGCGGCGGTCCTGGCATGCTGCTGATGCCGGGCCCGGTCGTGGCCTGCGTGGAGTCCGTGCAGAGTGACTCCGCCGCTCAGGGCCGCACGTTCCTGCTCACGCCCGGCGGTCGGCAACTCAACCAGTCGGTGGTCGAGGAACTCGCAACCCTCGACCGGATCGTGCTGGTCTGCGGCCGCTACGAAGGGTTCGATGCCCGGATCGCCGCCACGCTCGCCGCTGAGGAACTCTCGATCGGCGACTACGTGCTCTCGGGCGGCGAGGTCGCTGCGATGGTCGTGGTCGATGCCGTCGCCCGTTTGCTGCCCGGCGTCCTCGGCCACGAGGAGAGCGCGGGCCAGGATTCATTCTCGGGAGCCGACCGGCTCATCGAGGGCCCCCAATACACGAGGCCGCGGGAGTTTCGCGGCCTCGCCGTACCCGAGATCCTGCTCTCGGGCGACCATGGCCGGATCGCCACCTGGCGGCGCGAGCAGGCCGTCGCGGCGACCGCGAAGCGAATCCAGCCGCAGCCCGTCCATTCCCCCAGTTACTCGTAACGAGCCACCCGTAACCAGCCACCCCGAAAAGGAGCGCATCGTGAGTCGCAAACTGCTTGCCACCGTCGAGGCCTCGAGCCTCAAGCCCGAGACCGCCAAGTTTGAGATCGGCGACACCGTCGATGTCCACACCCGGATTCTCGAAGGCGAGAAGGAACGTGTTCAGATCTTCAACGGTGTCGTGATCGCCAAGAGCGGCGCCGGCAGTCGCGAGATGTTCACGGTCCGCCGGATCGTGGCGGGCGAAGGCGTGGAGCGGAAGTTCCCGGTCCACTCGCCAAAGATCGCCAAGATCGAGGTCAAGCGGTCGGGCGTGTCGAAGCGGGCGAAGCTCTACTACCTCCGCGACCGCTCGGGCAAGTCGACCCGCCTCCGCGAGAAGCGGGACGATGTGGTGGCCGAGAAGCCGGCCGCCGGCAAGGGCAAGAAGGCCGTCGCCACCTCCTGATCTCCTGATCTGCAGGCCTCACCGTGGCGACGTCCCGCGACGAACTCGGTCGCCGCGGCGAGGACGAAGCGGCGAAGTATCTCCGCGGACTCGGCTACCGGATCGTCGGCCGCCGCGAGCGGGTGCTCCGCGGCGACATCGACATCGTGGCCCTCGACGGCCGCACGGTGGTCTTCGTCGAGGTCCGCACGCGATCCGACACCGCCCACGGCCATCCGGCCGAAACGGTGGGCTTTGCCAAGCAGCGGCGTCTCGCCACCCTCGTCAACGCCTACATCCGCCGCCATCGGCTCGAGGACCAGAGCGTGCGGATCGACGTGGTGGCAGTCACCTTCGACGCCGCCGGCAAGCCCGTCGTCGAGCACTACCAGAATGCCTTCGACGATCCCGGGTGAGAGAGATGGTGCGACGTCGGCGAACCACCACATCGCCGCAGGTTGGCACCCTGCGCTCAAACGCCGCCGACCGTGTCTTCCAGTGCAGGTTGACAACCCGCACCTACGTCTTGAAGCATGTCGGCAGACCGCTCAACCGCCGCGCATCTGGAGATCGGATAGCTCGTCCGGGGATTGGAACACGGTCAGGCAATCGGACGGCAGCCGGCGGGCGAGTTTGGCGAGCCGCTCGCGAACCTTCGCCCGCGACGACTTCGAGGGAACTTCACGGATCAGGATGCCGGAAACCTGCTCGGGCCGCCGCTGGGCGATCGACGCGTAGATCTCGGGATCCCGCTCGCCCGAGTCGCCCACGAGCACGAACCGCCGCCCCGGGAAGTCGTCGATGATGCGGTCGATCGTCCGCCGCTTGCCACGCTTCCGTGACGGCAGCCGCCCGAGCGGCGTCGAATCCTTGAGGCGGAAGAGCTTGAGGTGCATCGAGCCCGCGGGCAGGCCGGCCTGACCGAGAAAGCGGCACAGCGGATCGGAGAGCTGCCAGGGGCTGCTCGACACGTAGTGAAACTCCGCTCCGGCCTCCCTCCACCGCCGATAGGTTTCGGGCATGCCCTCCACGGGAACAAACTCGCGGAGCAGCGTGTTGCGGAGGAGCTCACGCTTGTCGGCGACGTTGCTGAACTTCACCGTATCATCGATGTCGGAGATCACCGACGTGCCTGAGTCCTCGACGAGGTGAACGCATCCCGTCCCGGTCGGAACGCCGTCTCCCTCGTCGCCGGCCGGATCGGCCATGCCGGCATACTCGAGCCGCCGTCCGGCCACCCCGTCGGAGACCGTCCACGCGGCCAAGAAGTCGTCGTCGAACTCCACCCGCGTCTCGAAATGGCCCGCCTTGTCCGTATAACCGACATCGACGACACGATCGCCGAGCGTGATCCGGACGCGGTGTCCCGCGACCCTGCGAAAGAGAAACATCTCCGCCCTGCGGCGGAAAATGTCGGAGGCCATTTCCGCCTCGTCGAGATCGAGCAGCCGCCGCAGCACGGCCACCGCCAGCACCCGCCGACGGCTTCGTTCGGGCAGTGGCCGGGCGACCATGCCCGCCAGCCGAGCCGTCCACCCGTGCGGCGTTCGGCTCGCGTAAGTGGGGAAGAAGACGATCATGCCGCGGATGGCTGCCGGGATGCTTGCAACGGTGGAAGGGTCATCTTACAACCTTCGCGAGCCTGACGGCCGAAGCTATGGGCGCCGTCGGCCACGTGGAGGAAAGAATGGGCGTTAAGAAAACGGGCAAGGGTCGGCGGAAACTTGGTCAGAAAAAGCGGCGGATGCGGGCTCGTATCCGGCACCGTAAGGGCTGATTCACGGCGCAGCCGGTGGCCCTTCCGACACGACCGGCAGGGTCTGCCACCAGTGCTGCATCCAATCGCCGGCGCACCCGGCCTTTTCAGTTGCCGCGCGACCACCGTGGGGTAGGGTTGCGTGGCTGTTGGTGACGGCCGCACGATGCGGCTTGAACTCGTCCCGCTTGTCTGCGGGCACCACGGCCGTCCGAGGAGACGGATCGATGCGTGCGCAGGATTGGGCCCGTCGGCTGCTGGCTTCAACGGCGGTGGTCGCCGTCGTGTCGGCGAGCGGCTGCAAGTCACTCAACGAGCGGTACATCGCGATGGAGGTCTGGAAGTACGAAAAGTGCTTCGGGCACCTGCCGCCCGGATTCACGCCACCGGGCGCGGCGATCGCCGCGCCGGCTGCGGCGCCGCGAGTCTGCGGCCAGCAGTCGCAGTCGCAATGCTGCGAATCGGCGCCGGTCTCGTCGGGCTGCAACTCCTGCGAAGGCGGTGGGACCGTGGTCGAGGGCGGCATGCCTGCGGGCATCCCCGCCGGCGCGGTGGTGCCCTCCGGACCTGGCGGATCGCCGGGCCCGGCTGCCTCGCTGCCAACGCCGGCCGGCGTCACGGCGGGCAAGCCGGTGGTGATCTCCGACGAAGTCGTCATTCCTTAATCGGAACAGACCCCGCGGCAGGGGCCACGCGGTCGCGGTGGCGGAAGAGCGTCGCGTTTCCGGCAACGCCCATGCGACCTGCGCATCCCTACCCCAGGGTCTCGTTTGGCCCGGGAAACGCCCGCCGCTCGACATCGATCCGCCAGCGGGCCAACGCGTCGGCGATCGTCGCCTTGGCGTCGGCGTAGCCGCGGACGAACTTGGGCACGCGGTCGGGGGAGAGCCCGACGAGATCGTGCATCACGAGCACCTGCCCGTCGCAGTCGGGGCCGGCTCCGATACCGATCGTGGGAACATGCAGGGCCTTGGTGATCGCGGAGGCCACCGCCCGCGGAATGCACTCAAGCACAACAGCAAACGCGCCGGCGTCGGCCGCAGCCCGGGCGTCGACCATGAGCCGATCCTCGTCGCGCTGCATCCGGTAGCCACCAAGCTGGTGCACCGCCTGCGGTCGCAGCCCGACGTGCCCCATCACCGGGATGCCGGCGGCAACGATCCCGGCGATCACGTCGGCCTGCCCGGCGGTGCCCTCGAGTTTCACCGCCTGGCAGCCGGTCTCCTTGAGAATCCGGGCGCAGGCCTCGACCGCCGTCCGCACGCCAAGATGCTGGAGCGGAAAGGGGAGGTCGACGACGACCATCGCCCGCGAGACGGCCCGCGACACGATCTCGCCGTGGTAGATCATCTGCTCGAGCGTGGCGGGGATGGTCGAGGAGCGGCCGGCGACCACCATCGCCACGCTGTCGCCGACGAGCACGCAGTCGACACCGGCATCGTCGGCGAGCCGGCCAGTGGGCCAATCGTAGGCCGTGACCATGGAGAGCGGCCGGGCCCGCTCCCTGGCGGCGGCCAGATCGAGCACAGTGACCCGCCGCGAGGTGCTGGGTTGGGTCGTCATGAGGGCCTCCGCCAACGGTTTTCCGCGAGTGTACACCGGTCGGAAGGGCCTCCAACTCGTGCCCGCCCAGGCCGCGCCGAAATCCCGGGCAGCCCAAGGGGTGACCTTGCGGCGGCATTGTGCCAGCCTATAATCGCGGGGCTTTCGGAGGCTCGAATTCCGCTGCTCTGGCGGTGGTTTTCGAACCTGCGGATGACTCCTGCGGGTGTAGCTCAGTTGGTAGAGCACCACGTTGCCAACGTGGTTGTCGTGGGTTCGAATCCCATCACCCGCTTCGTCCCGTGTCTCGGTGTCGACTGGGCCGGCCAGGATGTCCTGGTGGCGGCATGGCGGCTCCGAGAATGTCCCCGCCCTTCCGTCGTGCCGCTCTCCCCAGGGAAATCTCCCGAGGGACGTCTCCGCGGGCGGGATGCCTTTGTCAACGACCCTCGTTCCGGAACCGTTCATGTCAGCGTCCGAAGCATCCGCCGTCGCCAGCCCCGAAGCCTCCGAGGGCCTGCCCAAGCCTCTCGCCCTTGATGTTTCCGTCGACACCGTCTCGACCTGCCAGCGGCGGGTGAAGGTGACGATCCCCCGCGAAGACATTGACCGCTATCGCGATGAGGCGCTCGGTGACCTCGTACCAACGGCGCTGCTGCCTGGTTTTCGGCCAGGCCGTGCCCCGCGACGGCTCGTCAGCAGCCGATTCAAGTCGGAACTCTCCGACCAGATCCGCTCGAAACTGCTCACCGACGCCATGACGCAGGTGTCTGAGCAGCAGAAACTCTCGCCGATCAGCGAGCCCGAACTCGACGTCAACGCGGTGCTTCTGCCCGACGATGGCCCGATGACCTTTGAGTTTTCGATCGAGGTCCGGCCTGAGTTCGAGATGCCGAAGTGGAAGGGTCTGTCGATCTCCCGTCCCGCCCGCGAGATCAGCGATGCCGACGTGGACGAGGCGCTCGGCGGCCACCTCCGCGAACGCGCCCGATTCGTGCCGCACGACGGCGCCGCATCCGCCGGCGATCTGATTGTCGCGAAGCTCGTCTTCAAGGACGGCGACCGGGTGCTGTCGGAGGCCGACGAGGCCGAGATCATCGTCCGCGACCGGCTCTCGTTTGCCGATGCCGAGCTCCCTGGCTTCGCGAAGCTCGTCGCCAAGGCCAAGCCGGGCACGACCGTCACCGCCACCGTGAAGGTGTCGGACGAGGCGGCCCTCGAGGACGTCCGCGGCAAGGACGTAACCATGGAGCTGACCGTCCTCGATGTGAAGCGGCTCGAACTTCCCGAGATGACGCCGACCCTTTTGGAAGAGCTCGGTGGCTTCGACTCGGCCGACGCTCTCAAGGCTGCGGTCCGAAAGCAGCTCGAGGGGCAGCTTGAGTGGCACCGCCGCAAGCAGGTTCGGCAGCAGGTGGCCAGTGCCCTGACGGCCTCGGCCTCGTGGGAACTGCCCCCGGCGCTGCTGCGACGTCAGGCCCAGCGGGAGCTCGAGCGGGCGATCCTCGAACTCCGGCGGAGCGGCTTCGACGACGACTCGATCCGCCGATACGTCAACGAACTCCGCCAGAGCGTGATGGCGAGCACGGCTCGCGCCCTCAAGGAGCACTTCATCCTCGAAAGGATCGCCGAGGATGAGGGGATCGCCGACACTGCCTCCGACTACGACGAGGAGATCCGCGCGGTCGCCGCGCAGTCGGGCGAGTCGCCCCGTCGCGTGCGGGCCAGTCTCGAGCGGCGCGGCCTCATGGACGTGCTCCGCAACCAGATCATTGAGCGCAAGACGGTCGACTTGATCACGTCCCATGCGTCGTTCAAGGACACGCCGTTCGAGTTCTCCCGGCCTGATTCCGAGGCGATCGACCACGCCGTCTGCGGCATTGTCGTGGGCGAGGAAGAGATTCCGACCGCCACCCAGCCTGAGCCCACCCCCCGGCCCGGCCAGCGTGGCTAGCCGGCAGCCCGGCCGTTGCCCCGATCCGTCACCCCCAGCACAGCCCATGCACCGCCACGACCACCACGCATCACCGTTTCTTCCGTCCGTGACGGCAGCCTCCGCGTCGAGCGCCTACCGCGACTACCAGCGGCAGCGGACGATGACGCTCGGGGATCTGCTGCTCGAAAACCGGATCATCCTCCTGCAAGGCGAGATCTTTGACGGCAACGCCAACGAACTCGTGATGAAGTTGCTCTATCTGCAGAGCGAGAACCGCCGGAAGGACATCCACTTCTACATCAACTCGCCCGGTGGCAGCGTGACGGCGACGATGGCGATCTACGACACGATGCAGATCCTCTCTTGCCCGGTGGCGACCTACTGCGTCGGCCTGGCCGCCAGCGGTGGCGCCGTGCTGCTCGCCGGCGGTGCCAAGGGGAAGCGATTCGTCCTGCCGCATGCCAAGGTGATGATCCATCAGCCCTACGGCCAGGTGGGTGGACAGGTGAGCGACATCGAGATCCAGGCTGACGAGATCATCAAGACGCGGGCGGTTCTCAATGAGATCCTGGCCCACCACACCGGCCAACCGATCGAGCGGATCGCCAGAGACACTGATCGCGACCGTTACCTTTCGGCGACCGAGTCGAAGGAGTACGGCCTCGTCGACGAGGTGCTGACGAAGCCGCCGGTGCTGCCCGAGGAGCAGGAGAAGGACTGAGCCCAGCGTCGTCCGTTCCGCCATCCAGAAAAGAAACCCACGCCATGCCCCTGATTCCCTACGTCATCGAGAAGAGCGGCCGCGAAGAGCGGGCGATGGACATCTACAGCCGCCTGCTCAAGGACCGCATTGTGTTCCTGGGCACGCAGGTGAACGACGAGGTGGCCAATGCCATCGTCGCCCAGTTGCTCTTCCTGCAATCGGACGACCCCAAGAGCGACATCCACCTCTACATCAACTCGCCCGGCGGCAGCGTGACAGCAGGTCTCGCGATCTATGACACGATGCAGTTCGTGACCTGCGATGTGGCCACCTACTGCATCGGCCAGGCCGCCTCGATGGGAGCGGTGCTGCTCGCCGCCGGAGCCAACGGCAAGCGACGGGCCCTGCCCAACGCTCGAATCATGATCCACCAGCCGCTCGCCGGCATGGAGGGCACTGCTGAAGAGATCATGATCCATGCCAAAGAGTTCAAGAACATCAAGCACAAGCTCAACGGCATCCTGCTCAAGCACACGGGCCATCCTTTGGAGAAGATCGAGCAAGACACCGATCGGGACCGGTTCATGTCGGCGCAGGAGGCGCGAGACTACCGGCTGATCGACGAGGTGATCGAGCGGATGCCGGCCGACAAGACGGCCTGACCGGCCCCGCCCCTCGGCCCCAAAAGGGCCGTCATCCACGGGCGATCCTGCGGTTGCGGGAGGGTGTCGGGGTTTGCTAGCGTCCCCCGCCCGGCAGAAGCCGGGTGACAGCCTGCCCGAGGACGAGCGGCCTCATGGCCGCTGCCCGGGTGCTCGGAGACGCTTCGATGTGGTCGCACGACCGATGCCGGTGGCACGCGAGCCGATGGACAGCCATCGTCGCGGTCTCGTGCGTCTTGGCCGCGGGCTGCAAGAGTGACTTGAGTCAGCAGTTGCTGGAGCGGGAACTCCGCTACCAAGAGGATCAGATCTATCAGCTCCAGGACGAGCTCCAGGAGAAGTGCGCCCGCCTCGACATGCTGTCGGGCGAGAATCAGAACCTCCGGAAGCAGCTCGGCGTGAACCCTGGCGACTCGCTGGGCCGATCGCGGACGGGTGCACCCCGCCCCGCCTCGTCGCCGGTCACGGTGCCGCCATCCCTCCATATCCCGGAGGCGATCCGCGCCCCCGCACCCGCCGCTCTCCCGCTGGCGCCGCCCGCGCTCGACAACATTCCACCGCTCCCGGTGAAGCCGTCATCGACGTCTGAGTCAACTCCCCTCGCGTTGCCTGAGCCTGCCGATTCCGCAGCAGTGACACCGGTCAGCCCACCGGAAGCGCAGCCGCTGCCGGTCGCCATCCCCGTGGCCTACGACCAGCCCTTGGCCGACAACCGACCCATCAGAATCGAGATCAACACTGCGACCACGACCTGCTTCGACGACAATGGCGATGGAGCGACCGACGGCATCGCGGTGACGTTCGAGCCCCGCGACGCTGCCGAGAAGCTCGTGCCCGCGCCCGGCGTCGTGGCGATCATGGTGTTCGACGTCTCGGCCCCATCGACGCCGATCGCCTCCTGGACCATCCCGACCGAGCAGGCCGCCACTCACTTCCGGCCGACCACACGACTCCGTGGGATGCACTTTCCGCTCCGCTGGACCGGCGGACCACCGACCGGCGACCATGTGCGGGTGGCCGTGCGAATCACCGGCCCCGAAGGGGCGGTGCTCGAAACCGACGCCACGATCCCGACACGTTGACGTCAGGTAGCTCAGCCAACGGCCAAGCACGTCCTGCCGCCGGCTCGTATGTCGACGGCGGCACCTAAAGGCGGGCTCAGCCCAACGCGACGCAGGATGCGGAGCGAACCTCAGCCGGCAATGGCCACGATGGCATTGCCGGCGACGCAGGATGCGGAGCGAACCTAGCCGGCAATGGCCACGATGGCATTGCACGCGACGCAGGATGCGGAGCGAACCTCAGCCGGCAATGGCCACGATGGCATTGCACGCGACGCAGGATGCAGAGCGAACCCCAGCCGGCAATGGCCACGATGGCATTGCCGGCGTAATTACAGCCCGCGGTCTTCGAGGAAGTTGAGCAGGTCGGCAACGCGGTTGGAGTAGCCCCACTCGTTGTCGTACCAGCTCACCACCTTGACGAAGTTCCCCAGGCCGATCGTATCGACCGCCGAGAAGATCGAGCTGTGCGGGTCGCCCTTGAGGTCGGTCGACACCAGTTCCTTGTCGGTGTACCGCAGGATCCCCTTGAGCGGACCCTCGGCGGCTTTCTTCATCGCCGCGTTGATGTCGGCCGGCGATGCGTCCTTGCCCAGGATCGCCGTGAAGTCGACGACGCTCACCGTCGGCGTCGGCACGCGGAAGGCCATGCCGGTGAACTTCCCCTGCAGGGCCGGGATCACAAGGCCCACGGCACGTGCCGCACCGGTGCTCGAGGGCACGATGTTGAGGGCCGCGGCCCGGGCGTCTCTCAGGTCCTTGGCGGCCGTGTCGACGGTCTTCTGCGAGTTGGTGTAGGCGTGCACCGTGGTCAAGAGACCCCGGTCGATGCCCCAGGTCTCGTGGAGCACCTTGGCCACCGGCGCCAGGCCGTTGGTGGTGCAGGAGGCGTTGGAGATCACGTGGTGCTTCTTGGGGTCGTACATCTCGTTGTTGACGCCGAGCACGATCGTCAGGTCTTCGTTCTTGGCCGGGGCCGAGATCACGACCTTCTTGACGCTGTCTCGCTTGTGGGCGACTGCCTTGGTGGCATCGGTGAAGAAGCCGGTGCTCTCCACGACGATCTGCACGTCCTGGCTGCCCCATGGGATCGAGCCTGGATCCTTCTCGGCAAACACGTGGATCTTCTTGCCGTCCACGAACAAGTCGTTGCCCTCGTAGCCGACCTTGCCCTTGAAGGGACCGTAGTTGGAGTCGAACTCGAGGAGGTGGGCGTTGGTCTTGGCGTCGGTGAGGTCGTTGAGGGCCACCACCTGCACGTCGCCATTGAGGCCGTACTTCTCGTAGATGGCGCGGTAGGTGAGGCGGCCGATGCGGCCGAAACCATTGATGCCGACGCGAATGGGCACGGCGAGTCTCCTGGGAAGCGTGTCTACGGGCCCGGCTACTCCGCTCCGTTGCGGACGCCGACGCCTTGTGTGGCGGGGCCGGGATGATACACGCCCCCGCCATAACCGCTCAAACGACGCACGTACTACGGCGGAAAGCAGGCTAGATGCGAGCCTGACGAGCCAAACCCGACAAGCCGAATCCGCCGGGCGGGCGGTGAAAGTCTCGGCTTCGGAAGGCAAGGATATGCCTACTCGCCTCGACTTCCCCCGACCCGCCCGGCTGCCTGGTCCTGAAAGCGGCAGAGCCAGAACCGCCTGCCGATCAACGACTCTTTGCGAGGGGTTGCCCGTGCCCGGGAGCCGGCGTTGCTTTCTCCGCGCAGCCAGGATGGCGGAGCGGAGAAAGCATCGAGCGAGTGAAGGGCAGGATGCCCGTAGCGAGCGTCCGGCGACGGGCACGGGCAACCCCGAGCCCCACCATGGAGCCCGAACAATCCGCCGCGGGTAAACTCCCGTCCATGCCATCCCCCGTCGTCGAACTTGAAAACGTCCGCAAGGCGTTCGCCATGCCCGGTGGCGAGACGGTGGCCGTGCTCGATATCGACCGCTTCGCGCTCGACGAGAAGGAGCAGGTGGCCCTCACCGGCCAGAGCGGCTCCGGAAAATCGACGCTGCTCCACGTGATCTCCGGGATCATGCGGCCCGACACCGGCCGCGTCCGCATCGCCGGCCACGACATCACCCGGCTCGGCGAGGCGGCCACCGACAGGATTCGCGCCGACACGCTCGGCCTCGTGTTCCAGCAGTTCAACCTCCTGCCCGGGTTCACGGCGCTGGAGAACGTGCTGGTCGCGATGTCGTTCGGCAGTGGCAAGCCCGACCGCTGGCGGGCCGCCGACCTGCTCGCCTCGGTTGGCCTCTCCCACCGCCTTGATCACAAGCCGGGCGAACTCTCGATCGGCCAGCAGCAGCGGGTGGCCGTAGCCCGGGCGCTCGCCAACCGGCCGCGGGTGGTTCTCGCCGATGAGCCCACGGCGAGCATCGACACCGCCCACCAGGATCAGGTGATCGATCTGCTCACCAGCACCTGCGCCGAGCACGACGTCGCCCTGCTCGTCGTCACCCACTCCCCTGAAGTCGCCGCCAGGTTCCCGAAGCGCCTCCGCCTCGAGGACTTCAACCGTGCGGCCGTCCATCACGGCTAAGCCGTCTCACCACGACCCGCCTCATCACGACCCATGTCACTCTAATCCATGTCACTCTTCGGCATCGCCTGGCGCACCATCCGGCAGCGGCTCCTGACGAGCGGCCTGACGGCCTTGTCGCTCGCCCTCGGCGTGGCGCTCGTCGTCGCCACGCTGGTGATCGGCAACATCGTCACGCAGGCGTTCAAATCCGGCTCGGGCCTGGGCTACAACATGATCGTGGGGGCGAAGGGCAGCCCGCTGCAGCTGGTGCTCAACAGCGTTTATCTGGTCAGCAAGCCGATCGAGAACATTTCCTGGGCGTTCTACGAGGAGTTTCTCCCCGCAGCGTCCCGCCCCGACGGCGTCGCCGGCACGTTCGCCGGCAGCGTGCAGACCGCCGTGCCGATCTGCATGGGGGACTATTTCAGCGGCTACCGCGTGATCGGCACCAGCGCCTCCTACTTCGACCGGCTCACCTACGGCGGCGGTGCTCCGTCGGGACTGCCCCGCTGGCTCGGCAGGCTGCTCGGCCGCTCCACCGCCGCCGCGCCGCCTCGGACCTTTGCCTTTGCCGAGGGCCGAAACTTCCGTGACGACGAGTTCTTCGGCGGCGTGCTCGGCTGCGAGGTGGCCGCAAAACTCGGTCTGAAGGCGGGCGACCCCTTCGCGCCCACGCACGGCGCCGACGACGGCCTCGTCCACGATCCATTCACCGTTACCGGCGTCCTCGCCCGAACCGACACCCCCGTGGACCGCGGCGTGTACGTCAACATGGAGGGTTTTTACCTCCAGGAAGGACACGCGAAGCCGGTCGAGGGGGCGACGGCAGCGAAGCCCGTGGAGCACGCCAGCGGCACGCCCGCGCCACTCCCTCGCGAGCAGCGGGAGGTGACGGCGATCCTCGTGGAGACGGTCTCACTGCCGGGCCTGCCCGCGGAGCTCACCGCCATGGCGCTCAAGACGCAGATCAACGAGGGCCGTGACGGCCAGGCAGCCGAGCCGATCCGCGAGATCAGCGTGCTGCTTGGGCTCTTCGTGCGGCCGCTCGAGCTCTTGCTGTTGCTCGTGACCACGCTCGTCGTGATCGTCTCGGCGATTGGGATCCTCGTGAGCATGGTCGGTTCGTCGCTGGAGCGGAGCCGCGACGTGGCCGTGATGCGGGCGCTGGGGGCCAGCCGCGGCCAGGTGCTCGCCACGGTGCTGATCGAGGCGGTGATCCTGGCCCTGGGTGGAGGCCTCGCCGGCTGGGCGCTCGGCCACGTGCTCGTGGCCGCGATCGGCCCGTTGATCACCACCAACGCGGGCGTCTCGGCAACGGTCCTCTCCGCGGCCCCGACCGCTGAACTGTTGCTCGTGCCCTTCCTGATCGCCCTGGCGATCCTGGCCGCCCTGATGCCGGCCCTCGCCGCCTACCGCACCGACGTCGCCAAGTGGCTGGGCTGAGGTCCGCTCAGAAAGCCGACCGGCCGTAAGGCCGCGGGCGTCCCCACACGCTGGGGCCAGTGTTCAAGCCGACCGGCCGTAAGGCCGCGGGCCGGTGGTGCGCCGCTCGGGGCTGCCCATGCCCTCTCGCTGGACGTTCGTCTCGGCCCTCCAGGCCTCAACTCTCTGCATGTCCGCTGCGCTCCGCCATCCTGGCTACGCTTGCTCCCATAGCTTGCTCAAGGGCACGGGCAGCCCCTCGCTGTCCTCCGATTCCAGGGCGACACTGTGAGCCGCAGGCTGCGGGATCGGGGCGAGGATCGCGAGCGTCGGCTATCCTGCCGTTGGCGAGCGAACTCGTCCCGTCCCGCAGCCGGATTTCGCAAGAAGGCGACGAGCCCATGAAGACGTTCCTCATTGGATGCCTGATCCTGGTGATGGCGGCGACCACCCCCGCCACAGCCACTGCCTGCCCGTTCTGTTCGGCGGTGTCGCTGACGTTCTCTCAGGAGATCGCGCAGAGCCAGGCGGCCGTGATCGCCAGGCTTGTCGAATCGCCCCCTGCCGCATTGCTCGCGCCCACCGCCGACGGTCCGCTGCCCAAGGGGAAGTTCGAGGTCGTCGAGGTGCTCAAGGGGGGCGACCTCGTCGCGGACGCCGGCCTCACTGGCGGCGATGCGACGCCGATCGAGACGATCATGCTCGAGGAGAAGCCGATCGGCACGCTCTTTCTGCTCATGGGCGTGGAGCCGCCGAACCTCGTCTGGTCGAGCCCTGTCCGCGCCAGCGACCGCGGCGTCGACTACATCCGGAAACTCGGCAGCCTGCCGGAGAAGGGTCCAGAGCGGCTCGCCTTCTTCCAAGACTATCTCGAGGACGAAGACGAGACGCTCGCCCGCGACGCCTACGACGAGTTCGCGATCGCCCCCTACGCCGACGTGCGGGGGCTGAAGCAGAAGATGGACGCGGCCAAACTCCTCTCCTGGATCGAGAATCCGAAGGTGCAGGCCAACCGCCGCCGACTCTACGCCACGATGCTCGGCGTCTGCGGCTCAGAGGACGATGCCGAACGAATCGGAAAGATCCTCTCCGGCGAGGGCCTCACCCCGGAGCAACTCGAGGCCCGCAGCGGCCTCGATGCACTGATCGCCTGCTACGTGGCCCTCAAGGGTCCCGAGGCGCTCGACCTCGTTGACCGGCTGTTCCTCGATCGCCAGGGACGCGACGTGCCGTTCACTGAGACCTACTCGGCGGTGATGGCGCTGCGGTTCCTCGGTGAGGAGTCGGATCTTGTGCCCAGGGACCGCGTGCTGGCCTCGCTGCGGCTGCTGCTCCAGGAGCCCAAACTCGCCGACCTCGTGATCGCCGACCTCGCCCGCTGGCAAGACTGGTCGGCCATCGACCGGCTCGTCACGCTTTTCAAGGAGGCGCAGGCCGACAACATCTTCGTCCGCGAGCCGATCGTGAACTACCTCCGCGCCTGCCCGCTCCCTGAGGCGGCTGCGGCGATCACGGAGCTGGAAACGATCGATCCCGAGGCGGTCCGCCGGGCCGCCACGCTCGCGGGCATCGCCGGGCTCGTCGCCTCCGGCACATCGGGACCCGCCGCCGAGCCAGCAGACCCCGACGACAACTCCGGCCGCGGCCTCGACGCCCCCCCGCAGGACGCGGCCGAGGGATCCCTGCCGATCACCGTGGCGCCGGTGCTCGCGGACGACGATGCCACCGACAACGTGCCCGGCCGCGACCCGACGAAGCCTGTCGTGGAGTCCCCGGCACCCGCCATGCAGACCGCGCCCGCCGGCGCCCCGAGGTGGAAGTGGATCCTGTGGGGTGTCGTGGTGCTCGCAATCGCGGCGGTCTCACGGGCCGCGATGCGAACGGCACCCGCCGGCAGCCGCTGACCCCATGGGCAAGAGCCTGTTCGATTCTCCGGCGCGGTCCGCTCGCCAGGACGCAGAGTCCCGCGAGGAGGGAGATTCGTATCGCGCGATCTCGGGTGCGGCCATCGCCGCAGCGGCCGTGGCCGCGGTGTCACCCGTGGCGTTCCTCGGCTGGTGGCTGGTCGCCGTGCCACTCGTCGGCGCCGTGCTCGCCGGGATCGCGCTTC
>Ga0209598_10001058_pt1 | contig 22435 bp, 14 predicted proteins | sample M_140807_EF_Meta_FD_187317 | JGI IMG/M metagenome (GOLD analysis project Ga0209598, IMG submission 187317) | Freshwater microbial communities from Lake Montjoie, Canada to study carbon cycling - M_140807_EF_MetaG (SPAdes) (version 2) | ecosystem: Environmental > Aquatic > Freshwater > Lake...
CTGGGTGTTGAGTTCGGCCAGTTCTCCGTTGCGATCATTGATCTCCTCTTGGCTGATAGAGACTCGTCGCTCAAGCGACTCGATTCGATCCTGCAAATTAGCTTGTTCAGCCAACCACTCCGAGTGCCTCTGCCTGGCAGAGGACAATTCGCCGGTTCTCTGCGCATAGAAAGTCTGGAGTTCGATGATGCGTTGATTGCAATCTTCGAGAGACTCCTGGCTGGCTTGCACAGCCAAGACGGCATTTTGCAGATCGTTTTCGATGGTAGCAAGCTGGGCGGTGAACTGCTCTTTGTGCTCGAGGGCTTGGTGGACTTGCTGGTTGGCTTTTGCCAGCTGATTTTCTAGGTCTTTGCGTTCGAGAAGACCGAGTCTTCGCCGCTGAATCTGCATCTTGGAATTGAGCTCTCGGTAGCGCTGAGCGCGGGTGGCTTGGCTCTTGAGGCTCTGGAGCCTGCCGCCGACCTCTTCGACGATATCATGCAGGCGAAGCATGTTCGTATCGACCCGTGCAATTCGCTTCTCTGCTTCGGCCTTGCGAGCTTTGAATCGGGAAATGCCAGCGGCCTCCTCGAAAATCGCCCGCCGATCCTTGGCCGACGATTGGAGCAGCCGATCCACTTTTCCTTGTTCGATCAAGCTATAAGCGTCGAAGCCAACTCCGGTTCCACGGAATAGTTCGCGCACATCTTTGAGTCGGCATGGCCGGCCGTTGATCGCATATTCACCCTCGCCGCTGCGATAGACTCGTCGGCTGACTTGGACCTCATCGAGTTCGGTCGGCAAAATTCGCTTTCGGTTGTCCAAAACCAACGTCACTTCAGCGCTGTTGGCCGGCTTGCGTCCACCCTGCGCAGAGCCCTTGAAGATCACGTCGGTCATGTCCGTGCCGCGCAAGGCTTTCGCGCTTTGGGCCCCCAAGACCCATTTGATCGCGTCGACGACGTTCGATTTGCCCGAGCCGTTGGGACCGACTACAACGGTGATCCCGTCGGGAAATTCAAAACGCGTGCGATCCGCAAAGCTTTTAAAGCCTGAGAGTTCCAGCGCTCGTAACATGCGTCCCCTCAGTCAGCGGTATCAGTCAGAGGTTTTTGTGAACGGCATGCGACGATACCAAGGGGTCTTGGATGTGCTGTATGAGCGAACCATCGAATCCTCGGAGTCCGAGGCTCTGGACGTGGACTTGTTGGTATCCGTCTCCTGGCTGCCCGTTTCGTCTTGAAGAGACTCCTCAGGCTCCGATGGCTTGATTTCGGTCTCTTGACCGTACAAGCGACCTGTCCGTGGCATCGGGTGCAAGGCCACGTGGGTCGAACAACCACCGCTTTGCTCCAAGGCATCGAGCGTATGGACGATGTCCCCGTAGTTGCCTTGGACGGCCGCCATGGACTTGACCAAAGAAACAAAGTCTGAGGTGATGATCGTTTGGAGTATCTCGCCACTCAAAGTCCGTTTCGCCACGCGAATCAAACCGCTTGACATCGGGGTGATGCGAAGCGATGGGGTTGGTTCAAGCTGCTTGGTGAGCTTGATCTCGGGGTTTGCACCAAAGAGGATAATCTCCGCCCGACGCTCCATCGACACACAGATCTGAGGATGCTGGCTAGGGATGCGAACCAATCGGAACGACTCTCCGATCGGCTCACCTGCGATCATCGCATTGCGTGAGTCCCGATGGTGGAGGTACCAGTAGGCACCGAATCGAAGCTCAGGATCCGGGTCCTGCATCAATGACTCCAACGCTTCACGGGCCGAAGCATGTTCATTGACGCACAGGCCGATCAAGCAATGAGCTCGGAACTTGGGGAAAATCCTGGCGAGATTTTCCAGGATCGCAACCGATTCAGGTTGGTCCATGTATGCCAGCGAATACGCTGCGTAGAATCGGACTTGATCATTCTCATTGGCCAACGCCACCTTCAGCGCGTCGATCGCTTGGTCGCTGCCCATGGCCTCGAGCTCCCAAGCCGCTCGGCGGGTAAGATCCGGATCGGCGATCATCCGTCGACACCATTCGAGTCGTTCGGAGACCTGCGTTGCGTTTTCGGCAAAACCTAGTAGAAGAATCGTTCCCAAGTAATGAGTCGGGTCATAACGATATTTGGGTAACGCTGCGATGCGCAGCTCTCGATCATTCTTCCCCTTGGCAACCGTCACCTGCTTGCCAGAGTCCTGGTAATAAAACCGACGATTGATCGATGTCTCCATGGCCTTGACCCAATGGACATGCCGGAATTCTTCTGAAACCACAATCGCCATACGCGATTCATCTTTGATTCTCCCACCACTGAGGATCACCCCCTGGAGCGGTTCGATCTTACTGGAATTCGAATAGGATGCCGGGAAGATCAATAAATCACCCTTGGCAGTGGCTCTCTCATGGCTCTTGCGAAGCTGGCTGTCATTGAAGCTGAAATACTCAAACAGGTGGGCTTCCATGAGGTGACCCTCACGAAGATCGGTCGCATCGCATTCTCCCGAGCATTCAACCAACACATCCACCAAGTCCCCCTTCTCATCGCAGGGATTAGCGATGATGCTCAGCTTGGCCGTGGCCGTCATCGGAGAGTCCAGCACGCGCTCGGCATCGAGGATGTCGTTGCGCCGGATCTCTTGAAGCATCATGTCCCGCTGAGGGCTGGGCTTAACCACCCCACCGGTCCCGGGCAAGTTCGTGATCAATCCCAAGGATTGAAAGCGACGCAGACTGGCACCCGAGGATCTTGCAACCTCACCGATGAGCCTCAAGCGGTCCGGATCGGCAAGCGTCTCCTTGAGCTTGGCATTCGCTATGTCGAGCTCGTCCTTCTTTTCCCGCACGAAGAGCTTGCAGCCCCCGAGCAAGGCAAGCGAAAGTCCTGTGATCAAAATAGATCGCCGTGAGACGCTGGGCTCTTGTGCCAAGCGAGCCTGGATGCTGGCAACAGGTTTCCGTACCATCAGACGCAGAGCCTCGTGATAGACCAAGGGGGGATTTTGGAGATTCCAGAGATCCCTTGGTTACCCAAATTCCCATGATCGCGTCAAGATGACTCGATGGCTATTGGATTCGGATGGCTATTGGATAATGATTTCACCAGGGCCGACGATCAGCTCATCGACCACAACACCCTCTTGGAGCATGATCGGCTCGTCGAGGCTGTAGTCTGAGTACTCGCCTGGGTACTCCCCTGAGTAGTCGCCCGGGGCGGCCAGTTGTCCTTGAGTCAAAGCCGGGTCGCTAAACAAAGATCCCACCCGGCCATGCCGCATGTCTGTCCGAGGAGTCTTGGTCCCATACGTTCCATAGTCGTAATCGTAAGGCGACGGGCAGATCGAGCACCCAGCAAGCCCAGTAAACCCAGCAAGCAAGGTGCACATAAAAAAGCTGCCGAAGTTACCACAGAGTATCCAACGGCTAAGTCGATGAAACCTGGAATGATTTGCTAGCATGACGCTCCCTTGTCGATGAAGGCTTGTTAAAATATTCGGGTCAGCACGATCTTTCTGATGAGTCAAATCGAAGCGAAAGAAGAGATAAGCCATGTCGGAGACAATTTTCTCGAAAATCATCCGCAAGGAGATCCCGGCCAAGATCGTTTATGAAGACCAGTGGGCCCTGGCTTTTGCAGACATCCATCCCCAGGCTCCGACTCATTTGCTGGTGATTCCGAAGAAGCCGATTCGATCCTTGGATGATGCGACCCCGGAGGACAAAGAATTGCTCGGGCACTTGCAATGGGTGGTTGCCCAGGTGGCTCAGTCAAGTGGTTTGAGCCAAGCGGGATATCGGGTCGTGACCAATATAGGAAGCGATGGAGGTCAATCGGTCCCGCATCTTCATTACCACATATTGGGTGGCCGCGCTCTGGATTGGCCTCCTGGGTGATCCTGCGCAGAGGCCTGTTTTCCGAGTTGGTTTGGGTGGTCTTGGTAGTTTGGGAAGAATCATCCTTGTGGGGTGATTGTTAACACGAATTTGATCTGCGTTATGCTGGGCAAGCGGAAGATCCGATGCTAACGGCGTCGTCGAAACTGGTGGTGGGACCCGCAATTCCCGCATAGCCGGACGCCGAAGTTGCACTGATTCCCCGAGCAGAAACCCGGGCCCAGAATGAGCTTTCGTTTTGTAATCACGAGCCAATCGCTACTGCGCCTGACGTGTGTGGCGGTTGGTTTGAGCCTATCGCTCGGAACCGTTTCGGCACAGGCTACGGATCCCAGTTCCCGGATAAGCCCGATCGTGCGCGCCATCCAACGCGCAGAAGCAGCGGTCGTGAGTATCCAAGGGAACAAAGTCATTGCAACGGCGTCCTCTAGCGGTGCGGGGTCCAAGCAAGAGGTTAATGGGATGGGGACCGGGGTGATCATCGATCGCCGAGGCTACATCATCACCAACCTCCATGTGGTCGAGGATGTCGGCCGGATCGAGGTTACCCTCTCGGACGGCTCGACCTCGATTGCCAAACTTCTTAACTACGATCCTGATACCGACTTGGCTCTCATCAAGATCCCTGCGGTCAAGGAGCTTGCGACTATCCAATTCGGGACCTCGTCGGATCTGATGCGAGGCGAGACGGTCGTTGCGATCGGCAATCCTTTCGGATACCAAAACACGGTGACTCAAGGGATCATCAGCGCTCTTCATCGAGACATCCCGGTCAATGGAACCCAAGAGTATAAAGATTTGATTCAGACCAATGCCGACATCAATCCAGGCAACTCCGGCGGTCCGCTGCTGAACCTCGATGGCGATGTGATCGGAATCAATGTCGCGGTGAGAGTCGGTGCCCAAGGGATCGGCTTTGCCATCCCGATCGATTCAGCCTTGGAGGTCATGGCCAACTTGGTCGCCTCAGTCCGTCGCGAACCGATCGACCATGGGATGGAGTTCACGCGCTGGTTTGAAAACGGGCAGGGCAAGTTGATGCTTCGCTCTGATCGGGTGGAGGATTCTCAATCCAAACCGATTCACTCATGCGATATCATCGAGAAGGTCAACGGCGCACCGGTCCAAACACGGCTCGACTTGGAACTCGCTCTGCTGGAAAGTCGTCCTGGAGAAACCGCCGAGCTTACGATCGCCCGAGGTGAAACCCGGACTTCTCAATCCCTACAGCTCAAAGCAGCCGGGTCGAGCAACTCCGAGGCCAATGTCGCCAAGCTGGCTTGGGAGCAGATCGGCATCCGGGTCGTGCCGGTCGCGGTCTCTGACGTCGCCAGTATTAACGAAGATTATCGTGGCGGGCTCAGAATAACCGAAGTTCGTCCAGGGAGTCCAGCGGCTCGGAATCGCTTGATGGTCGGCGACATCGTCGTCGGGATCATGGAGTGGCAAACGGTGAGCTTGGAAAATCTTCAATGGATTTTGGCCAGTTCGAACTTCAAGCAGGGTTCACCGTCGAAGTACTATGTGATTCGAAAGCGGCAGCAATTGATGGTGGCCATGACGCCAGAAGTTGCACGGGTGCGTTGAATTGGTCGAGTTTCCAGTTGCCACATTGCCGGTTGGTCGCTACACTTTCGCGACTTAATTTACCTTGCCCCGTGGTGTAATTGGCAACACAAGGGATTTTGGTTCCTTTATTCTAGGTTCGAGTCCTAGCGGGGTAGCTTGGTTCTGGCCGGTCTTTCTGGCCGTGCTTTCTGGCCAGGGCGGGTTTAGGCGGCAGCGTTTCTTATTGCCGTTTCGTTTTGATTTGCCGGGCTCAGCGGAAGTCGTCGATCGTCAAGAGAGTTTCGAGCCGATAGCCGGCCTGTTCGATGGCTTGTCGTCCCCCTTCTAACCTGTCGATCACGCCATAGATACCCAGGACCTTGAGGCCATAGTCCTTGGCCGATTCGGCGGCTTTCAGAGCGCTTCCTCCGCTGGTGATCACATCTTCGACGATCACGCAGTTCATGCCGGACTCGACCGGGCCTTCGACGAGCTTTCCGGTGCCATGGGTCTTGGCCTCTTTGCGGACCATAAAGCCGAGCATTGGCAAGTTTCTTAGGCCTGCATGGACGACCATTGATGCGGTGATTGGGTCGGCTCCGATGGCCAGCCCGCCGACGGACTCTGGAGGGTTTCCCTGGGACTTTTCTAGGACCAGGTCTAGTAGTCCGGAGGCTATGAGGTTAGCTCCCTGGGGGTGCAGGGTTACTTTGCGGCAGTCCAGATAGAACGAGGCTTGTTTGCCGCTTGCAAGAGTGAAGTTCCCGAACTGCAAGGCGTGCTTGCGCACCAGCGCCTTGAGTAGCTCTTTGTCGTAATGCATATTCTGTGCTTGGATGACGGATCGTTATTGGTTTAGCGTCGGATGGATACTTGGCATCCACGTCCGAGCATACCAAAAACGTCACCCGCATCTAGCGGAGAAAGGCTGATGCAGCCCATATTGGTCGAACCGGTATCGACGGCCGATGAACCATGAATGCAAAGATCCTCGCCCAGGTCGATCCAATAACCGCCGAAGGGGTTTTTCGGATCTTTGGCAGAGATTTGCATACCGTTGGCCGAGTAGTAGTTTCGATCTCGCTGCTTGTCCTGAATCTCGTAGACCCCGGGCTTTGGAGCTGGCTCAGAGCCGAAGCTCGCCGGGTAGCGACCCGCGTAGAGTTCGCCGAGGAAAAGGGTCATTTCGTTGCGATCTAGGACGATCTCGGCTCGGAAAGGGCCTTGCAGGACCTTGAGTTTTTTGTTGGGTGCCAACGTGGCTTGCTCATCCATGCCGTTGATCTTGGCCAAGATCGAGACGGGAACTTGGCATGTCTTAGCGACTTGTTCGAGCGTTTCCCCGGGGTTGACCACGTAGGGGACTTCGAGCAGATGGCGCTGCGAGAAGATGACTTCGCGAGCCAGAGCATCGAGCAGGTCGACCAGATCGTTGTGCTGTTCCTGGGTCAAGTCCTGTGCGTCGTAGAATACGGACAAGGTGGCTAGAGCCTCCTTGAGCTTGCCTGCATTGGCTTGTTCGAGCGCCATGCGTTTAGCGTTCGAATAGGATTTGCCCGATGCCGATGAAGGCATTCTGGGTTGGGTCGCTTCTGCCATCGTCTTGGCATCACCATGAAGCGTAGGCAGATCCAAGGTAGGTACTCTGGTCGACGAAGCTTGTTGGATGTTTGAGTCGATGCTAGAAGGCGACTTTGGTAGTAGGCTTCCTACGGGAGGATCAAGAGCAGGGGACTTGGGCAGCTCTGGGACCCCTAGGGGTGGGGGCTGAATCTTGGGGAGTTCGAGCGATGGAATTTCTGGCAATTCTGGAGCAGCGGTCTTTGGGATTCCTGGTCCTAGCTCTGATTGGGTGGCCGGTAGGGTCAAGGGTGGATTCGTGATCGGCTGCGGAGCCGAGAAGCTCGGGTTGGGGTTCTTGGCAAAGGCCTCGAAGGCGTTGCTTGGGGCCGGAGCACTAGCCGCAGAGGGACCCTTGGGGGGAGGGAAGTTCGGCTCAGGCAAATCGACATCTGCCCCGAGAACATCGGGGTCCACCAAGCCTAGCAAATCCGGATTGAGCTCGGGCTCGCGGTGATTCAGCGCGATGTAACCGCCGTAGAGCACAAAGAGCAACAAAACGACAACCACTGCTGTCTTGATCGTTTGCACTGCGGTCCTCCTGACCGATGACTGGGTCGAAATCCACTGGGTCGAAATCTATCGATAATGCGATTGGTATCGCCGGTCAAAATCCGGCAACAATTTCCAGATGCTAGAGAGGGTCAATCCCCCAAGTCAATCTCAATTTTTCCGGCCAGCTCGCGAACCGGGTAGGTCCTGAGCATGGATTGGCAGGTTACCGCATTGTTGCCGCTTTTGAGATCGTAGGTCCAACCGTGCCAGGGGCATTGGACTTTTCCCTCGCAGAGCTTGCCCCGTGCAAGTGGCCCACCCTGATGCATGCATATCCCGTCCAGAGCATAGAGCTCCCCGCTGTGACGAAACACGGCGATGATATTGCCTTGCCAAACCACTTCGATCCCTTGGCCCTCTGCTAGCGAATCGCTCGCGGCAACCTCATGAAACGCCATATTCAAACGACCTCTTGACCCAATAAAATTCCTTGCCAGCTCAACAAGTGCCCAGTTCGATGATGAATCGATCCTGAAATCTACACGATTTCAGGATCGAGCCAAGCGATTGGGCCGATCCAAATCGGGTTTCTAAAGTACAATTTTGCAGGCTTGAAACGCTTCGAATTCACTTTTTCACTTGATGCCCCACATTGAGCAGTCCCGGAGTCTGGTTTATGTTTTTTCCCCATTCCATCCTAGCACGCACCATTACCCTGTTGACCGTAGGATGTTGGATCAGCCTTAACGCAATCGGATTTGCAGACGACAAGATGCCTGAAAAAATTACCACGGTCGAAGGAATCACTGAGTACGTATTAGAAAACGGTCTGAAGATCCTGCTGTTTGAAGACCGCAGCCAGCCCAAAGTCACCGTCAACTGCACGGTCTTTGTTGGGTCTCGGCACGAAGGTTATGGCGAAGCTGGGATGGCTCACCTGCTTGAACACATGCTCTTCAAAGGGACCGAGTTGCATCCGGACATCCCCAAGGCCCTCAAGGACCGGGGCGCGGACTTCAACGGTACGACTTGGTTGGATCGAACCAACTACTACGAAACCCTTCCGGCCAACGACGAGAACCTCGAATTCGCTATCCGCTTGGAAGCCGATCGAATGGTCAACAGCAAGATCCTGGGCGAAGAGCTCCAAAAAGAGTTTTCTGTCGTGCGTAGCGAATTTGAGCAAGGAGAGAACAATCCTGTTGGTGTGCTTCAACAACGCATGTACTCGACTGCTTACCAATGGCACAACTACGGCAAGTCGACGATTGGCAACCGCAGCGATATCGAGCGAGTCCCGGTAGATAGCTTGAGAGCCTTCTACCGCAAGTACTACCGGACTGACAATGCGATGTTGATCGTCGCAGGGAACTTCGAAGCACAAAAAGCGCTCGGTTTGATTCAAAAGTACTTTGGGGTATTGTCGCGGCCCAAGGCCCCGTTGCCGGTGACCTACACCGTGGAGCCTCCTCAGGATGGGGATCGCATCACGACCGTGCGACGTGTTGCCGATACTCAATACATCGGTGCGGTCTACCACATCCCTTCCGGATCGGATCCCCTTTTTCCCGCGGTAGAAATTTTATCGGTTCTACTTACCGATGTTCCCAGCGGACGGCTCTACAAGGCGATGGTCGAGACCAAGCAAGCGACGTTCGTGGCAGCCGACGCCCCCTCGTTGCACGATCCGGGATTGCTGACGGTTTTGGCGCAGGTTCCCAAGGAAAAGTCGATCGAGGAGGCCCGCAAGACGATGCTCGATACCCTCGAAAACTTAGCCGATAACCCCATCAGCGATGCGGAAGTCGATCGGATCCGCAGGCAATTGCTCAACCAACGCGAACTGCTCTCTGCCAAAACCCAGGCGCTTGCGATCACTCTGAGCGATTGGGCGGCCCAAGGAGACTGGCGTTTGTACTTTCTGTTCCGAGACAACTTGGAAAAGACCACTGCGGGCGATGTGCAACAAGTCGCTCAGCGTTTCCTGGTCCGAAACAACCGAACCGTGGGGATCTTTGAACCCGTCACCGCAGCAGATCGGATCGAGGTCCCCGATCGGCCCAATCTAAAGCCAATGCTCTCGGGTTACACCGGACGCGAAGCGGCTAGCGAAGGTGAACAGTTTGAACCGACTCCACGGAACATCGAGTCGCGACTGATCAAGGGCAAGCTCAAGTCTGGCGTACCCTTTGCAATGCTCCCGAAGAAGACTCGCGGTAGCACAGTCAACGTCACGCTGAACCTACGGTTTGGGGATGAGGATACGCTCAAGGGTAAATCCACTGCGATCGAGCTTCTAGGACCTGTCCTCTCTAGGGGCACCGCCAGTATGCCGCTCCAAGAATTCAACGATCGGCTTGATGAACTCAAAGCAAACATCAGTGTCCAGTCTGCTCGCCAAGTTCTGAATGTCAACATCGAAACCAAACGAGAAACGCTCTTAGAAGTTCTCGATGTCGTTCGCGAGATGCTCAGGGAGCCAGGGTTTGACTCCAAGGAGTTTGAACTGCTGCGTTCTCAAACGATTGCGGAACTTGAAAGCCAGCTTCAAGAACCCCAGCTCTTGGCCATGCGAGCCGTCACCCGCGCTCTGAACCCCTACGAGCGTGGGGATATCCGCTACGATGCGACCGTCGAAGAGGAACTTGAAGATATCAAGGCATTGAAACTTGAAGACGTCAAGGCCCTTCACGCGGACTTCCTCTCGGGTAGCCAAGGCGAAGTTTCCATCGTAGGAGATTTTGATCCCGTTGAAATTGAAGCGAAACTCTCGGGAATCTTGAGCAACTGGAAATCGAATATTCCATACCAAAGGGCAGCCGTCGCCCCGACGCTCGATCTGCAGTTACCGATGAAATCGATCGAAACGCCCGACAAAGCCAACTCGGTCTATTTTGCTTCTCAACAGTACGCCATGCGGGATGACGATCCGAACTACCCGGCCTTGCTCATGGGCAATTACATTCTTGGAGGCGGAACCCTATCCTCTCGACTCGGTGATCGAGTCAGGCAGCAGGAGGGGCTCTCCTATGGAGTTGCCAGCATGCTGCGAGCAAACCCCATCGATGAGTATGCATCGTTAAGTGTCGTTGCCATCGCCAATCCGGCCAACCGAGACAAGCTTGTTGCGACCATCGACCAAGAGGTCCGCAAATTGGTCAAAGGTGGGGTTGATGCCGATGAGCTAAAGAGCGGTGTTCAAGGTTTCTTGCAGAGCCAGCAACTGAGTCGCTCCCGGGATGGGGCGCTTGCCAGCCTCCTGGCAGGCAACCTTTTTGCAGGCCGCGATATGACTTACTACGAGAAACTCGAAGACAAAATTGCTGTCCTTAAAATCGAAAGCGTCAACGATGTGATCTCTGAGTACATCGATCCGGACAAGTTCATCATCGCCACGGCAGGGGACTTTGCCAAACCTACTCCCGTCAAGCCCAATGCCGGGAACCCCAATCCTGGCAAACCCTAAAGCTCGCGCATTGAATGAGTCGAGTCCTCAAAGCGATCCAAAATGTTTGGCCTACCGATCGTTGGAACTCTTCGACGATCGTTCTGGCCGTCAGCGGAGGACCCGACAGTGTCGCATTGGCTAGAGCCATCCATGCCCTAATCCGACAAGAGAAACTCTCCGAGTGCACGCGATTGGTCATCGCCCATTTGAACCATCGACTACGGGGTGTTGAAAGCGATCTGGATGAGGCTTTCGTAAAAGAGCTCGCTGGTCAACTTCACATCGACGCAATCACTAGATCGCTTCCAGAGCCAAATACTCAGGTCGGCGAAGCTCAGTGGCGCAAGGACCGCGTAGCATTTTTAAAACAGGTCGCTAAAGACTTTCAAGCCAAGTGGATCGCTACCGGAGCGACGGCCGATGATAGCGTTGAAACGATGGTTCATCATCTGCTCAGAGGCTCTGGACCTGCCGGCCTAGCCGGTATCCGCTTGGAAAGAAAGCTTGCAGACGGCGTGACCCTAGTCCACCCGCTGATCGGGGTTTGGAAGTCCGAACTGCTAGAGTACCTGGAATCCATCTCTCAAGCGTATCGTATCGACCGTTCCAACCTCAGCAGTGATTTCACACGCAATCGAATTCGCAACGAGTGCCTACCCTATTTGGAAAAGATGATAGGATCCGACCAGCTCAAACAACGGCTTTTCAATACCTCGGAATTGATACGCCAAGAGCACGAGGTGATCGAGCAGTTGGCCAACGTGTGGCTTGAATCCTCCGCGATTCGTTGGGGCTTGGGTCAAATCGACGCTGATTGGAAAGAGATCTCTGAGTTGCCATGGCCGGTCCTGCAGTGCGGGTTGGTTGGGATCTGGCATCGCATGGGCTGGCCGCTTCAACAGATCGGTTTTCGGCATTGGGATCGGGTCCGAGCCTGGGTCGACGCTGCCAGGGTGACGAATCATCCAAAGCGGATGCAGTTGCCCGGACCGGTGGAACTGAGGATCTCACGACGAGTGGTTCGGATCCGATCTGTATAAGTCAGCCGCTTGGCGAACGTCGGCTCAGTCGCTTCGCATCGCTAGATGCTTGCGCCAATGCTCGTTATCGAGTTTGGGATAATCGGTACGCAGATGCACTCCGCGCGATTCGGTTCTCGCCAGCGCAGCCTGCGTCATCATCAGCCCGACGGTCAGCATGTTTTGTAGTTCCCAACCGTCGATCCCGCCCGGGCGGTGCGACAGGACATAGTTGCTGTAGCGGACCAATTGCTGAAGGGCTTCTTCGAGCCGTTCTTTTTTACGTTGCACGCCGACATGTCTCCACATGAGCGAACGTACGGAGTTGCGAATATCCGCAAGATCGATCTCCTGGGCGTCGGCAGCTTCGAAACGGTATTGGATCGGCAAAACGCTCAGCGATACCGTGGGGTCTTGCATCGCTGCGAGCGAAGCGTTGCGGCCTGCAATGGCGCCATAGACCAAGCCTTCGAGCAGGCTGTTGGAGGCCAATCGATTGGCTCCGTGGAGCCCGCTGCTGGTGACCTCTCCGGCTGCCCACAGACCCGGCAGGGTCGTTCGAGCTTGGTCGTCGACCAATGCTCCACCGATCATGTAGTGGGCCCCAGGGCGCACCGGAATCGCATCCTTGGCGATGTCCAAACCGAAACCTTGGCAGACCTTGGCGATCCCTGGAAAACGTTGGCGAACGTGTCCTGGGTCCAAGTGGGCCAGCGTCAGATAGACGCATGCGGACTGGGTTTTTTCCATCTGAGCCACAATCGATTTGCTTACCACATCCCGGGGGGCCAGTTCAAGCCTGGGGTCATAATCCTTCATGAACCGATAGCCTTGAGCATCGACAAGATAAGCCCCTTCGCCACGGACAGCTTCGGTGATGAGTGTTCGAGAACTTCCTGCGATGTAAAGGACCGTGGGGTGAAACTGCATGAACTCCATGTCGCGCATCAAAGCCCCGGCTCGAAAGGCGATCGCATGCCCATCTCCAGTCGCCACACGGGGATTGGTCGATTCGCGAAAGACTTGCCCACACCCTCCTGTGCATAGAATCGTCTGCTTGGACCAAATCAACACCGGTGCTCGGTGCTGGATCGAAACAAGTGCCCCGGTGCATTGGCCGTCGTAGGTCAGAAGATCGATTGTGTAAGCTTCCTCGCAGATCTCGACGTGCGATAGGCTTCGGGTGTGTTGGATCATGGCGCGCATGATCTCTTTGCCGGTCGCGTCCCCCAAAGCATGGATAATCCGCTGGTGGGAGTGTCCACCCTCTCGACCCAGGATCAACGCTCCGTCGAGCTGATCGAAACAGGTTCCCCATCGGATCAATTCCGCCACGCGCTCGGGCGCTTCTCGGACGACCATCTCGACGGTTGGCTCGTCGCATAAATCACAACCAGCCACTAGCGTATCTTGGATGTGGTTGTCAAAACGATCCTCGGGATCCCACACGCTGGCGATGCCCCCCTGGGCATAAGTGCTGTTGGACTCCTCGACCTTGTCCTTGGTCAAGATCATGGTCCTGAGCGACGGGTCGATCTGCTGGGCAGCTCGCATCCCGGCCAACCCGCCACCGATGATCAGCACATCGGTGAAGTAGTGCCCCATGCGTTTCGGATCGATAGGAACAAGGTATCGTGGGACCAAGGAGGACCAATCCGCGCGGATCGTCTCGTTGCGCAATGTTGAATCCATCGTCGATCGCTTAGCCTTGAGCCCTACGGGTACTTGTCGTCTTGTTCATCGTCTTGGTAGTCATCATCATCATCATCATCATCCTCGTCCTCGTCGCTAGGACGGAGCGGATCATCGGGATCGAAAAAGAAATCATCGAGCCCCATCGGCAGGCTGTTGCCTCCGAGAGCCTGACGCTTGCGCTCGGCCAAGGCTGCTAGGTCCAAGGCTTCGTCGCCCAAGCAGGACACTACGGATTCTTTCCAAGCCTGATCCATGGACAATGGGTGGCCAGAGTCCTGAGCAGCCAATCGCTTTATCGCATACCGTAACACGTTGATGCCATCGCGGGCCGAAAAGTCTAGCTTGAGCGAGTGTGCCTGCTGGAGGAAATCGACAGTCAATTCCAAAATATCCGCTTCAGCAAACGGTAGATGGTACTGGAGAATCGCTAGCTCGTCTTTGCGGTTGGGAAACCCAACCTGTAAGGTCGGTTGCAATCGACTCAAAATATAATCCGGGATCTCGTAAGTCGAATCGTCCTGGTTCATCGTCACCGCAGCTCGGAAATCCTGATGGGCCGAGAGAGTGATGCCCGCAACAATCGATTCCACATAACGCCGCTGATCAAAAAGAGGTGCAAGCGACGCCCAGGACTTTTCGTTCATCCGGTTCCCTTCGTCCAAAACGCAAACGCCACCACGGATCATGGCCGTGACCAAGGCCGAGGCGTGATAGGCGATCTTGCCATTGCTGGACAATACCGGTGTGACGAGCAAGTCCTCCGGCCGGGTGTCGGCGGTGCACTGAAAAATATAGAGCTCCTGGCTTCGAGCTGTCGCTGCGGCCATCGCCAAAGCCGTCTTGCCCACCCCCGGGACCCCGAGCAATCGGGGGGTCAATGGCAGATCGCCGGGTGCAACGGTCAACCAACATGCAGCCAACTGCCGAAGCGGTTCGGCTTGGCCAATCCAACGTGTCGGATTCTTCACCGGATTGGCCAACATCAGCGCCACTCCGTCGATCGTAACCGATTGACTCATCGAACTCTTTCTTGATTTTCTTCTGACAGACCCGCCTGGGCGACAGGGCCAAGCCCCAATTCAACGGCCTGTTATTATACCGGGAGGCAAGCTATCCGAGATTCCTGCCGACGTGTCCTGGCAAGTTTCCGATGAAAATAGGAGGGCTTTGTCGGTGGTCTTGCCCAAGATCGCTGCTAGCTACGATTGTCGATCCCGAGTCGCTTCATTTTTTTGTAAAGGGTTGTGCGGTTGATCCCCAATCGCTGGGCGGTCGCATGACGATTCCATCCATGGGCATCCAGAGCCCCCAGCAGAATCGCCCTCTCGGGCCCCGAGAGGGCTTCGTCTAGATCCTTGTAGCTTTCAGACCAACCTTGCGCGGATGATGAATCTGAGCCGCTCTGCAATTCCTTGTGGATGCGGTTGATCGCAGTTGGTTTCCGGACAAGCCTTGCCAAGTCGTCGGATTGAATCTGTCGGTTAAGACACACAAGCACGGCCCGCTGGATGGCGTTCTCGAGCTCTCGAACATTTCCTGGCCACGAATAATCGAGCATGGCTTGGTAAGCCCCCTGGCTGAAGCCCTCGACATTCCGACCGAACTCCTGACACGATCGCATCAGAAATCCGTCGGCAAGTTCGCGAAGGTCTTCAAGACGCTCTCGCAGCGGTGGCAGTTCGATCGCAACGACATGGATCCGATAATACAGATCCTGCCGAAATCTTCCGCTCGCGACGGCTTGCTCGAGGTTCTCGTTGGTCGCGAAGATCATCCTTGCATCTGCAACCATGGTCTGATTGCTCCCAACGGCTTCGAAAGCTTTTTCTTGCAGAACTCGAAGAAGTCGAACTTGCATGGCCATCGATGCAGTCGCGATTTCGTCAAGAAAAAGCGAACCACCTTGTGCGTATTGAAATTTTCCAATCTTGGCGTGCATCGCACCGGTAAACGCACCGGCAGCATGGCCGAATAGTTCGCTCTCGAGAAGTGCTTCAGGGATCGCTCCGCAGGCGAGCTCGACGAAAGGTCCTGCTTGTCTAGCCGACCGCTGGTGAATGTATCGGGCTAGTTTGCTCTTGCCGGTACCCGGCTCGCCGGTGATCAAAATACTCGCCGTGGAATCTGCGACCCGCTCGAGCAAACCAAATATCTCTTGCATCTTGGCTCCCGATCCGAACCAACCCACAGGCTTCTGAATAACCGATTCGGATCGTTGATCGAGCGCCGCGGTGATTCGTCGATCGCGATCAGCGAGCTGCTGCTCTCGGAGCATCGCTTCAATCGCTGCGATCAGGAAATGGTCGTCAAGAGGTTTCTGCAATACCTGCGAGGCTCCTGCCTCCAACGCTCGGACCTGCAACTCCGCACTCGCGTAACCGGTCATGGCCAAGCGGCAGCACCCGGGTTGCATTTCCCGGGCAGCGCGCAAGATTTCTAAACCGCAACCTTCATCCAATCGTAGATCGGATAAAAGCAGATCGATCGATGTTTGGGAGAGACGCTGCCGGGTTTCCTGAAGGTTTCGAGCCGTGAGTATCCGGTAACCTTGGTGTTGCAGCCAATCGCGGGTGGCTTCCACCAACGGCCTGTCGTCGTCGACGAGCAACAACGTAGGGGTTCTTGCGCGGTGAGTTTTCGACCTAGGCCTCGGATGCATCGCGGTGTTCATGCTTACCCCGTGAATAAATAGTCAGATTTCGGGCTAGCCTTTCGGGATCCTCCGAAACTTGCTGTCCAACCCTAGGTTGAAAAAAAGCAACGGGTAAGCTCGCTGGCTGTTGCCAGAACGCAACATTTGAGTTTCCGTCAACTTTTTCCCATTAAAATCCCCCCAACCCTTCCAATCCGCAAGGTCCCTGGAGCTACAGACTTGCCCCATGATTATCTTGAGACGAAGATAAAACCATTGAAATTAAATCCATCCATAGTGAGTTCATCTTGTTTCCCAATTTTTGGCCTTCGGCCAGTGGCATAAAAACTCCAGGCTCGGCTTGGATCGCAGGTTTCCTGGCAGTGATCTTGGCGTTGCTTTTGCCATCCCTGTTGCTGTTGGCTGGTTTTGCAATCGACTTGATGACCTGGGAACACCAGCGAGTCGAGCAAGCTTCGATTTCGCAAACCACAACAGACCTCTCAACAGACCTCGCAGAATCTGCTTCCCAGTACGCTTCGATCGGACCTTTTCGATGGAAGCTCAGTAGCACTCCAATTTTCGGCTCGGTCTCTGCAGAGCACTTTGCACTCGGAGCGATCGTCTTGCTCGGTGCCGGACTGGTCGTCCTGAGTATCCTGCAGTGGCTTCATCGACGCGTGGGTGTACATGCTACCTTGGACACCGAGCAGCAATTGCACCAGCGGCTGTTCCATCACTCAGGTGCTTTGGCCATCGAAAGAGGCTTGTCCGCACAAGCCGATTTATTGCGATCTTTCCACGAGCATGCAATTCCCACCGTGCGCAGTGCTCTCGTTCAGTGGCTGCAGACTTACCCCAAGCACTTCCTGCAGTTGGTTTTGCTCGTAGCGCTGGCAGCTTTGATTCACCCGTGGCTGACTCTTGCGGCGATGCTCGCAGCATGGATCGTCCGCAATATCAACCGGTGGCAACAGGTCGGGCAGACCAAGGATCGTTGGATCGAGCAGCAACGCTGGGGCAGTGCCAACGACCAACTCAGCAGGATCTCGCAAACGGCTCCTTTGATGGCTACTATTCACGATTCGCATGAAACACTAGAAAATTATCGCTCGAACCTCGAAGCCTATCGGGGAGCCGGCAACGCGGTTCTCTGTAACGACAAAGCTAGATTGCCGTTGGTTCCCCTATCTCTGGCCGCGCTCGGGACCGGACTGATGCTCCTGTTGGCATTGGGCATGCTCGATCCGCGCAAGCATCTTTCGTTAGGTGCTGGGTTTGTTTGGACCGCGAGCATCTGTGCCGCGATCTACTCCGGTTATCGTATCGCAAACACGTCGAGAGCCGTTGCCAAAGCCATCCCCAGACTCGATGAGATCCATCAGTACCTAACGATCGAATCAAAATCCTCTCAAGCTTCTTCAAAGTCGCTCTCGAAAAAACTTGTGCAAGGTGTCACGGTCGAACATGTCACGCTCCAGTCAGGAAGCAACCAAAAACTCCTGGACGATGTGTCGGCGGCGTTCAAACCTGGACAACTCACAGCCGTTGTTTCTCCAGACCCATTCCTGGCAAAAGCGCTGGTCGAGATGGTGCTCGGCTTCGGCCAACCAGTCAGCGGTCGGTTGATGTTCGACGGATTGGATTCCAAAGATTTATCCAGCGAATCGATTCGAGAGCATTCTCTGTGGGTCGCTCCGAGCGGGCCACTGGTGAGCGGAACGATCGAAGACAATCTGTGGCTCGGTCTGCAACGAGATGCGACGGTCGATCTCAGGGAGATCACCCAATTGGCTCGTGTCGGCGAAGCGGTTTTCGAGCTCCCCGATGGTCTTCAAACATTTGTCAGTTTCAACGAACAGCGTCTGTCGCCAGACCTGATGTTCCGCTTAGGAATCGCCAGAGCCTTTCTCAAAAAGCCCAGCATTCTCGTGGCCGAGGAACCCGCCTCTAGCCAACCTGGGATCGAGGCCGAAACGACTCGAGCACTTCTCGAAGCCCGCAACCACTCGTGCATCGTGCTGGTCTTGCCCACGCGTCTATCGACCCTTCGGGCTGCTGACCAAGTCGTTGTGCTACACAATCGCAAGGTGGCTGATTTCGGCACTCACAACGAACTCCTGGAGCGTAGCGAGCTATACAGGCATTGGAACTACATGCACTTTGCACCGGCCATCCGCTAAAGAAAAACCTCTTGCCCGCGAGCCGATGACGCTTGAGCTGCTCAAGCCATGATCTCGCGGATCGCGGATGCGTTGATCACGCCGGTGAGCTTCTCATCCAAGCCACCGTGGAAATAGGTCAGCCGCCGATGATCCAAGCCCATCAGATGCAAGATCGTGGCATGCAGATCGCGCAAGTGACGAGGATTCTCAACCGCCCCCTCCCCCAATTCATCGGTCTGTCCATAGCTGGTGCCAGCTTTGACTCCCGCCCCTGCAAACCAATAGGTAAACCCCTTGGGATTGTGATCCCTGCCCCCAGGCTTGCCCCCGGTATTGAACGTCTCCGAAACAGGCATGCGCCCAAATTCTCCTCCCCAAACCACCAACGTCGATTCGAGCAATCCACGCCGCTCCAAATCGGTCAGCAACGCTGCGATAGGACGATCAACCTCGGGGCAATGAAGCTTGAGATTCTCCTCGATGCCATGATGGCCATCCCATGTGTTCTGGCCTCCAGCATTCCCGCCACCAGAATAGATCTGGATGAAGCGAACGCCCCGCTCGACAAGTCGACGGGCGATCAAGCACTGGCGACCAAAGGTGCTAGGCCCTAGGGCCAAGGGATGCCAAGTCGGCTTCGGCTCGTTGATGCCATACATCTCGATCGTCTCGGCGGTCTCTTGACCAAAATCCATCGCTTCGGGGGCTGCCATTTGAAGCTGGAAAGCCAACTCGTAACTTGCGATACGAGCATCGAGCTCCGAGTAGTCTCTCCTATCCTGGGCATAGCGGCCATTGAGCTCGTTGAGCAGGTCGATCTCGGTTCGCTGAGCTTGCGAGTCGATGTTCGCAGGGGGCCTTAAGTTCAAAATCGGTTGTGATCCAGGGCGCATCAAAGTCCCTTGGTAAGCTGCCGGCATGTAGCCATTGGACCAGTTCGGCGCCCCGCTGGTCGGCCCACCACGCGGATCGAGCATGACGACATAGCCTGGCAGATTCCGGTTTTCCGATCCCAAACCATACGTTACCCAGGAACCGAGTGAGGGGTGTCCCTGGAGAACCCTGCCGCAGTTGACCTGCAGCAGGGCGCTGCCGTGGGCAAACGAATCGCTCGTCAGGGACTTGACCAGTGCCAGCTTGTCCATGTGCTTGGCAATGTTCGGAAAAGCGTCCGAGCACCACAGGCCCGACTCACCGTGCTTAGCGAATGTTCGCCGACTGGCTTGGAGGACCGCTTGGGTCTTGGTCCCTCTTCGGAACTCGTTTTGAATCGTTTGGCCGTCACGTTTTTGAAGCTCCGGTTTGTAGTCGAACAGGTCGACCTGCGAGGGGCCTCCAAACATGAACAGAAAAATCACCGACTTGGCTTTCGTAGGAATCATCGCCGCCTTGGGGGCCATTCCCAAATTGGGCAGGTCGTCAGAACCGAGCACTCCTTGGCTTTGCAACATCGAGAGCAATGCCAGGGACCCAAAGCCAGCCCCGCTGCTAGTGCAAAAATGGCGTCGATCCAGTCGGTGTTCTTCAGGCCGCATATTCTTTAGTCCATGTAGAGAAATTCGCTGCTGTTGAGCACAGCACGGCACAAACTGACCAATCGCTCGGGCTTGTCACCAAGGTACTGCCGTGCCGAAGCGAGCTCCTCGGGGGTTGCTCGGCGCTGGTAAGCCAGTTGCCACAAGCGGTCCACTTGGGCCGATGCATCCGTCCCCGCTTCACGAGCAGTACGGCTTGCAAGATGCTCGGCCTGCTCATGCAACCACGGATCGTTAAGCAGCAACAAAGCTTGGGGGGCCGTGGTCGTGATGGTCCGCACGGCGCTGGGTGATGTGCTATTGGCAAAATCGAGGGTCTCCAAAAAAGGGACCTTCAACGAACGCTTGACGATCAGATAGACGCTGCGGCAGTTCTGCTCGTCTTTGGGGCTCTCTTGCCACATCGCCACCGATACCGGATTGGCCGCATCCTTGACCTCTTGGGTCAACGTCGGATAGATGCTCGGTCCGGATCGCTTGTCGTTTAGTTTTCCAGAGATTCGCAAGATCGAATCGCGAATCGACTCGGCATCCAAGCGACGGAGTTGTGGTTGGCTATAGAGGGCCTCTGGCTGGGCGAGTCTTGGACGCGAGTTTCGTTGGTAGGTCTGGCTTGCAAGAATGATTCGATGCAGATGCTTGATCGACCAGCCCGAAGCGATCAGTTCTCGGGCCAAGAAATCCAGGAGTTGGGGATTGCTAGGAGTCTGCCCGGTCCTACCAAAATCGTCGATGCTCGGGATGATCCCAACCCCGAAATGCCTTTGCCATACACGATTGACCAGGACTCTTGCAGTCATCGGGTTTTGTTCATCAGCAATCCATCGAGCCAGGGCGAGTCGATCCGATTTGCCATTGTCCTGTCCGGCAGAGGGCAAGATCTGCGGAGTTCGAGGTTGGACTTGTTCCAGCGGTGAGTTCGGCTCGCCTCGATTCAGGATGAACGTCGACTTGGGCTCCGGACCGATCTCCCAGACCGACAAGGCAGCATCGAAGGGGGGGACTGAATCGCGGAGGGCTTTGATTTCGCCCTCGATCGCAAGTCGGACTGCCGGGTCGCTGGTGGCTTCGAGCTGTTTCTGTTTGTCGGCGATCTTGGTTTGCCGTTGTTTTTCCCAAACGGCAGATTCCTCTTCCGAGACCAGATAGCGTTGGATTCTTCCGGTACCTCGTCCCCCGCCACCTTTTTTGGACAAGCCATACGGGTCGATGCCTCGCATGAAGGATAGTAGCGAGTAGTAATCGTGTTGGCTGATCGGATCGAATTTGTGATCGTGGCAACGAGCGCAACCGATGGTCAGTCCGAGGAAGGCCGAGCCGATGGTGACCATGACATCATCGGCGTCATCGAATTCAGCGGCTAGGGTGTCGTCGGGTTCATCGTCCCAAACATGCAGTCGATAGAAGCCCGTAGCGATGATCGAGTCGCGCCAAGCCTCCGGATGGTCGGTTGGGCTGTAGCCTTGGGACTCTGCCCATTGGTCCCCGGCGAGTTGTTCGATGATGAACTGATTGTATGGTTTGTCTTTAGCGAGCGAGTCGATCACATAGTCGCGGTATCGCCAAGCATGGGGTTTTAGGCCATCGCGTTCGTAGCCGTTGGTTTCTGCGTAGCGAACCCAATCGAGCCAATAGCGTCCCCAACGCTCTGCGTAGTGATGGGAGGCCAAGAGCTCCTGGACGATCGTGCTGTAGCGCTGCGGCGTTGGGTCTTGTTCAAACGCTTGGACTTGTTCGAAGGAGGGTGGCAAGCCCCAGAGGTCCAGGTAGAGTCGTCGGATTCGTTCGCGAGGGGATGCGAGCGAGAGGGATTGGTCGCCGACGAGCAGATCGATTTTTTGGGCGGGATTTAGTTTGCTTTGTTCATCGTTGAACTTCGGCTGACACAGTGGTTGAAAGGCCCAGAACGCGCGGTCATCGTCGGAGATTTCAAAAATACGACTGCGTTTTTTCGGGCCGATCGATTCGGAGTCTATTGGTTGTTCGAGTCGAGGATCAAACGCTCCGGAGGAGACCCATTCGAGGATAGCTTGCGATTCGGCTTTACTCAGCGGATCTTTTGGCGCAGGAGGCATCCGCACATCGGAATCCTCGCTGGTGATTACGGTGAGCAGGTGGCTGTTTTTCGGGTCACCGGGTTTGATCACCCCAGTGAATTGCCAACCATTTCGGTGTGAGAGATCCAGGTCTGCTTTTGCGTTTTTGCCTGTGTGGCATTCCAAGCAGTGTTTTTCGAGCAGTGGCCGGATCTTGGACTCAAACAGCGCGTTGGCTTGAGAATCCGCAGCGTCTTGGGCCTCCAGAGCACCGGAGCTCTGGAGGATGGAGATAGCCAGCGACAAGACTAGACGCAACCGCATGGGAGTGGATCTGTGCAAGAGGAACGGCGGATGATTTAGGAGCTGTT
>Ga0209598_10001059_pt1 | contig 22434 bp, 22 predicted proteins | sample M_140807_EF_Meta_FD_187317 | JGI IMG/M metagenome (GOLD analysis project Ga0209598, IMG submission 187317) | Freshwater microbial communities from Lake Montjoie, Canada to study carbon cycling - M_140807_EF_MetaG (SPAdes) (version 2) | ecosystem: Environmental > Aquatic > Freshwater > Lake...
TCAAAAACTTATGATGCAACTTGAAAAAGAACAAGAAGTACTCATGAATATTGCAGACATGGCCATTGAGGTTTTTCACACAGAGAGTGCACTATTAAGGGTGATTAAATTAACGGAAAAAAATGGCGAGGCTGCTACGAGCATTCAAGCAGATATCATGCGCACTTATTTATACGACGCCGCAGATAAAATTAACAAAGCAGGTAAAGACGCGCTCAATAGTTTTGCAGATGGTGATGAACTTCGCATGATGCATATTGGACTTAAGCGTTTTACAAAAGTAGATCCTTACAATACCAAAGAGTCTCGCCGTAGAATTGCAGATAAGTTGGTGGCGGATGATGGCTACAAAATGTAAGGGAATTTTATTTTTTGTATCTTGGCTACATGAATTATATAAGGGTAGCCCTATGTATTACCGTTTTTTTTGTCCAGTCGGTTGCTGCGCAAAGCCCCGGCTATCCTGGTTTTTGGGCCAGAACGGCGGGTAAATTACCTGCACTCGCTTATGGCTTAGGGGAAGACCGCTTGGGTGGTGCTAAAATGGGCTACCTAGATACCAACGTGTTGCTTAAAGTGGTGGATACTGCTAAATCCATGTTTCAGGTGCAGCTTTCTAAAAATAGATTTGCATACATAGACAAGCAGTTTATTGTTGTTGATACCAACGCACTTGATAAACCACTTACGCTTTATCCATATACCAGTAATTCAATTATTGCAAAAGGCGATTCTTTATTTGATTATGTTTCTATTCGGTTACCCGAAAAACTACCCTACCAATCTTGGATGGACATCAATCCGTCTAAAATTAATATTGATATATATGGAGTAGCATCCAACACCAACTGGATTACACAACTGTCTAGTTTGCAAGAAGTAAAAAATGTTTATTACCATCAAGTAGACGATGATATACTTAGGGTCACTATTGAGTTACAGCACAAGCAGCACTGGGGGTATTCGTTACGTTATAGTAGCAAAGGGCTTGAACTTATCGTAAGAAGGCAGCCACAAGATTTGGACTTAACTAAAATGGTGATCGCCATTGATGCCGGCCATGGTGGCTCTAATGTTGGGGCCGATGGTATTTGTACCAAAGTGCTAGAAAAAAATGCCACTTTATTATTTGCCAAAGCACTCGAACAGCATTTGCTGGATGCAGGAATTGAAAATGTGCTCATGACCAGAACTTCCGATTCTACATTTGACAACAAAGACCGCATTTTGTGGTTGCAAAGTCAACTTCCGCATGTGGTCATTAGTTTACACCTAAATTCAAGTGGCAGCCCGCTAATAAATGGCACCAGTACCTATTATAAGCATATTGGTTTTAGACCTCTCACACAAATCATTTTAGCGCGCATGCTAGAGCTTGGGCTTAATGAGTTTGGCAATGTAGGAAGTTTTAATTTTGCACTCAGTCAACCAACTGAGTTTCCCAGTTGTTTAGTAGAAATAGCCTTTTTATCCAACCTTGATGATGAGCAAAAAATTATTAATCCCGACTTTCACAAAGACGTGGCTAAAAAAATTCATGCTGGATTACAAGATTGGATCAGAAGAATAGAACGTTAAAAAATATAAAAGCACAATCATGGATAATACAATACAAGAGTTTAATGAGTACCGTCAAAAAATGAATGACGTTATTTTAAGTAAAGACAACCTCGTTTTAAAGCGTTTGTGGAATTTAGACACCAATACCTACGACGATGGTGCCCTTGATAAAAAAACAAAGGAGATGTTAGGCCTTGTGGCAAGTATGGTACTTAGATGCGACGATTGCATCAAATATCACCTTCAAAAATGTCATGAATTGGGTCTTTCTACAGCCGAAGTCTATGAAATATTTGCAGTAGCCAATATTGTAGGCGGTACTATTGTTATACCGCATACCCGCCGAGGTGCCGAATTTTGGGAAGCGCTGGTAAACGGGTAAAAATTTTGTGTTCATTATTAAATTTAGTCGGACCTTTAGGGCTCCAATCATTCAAATAATACCAGATGTCTACCGATACTATAACCGAAGCACCCATTTTAACCGCTAAAGATTTTGCAACAGATCAAGAGGTTCGTTGGTGCCCAGGCTGTGGAGACTATTCTATTTTGGCGCAGGTTCAAAAAGTAATGCCCAATATTGGTGTTCCCAAAGAAAACATTGTCATCATTAGTGGTATTGGTTGTAGTAGTCGTTTCCCTTATTACATGAACACATTTGGTATGCACTCTATTCATGGACGTGCAACGGCCATTGCTAGTGGTTTAAAAGCTACTAGGCCCGAGTTAAGTGTTTGGATTGTGACTGGTGATGGAGATAGTTTAAGTATTGGTGGTAACCATACCATTCATTTGCTTCGTCGAAATTTTGACGTTAACATCATGATGTTTAACAACCAAATTTATGGTTTAACAAAAGGGCAATATTCACCAACTTCCGAAGAACATAAGATTACAAAAAGTACGCCTTACGGAAGTATCGATCATCCATTTAATCCAGCTGCATTAGCACTTGGTGCCGATGCAAGTTTTATTGCACGCAGTATGGATCGCGATCCTAAGCACCTGCAAGCAATGCTTACGCGTTCTCATCAACATAGAGGCGCTTCATTTTTAGAAATTTACCAGAACTGCAACATCTTTAATGATGGGGCTTTTGAAATATTTACAGAAAAAGCAACCAAGCCAGAAGAGGCTTTATTTTTAGAACAAGACAAGCCATTAATTTTTGGTGCTAATCAGGATAAGGGTATCAAATTTGACGGATTAAAACCAGTAGTTGTTTCACTTGGCGAAGGTGTTAGTGCCGATGATTTATGGATTCACGACGAAAGAGATTTTTATAAAGCACAAGTGCTGGTTCGTTTATTTGATTCACCTACAAAACCGGACGGACATTTTCCTAGACCTTTTGGTGTTTTCTTTGAAACCGATAGAGCTTGTTACGAAGATGTAATGGCCATGCAAATTGAAGAAGTGATCGCTACAAAAGGAAAAGGCGATTTGGATAAAATGCTACGTGGCCGCGAAGTGTGGGAGATTCTATAATATGTTATTAGAAATACACCCAAACAATCCTAACCCTCGACATATTGCTACTGTAGTAGACTGCCTTAAAAGTGGCGGTATCATTGCATATCCCACAGATACCATTTATGGATTGGGTTGTGATATTTTCCAGCCAAAAGCCATCGAAAAAATTGCTCAAATTAAAGGGGTAGATCCAGCCAAAGCACAACTTAGTTTTGTTTGTGCCGACCTTTCCGATTTAAGCAATTACGCTAAGCCTATTTCAACGCCACTGTATAGGCTTTTAAAAAATTATTTACCAGGTCCATTCACTTTTATTTTACCTGCCAGTAAGCAAGTGCCTAAGCTTTTGCAAAACAAAAAAAATACCATTGGACTAAGAATACCTGATAATCAAATTGCTAGTGCCATTGTTGCAGCACTCGAACATCCAATATTATCTGCGTCTTTACCTGGTGAAATGGTGGAAGATTACACAGATCCATATGTGATTCATGAAAACTTTGAAAAGCTAGTAGATATTGTAATTGATGGTGACATTGGTGGCATGATTCCTTCTACCATTATCGATTGCACCACCGATGATTATACCGTCATTAGAGAAGGGGCGGGGGTGTGGGAAGGATAGCAAAACTTTTTCTATGGTGTTCGCATAAGCCGTGTACCTCAATCGCAGCGCGGTGTACAGCGGTTCCGTATCCTTTATTTTTATTCCAGCCATACATCGGATATGCCTTGTGTAGTGAATCTAAATAAGCGTCTCTATGTGTTTTAGCTAAAATACTAGCTGCTGCAATAGATGCATATTTTCCATCTCCTTTTACTATACAAGTGTGTGGTAAATTTTTATAGGGCTTAAAACGGTTGCCATCTACTATCAAATATTTTGGCTTTTTTTTAAGCGCGGCCACTGCTAAGTGCATGGCTTTAATGGATGCTTGTAAAATATTGATCTCATCAATTTCTGTGTGTGATACACTTGCAACGGCCCATGCAATAGCTTCTTTTTCGATGATGGGTTTTAAAATGGCTCTATTTTTTTCTGTTAGTTTTTTACTGTCATTTAAAAGCGAATGATAAAAATTGGGTGGTAAAATAACGGCCGCAGCAAATACCGGTCCAGCATAACAACCTCTGCCGGCTTCGTCAAGCCCTGCCTCTAATAGCGCTGTTTGATAGTTGTTTAGTAACATGGTTTTTTGGTTCCACAATTTGTTGCAAAATAGGTAAAAAATAACAGGGTTCTAAGTACTACCTTTGCATCTAATATGGAAACAACTAATAGATCCAATAAATTAGTAGCCACTTGGCTTTTGATGGGTGTAGCCATGACTATTATTCAGTTTGTGTTGGGTGGTGTAACGCGCTTAACGGGTAGTGGACTTTCAATTACAGAGTGGGATGTTATAACGGGTGCATTGCCACCACTTTCAGAAGCGGCATGGCTCGAGGAGTTTGCTAAATACAAACAAACACCACAGTTTCAGTTGTTAAATTTTGAATTTGACTTACAAAATTTTAAATACATATTTTTTTGGGAATGGTTTCACCGTTTATGGGCCAGAATCATTGGTGTTGTTTTTGCAGGTGGTTTTGTTTGGTTTTTAGTTGCCAAGCATTTTAAAAAAGAAATGATAAGGCCACTGGTGATACTCTTTTTTTTAGGTGCCATGCAAGGTGCTATTGGTTGGATTATGGTTGCGAGTGGGTTAGAAGGTGACGCTGTGTATGTAAAGCCTACACGACTTGCGCTACATTTTATTTTTGCATTAGGGTTACTGTCTTTTACATTTTGGTTTGCACTTCAATTGTTAATTCCTAAAACGGAACTTCAAATTCCGGCAGGCATGCATCAGGCCGTTCAAAAAGCAAAACGATTTAATCTGCTAATACTTGCCCTACTTGTGCTACAACTCATGTATGGAGCACTTATGGCGGGCCACAAAGCTGCCATGGTAGCGCCTACATGGCCAACCATCAATGGAGATTATGTGCCTAGTAATTTATTTTCCGATCCTAACTTTTTCTTGAATTTTATTGAAAACAAAATCCTAGTGCATTTTATGCACCGCGGCATCGCCTATATTTTACTCCTGCTCATCGCTTATTGGACCATTCAATTATTTCGAATTAAAGGGAGTGAAATATTTAACCGCATTAAAATACTTCCCATCTTACTTGTTGTACTACAAGTATTACTTGGTATTGCAAGCCTTTTATATGCGCGCAGTATTATTCCTGGTGTATGGGGTATTTTTGAATGGATGGCGCAAATACACCAATTGGTAGGTATGAGTTTGCTACTAAGTTTGGTGGCTACTTATTACGTGATGCGGGCACAAACAAAGTAAAATAGCTAGGTAAAATTTTGATTTGAATTTGCTTTGCAGAAGCAACGGCTTCTCCGTCTATGTGAAGCGGCGCTAACTGCGTATTGTTAATTTCTAAGCTAGGCGTTTGAAAGTAGAGAATGTTTTTGCGCTCCATGTCCTCTACAAGTTTTTGCATTTTATTATTTCCACTGAGTTGTTGTAAAATGGCATAAGGTAGTTTTACTTTATGCATTTTTTGCACCACAATAACGTCTAAAAGGCCGTCATTTAATTTTGCTTGCGGTGCAATGGTAACGTTATTTCCAAATTGATTGCTGTTGGCAATGCTAATTAAAAAAGCGTCTGCAAAAAACGTAAAGTCTGGAAGTTTTATTTCAAATCCATAGGGCTGTGCCTTAAAAAAATGGAGCAAACTTTCTTTAGCGTAATTAAAAAAACCGCGTTTCGCTTTAAGAGCAAAATTGTGTGCCACTTGAGCGTCAAAGCCAAGCCCGCTAAGCATACATGAAAATTTGTCATTAATGGTAAATGCATCAATGGGCATGGTGTTACCATCTATAATTACCTGCAACGCTCTTTTAATTTTCGTTGGAATACCCGCAGCGCGCGCTAGACCATTACCGGAACCTACGGGCAAAATTCCAAAGCGTACGGGTAGTTCCGCAAAGGCTTGTATTACTTGATTTACAGAGCCGTCTCCTCCAACAATAACAATGTCTGTAATGCTCGTTGCTACCACTTGTTCTTTTAACAACATGTAATTACCCGTAGCATTTGTGTAGTCTATAGAAAATGACAATCTAGCTGCCTCTACTTTTTCTGTAATAAAAGCAATTAATTTTTCTTTTGTTCGTGTTCCAGAAATAGGATTTACTAAAAACAAAATGTTACGGTCCATTATACTACCATTTAATAAGCGCGCTGGCCCATGTAAATCCACTACCAAATGCCGCTAAACAAACAAGGTCTCCTTCTTTAATTAAATTTTTCTCAAAGGCTTCACATAGTGCAATAGGAACAGATGCCGCTGTTGTATTTCCGTACTGCATAATGTTATTGTACACCTGATCGTCTCTAAGTCCTAATTTTTGTTGTACAAATTGTGCAATGCGCAAATTGGCCTGATGCGGAATTAGCATGTTTAAATCGGAAGTAGCGTAACCATTTGTTTGTAAAGCCTCAAGTATTACTTCAGGAAATTTTACAATCGCTTTTTTAAATACCGATGGTCCATCCATGAATGGAAAATTTTCTGCGTTATCAATCATTTTATGACTTAAAAACATCTCTCCAATGGGCGCTTCGTCAAAAGTTGCATAATTGCCCCAATGATTGGCATGTGTTCCAGGATTGTACATGGCTAAAATTTCGGCAGCCGCGCCGTCGCTATGGAGGTGCGTGCTAAGTATGCCCTGTCCTTCATTCGTTGCGGGCTGCAACACAACAGCGCCGGCGCCATCGCCAAAAATGACAGAAACGTTTCGACCTCTTGTGCTAAAATCGAGTCCAAAAGAATGTTTCTCACTACCTATCACAAGTATGTTTTTGTACATACCCGTTTTAATAAATTGATCGGCAACACTCAGTGCATATACAAATCCACTGCACTGATTTCTAATATCAAGCGCACCAATTTCTTTCATACCCATCGCTCTTTGCACCAGTACGCCACAGCCCGGAAAATAATAATCTGGAGAGAGGGTTGCAAATATGATAAAGTCAATCTCTTCTGCAGTAGTGCCTGCTCGTTCGATGGCAATTTTAGCAGCTTCCACCGCCATGGTTGTGGTGGTTTCCTCGGTGCGGTGTGCGTACCTTCTTTCCTCGATACCAGTTCTTTCAACAATCCATTCGTTGCTGGTTTCCATATAGGCAGTGAGGTCTTGGTTGGTTACTACATTAGAGGGTAAGTACTTTCCAATACCTGCAATTTTGCTACTTAACATAGGTAACGGGTTTGAGTTGTAAAATTTGTTGCATAAAAAGAGATGTTTCTTTTTCTACAGTTACAATATCATTAGACTGAATAGGAGAGGCGAGTACATGATTGCCGGCCTCCGGAACAGCCACCATTCTTTTTAAATTATTAGGGGTAGCTATAGATGCAAACATTTCTTTCATCGCCGAAACTTTTACAACAGGGTCCTGATTTTTTTCATCTTTAAAATAATAAAGCGTTAAAAGCGGGCATTTTATTTTATTAAAATGACTTGGTATCATGGTGGTTTCAAGTAATTCTTGCAACTCCACAATCGATTCTAACCTGTAATGATCGTTCCAGTATTTTTTAAACTCAGGTGGTTTGTTTTTAATAATGTTTTCATTACCGCCTATCACCATTCTTGCAATTTGTAAACCCCAAGGGTTGTTGGTTAAAAATGCACTTGGATTGTTAATGGCAATGTTTGGAGAATATAAAACCAGTCCGGCCACATCTTCAAAATTTGAAGCTAGTTCAAGTGCTACAGTACCACCCGTAGAAGTACCCATTAAAATTACTTTATCGCCTAATTGTTTACCAATGGCATAGGCTTCCTTTGCAGATTCCCATAAACTGGTAGCCGTCATATTTATGAGTGGATCTATCGTGTCTATGCCATGCTCCGATAACCTTGCGAGGTACATATTGCAACCAAATTGCCCCGCAATATTTCTGTGCACAGGATTGCCTTCTTCCTGACTGGCGCTAAATCCATGCAAATACACAATTGCATATGGTGTTTTGGCTTTGGTACTATCGTTGGCCCAAACAATGCGCGCTTCATTGTCTGGCTTTACTTTGTGCTTTGATTCATTACTGGCCACATAGGCTTCTAAAGCACCCGGCTCTGTGGGCACTTGTATTAAGTTATTGTTATAAATTGGAGTTACTGGTTTAGGACCTAATAAATAAATAATGGCCAAAACGGCAACGAGTGCAGCTATAATCTTGAGTAAACGCTTCATAGACAAATTTATAGGCGTAAATATCTTGTTTTAGCTTGATATTAGGGTAAACTAACCGTTAATTATTGGCATTCTAGACCATCCTTTGCTTTTATGGGGTTTCTTAGCGTATAATCCTTACCTTTGCAGCCTTAAAAAAGCACATGGAAATAAGAAACATCGCCATTATTGCGCACGTTGACCACGGTAAAACAACCCTGGTTGATAAGATTCTACACGCAACAAAGGTGTTTAGAGACAATCAAGAAACTGGTGAACTGATCATGGATAGCAATGAGCTAGAACGTGAGCGTGGTATTACCATCCTAAGTAAAAACGCATCTGTAACTTATAAAGGTGTAAAAATTAACGTTATCGACACACCAGGTCACTCGGATTTTGGTGGAGAAGTAGAACGTGTATTAAAAATGGCCGATGGCGTTTGCTTGTTAGTAGATGCTTTTGAAGGTCCGATGCCTCAAACAAGATTTGTATTACAAAAAGCGCTTCAACTAAATTTAAAGCCCATTGTAATTATCAATAAGGTAGATAAACCAAACTGTCGTCCTGACGAAGTGCATGATGCAGTATTTGAATTATTCTTTAACCTTGACGCTACCGAAGAGCAATTAGATTTCCCTACTTTTTATGGTAGCGGTAAAAATGGTTGGTTCAATGATAGCTTAACGCCTTGCGAAAATATTGATCCATTACTGGATGGTATCTTAAAATTTGTGCCGCCACCAAATGCAAAAACAGGTGCTACACAAATGCAAATTACATCACTTGATTATTCTACATTCCTTGGCCGTATTGCCATTGGTAAAGTAGAGCGTGGTGTAATTAAAGAAGGCCAAAACGTGGTGTTGGTGCAGGCCGACGGCTCTATCAAGAAAAATAAAGTGAAAGAGCTCTATGTGTTTGAAGGAATGGGTAAGCGTAAAGTAACAGAAGTTGTTTCTGGTGATTTATGTGCTGTGGTTGGTCTAGAAGAATTCAACATTGGTGATACAATTGCTGATCCTGAAACACCAGAAGCTTTACCTATTATTAGTGTAGACGAACCTACCATGAGTATGACATTTAGTATCAATAACTCACCATTCTTTGGTAAAGAAGGTAAGTTTGTTACTTCTCGTCACATTCGTGATCGTCTCATGAAAGAAACAGAAAAAAACTTAGCACTTCGTGTAGAAGAAACGGATAGTGCTGATAGCTTCTTAGTATACGGTCGTGGTATCCTACACTTAGGTGTACTTGTAGAAACCATGCGAAGAGAAGGTTACGAGTTAACAGTTGGAAATCCGCAGGTACTTGTAAAAGAAATCGACGGAAAAAAACACGAACCTTTTGAAATATTAGTGGTAGATGTGCCTTCTGAATTTAGTGGTAAGGCTATCGATCTAGTAACACAGAAAAAAGGTGAAATGCTAGTGATGGAATCTAAAGGAGATATGCAACACCTAGAGTTTGATATTCCTTCTAGAGGTCTTATTGGTCTTCGTTCTCAAATGTTAACACAAACGGCTGGTGAAGCTGTAATGGCACACCGCTTTAATGAATACAAGCCTTGGAAAGGACCTATTCCTGGTCGTAACAATGGTGTACTTATTGCTAAGTTTGGTGGTACTACTACTGCTTACTCAATTGATAAGTTACAGGATAGAGGACGTTTCTTTATCGAGCCAGGTGAAGAAGTATACATTGGACAGGTATTGGCAGAACACATTAAGCCAGGTGATTTAAATATCAATGCTGTGGAAATGAAAAAGCTTACCAACCACCGCGCAAGTGGATCTGATGATAGCGTTCGTATTACACCAAAAACACAATTCACCCTAGAAGAGTGTATGGAGTATATCCAACAAGATGAGTGTATTGAAGTAACCCCTAAATCTGTAAGAATGCGTAAAACGCATTTGGATGAAAATGACCGTAAAAACGCGTCAAGATCTAACGGGTAATCTTTAAAAGTTATATCGTAAAAAGGCCTCCGCAAGCGGAGGCCTTTTTTATGCAAAAATTTTTGCGCAACAAATCAAGTGCTGTTAATCTAAGCACAAATTTTGCGATCAAATATTTACTTATTAAGGGTATCCCACAACAAATCTTTCAGTGCACTTAATCCTGTGTTGGTTACAGAAGATATAAATACGTGAGGTACATTTTTTGGGAGTTCTTTTGAAATGGCTTCTTTTAATTCATCGTCTAGCATATCTGATTTAGAAATAGCGATGATAAAATCTTTTTGCAGCATATCAGGGTTGTACTGCTCTAATTCGTTGCGTAAAATATCAAATTCTTTTTTATGGTCGTCACTATCGGCGGGGATCATAAAAAGTAAAATGGCATTTCTTTCAATATGCCTTAAAAACCGGTGCCCTAGGCCTTTTCCTTCGGCGGCGCCTTCAATAATACCGGGTAAATCGGCAATACAAAAAGAGCGCGAATCTCTATATTCTACCATGCCAAGTTGAGGCGTTAAAGTGGTAAATGCGTAGTTGGCAATTTTAGGGGTTGCTGCAGTAATAGAAGATAACAAAGTTGATTTTCCAGCATTAGGAAATCCAACAAGACCAACATCGGCAAGTACTTTTAGTTCTAAATATTTATAGCCTTCGGTGCCTTCTTCTCCCGGTTGTGCATAATCTGGAACTTGATTGGTAGGCGTTGCAAAATTGCTATTGCCAAGTCCACCTCTTCCACCTTTTAACCAAATAATTTCTTGACCGTCGTATAAAATTTCGGCTTCTACATTTCCTGTTTCTTCGTCTTTTGCGATGGTACCTAGTGGAACTTCAAGTATAATATCTTTTCCATCATGCCCTGTGCAATTGTTTTTACTTCCACCTTCTCCATTTTCTGCTAATACGTTTTTAAAATAACGCATGTGCAGGAGCGTCCAAAGTTGGGCATTCCCTTTTAATATAATGTGCCCACCTCGGCCACCATCGCCACCATCGGGGCCTCCTTTTGCGGTGAGTTTATTGCGCATAAGGTGTCTAGCACCAGCGCCACCATGGCCGCTGCGGCAAAAGATTCGGATGTAATCAATAAAATTATTTCTTTCAGACACTAATTTCGTGCAACACGTATTTTGTTAGAGTACAAAGGTACAAGCTTATATGGTTAACCCACCTACTAAAATGGCCACCATGTTTTCTTCAAGTGCTGCAGCCGTAATTTTTTGTTTTGAACGATGCCAGCTTTCAATACCACTGATGGCGTGCAACAAAATGAGTACGGCAGTTGGTGCATCAATAGGTTTAATTTCTTTGTTTTTAATACCTGTTTCAATAATAGCTGCTAAGCGTTTGCGATAAATGCGGCGCTGATTTTGAAAATTGGATAAGTATGGATCGTTTAAATGTTTCCATTCTCTATCGCTCACATATACCTCTTCGTAACTGTTTACCATTTCAACAATATGAAAACGTAAGATTTTTTCAATTTTTTGAATCGCAGGTATTGGTTCCGACTCTATTTCATCCAATTTTTGTAAGAAACGATTGGCGACACTAAAACATAGCTCGTGTAAGAGTTCTGTTTTAGATTTAATATGGTTGTATAAGCTAGCAGCTTCTACACCCACCAATTCTGCAAGGTCTCGCATACTTGCAGCTTTAAAGCCCTTTTCTCTAAATAAAATTGCGGCTTTACTAACGATAACGTCTTTACGGGTCGTATTTTTTTCTGTTTTTATTCTGGCCATTTCCTTGTATTTGCACTAACGTATGTTAGCGGTATATGCTAAGTTATTTGTTTTTTCTGTTAGTTTTCCCATTTGCACCTAAAAAGCCTATTTTCGCACCCGTAATAAATCAAAAAATATGTCTTTAGTAGTAGTTGGATCTATGGCTTTTGATGCCATAGAAACCCCATTTGGAAAGAGTGATAAAATCATTGGTGGTGCGGGTACATACATTGCATGGTGTGCTTCCAATTTTACCCCAGTTAAACAAATTTCTTTGGTGGGTGGGGATTTTCCGGAATCTGAACTAGCGGCGCTTACAGCCCGCGGTGTAGACCTCGAAGGTGTTCAAATCAAAAAAGACGAAAAAACATTTTTCTGGAGTGGTCGTTACCACCTAGATATGAATACGCGTGACACGCTTGACACACAGTTAAATGTGTTAGAAAATTTTGTGCCCGTTGTACCAGATAGTTTTCAGGATTGCGAATTTTTAATGCTGGGTAATTTAGTGCCTAGTGTACAAAGCAGTGTAATCAAGCAATTAAAAAACCGTCCTAAGCTCATTGTCATGGATACCATGAACTTTTGGATGGAAATTATGATGGATGATTTATTACATACCATCAGTCTAGTAGATGTTTTATTGGTGAATGATAGTGAAGCCCGTCAATTAAGTGGTGAGTATAGCCTTGTAAAAGCGGCTAAAAAAATCATGGCCATGGGTCCTAAATATTTAATTATTAAGAAAGGAGAGCATGGTGCGCTTTTATTCCACGAAGATCAAGTGTTTTTTGCACCTGCACTTCCATTAGAAGAAGTATTTGATCCAACAGGTGCTGGTGATACCTTTGCTGGTGGATTTATTGGTCATATTGTTCGTACCAAAGACATTTCTTTTGAAAACATGAAAACCGCTATTATCGTAGGTTCTGCTATGGCTTCTTATTGTGTAGAAAAGTTTGGTACAGAGCGTTTAAGAGAAATTAGCAAAGCAGATATCAGCGACCGTATTGCTGAGTTTGTAGACCTTGTAAACTTTGATATCAACCTTATTGGCGAATAGCTTGATAAACTAAAAACTAAAAGATGAAAGTAGCTGTTGTAGGCGCAACCGGCCTGGTAGGTACCAAAATGTTACAAGTACTTGCCGAACGTAATTTTCCTGTCACTGAAATTGTACCGGTCGCATCAGAAAGATCTGTTGGTAAAGAAGTGTCTTTTAAAGGTAAAGCCTATAAAGTGGTAAGTATGGAAGATGGTATTGCTGCAAAACCAGCAGTAGCAATCTTTTCGGCAGGTGGAAGTACTTCTTTAGAATGGGCACCAAAATATGCAGCAGCAGGGATTAGAGTAATTGACAACTCTTCTGCGTGGCGCATGGATCCTACAAAAAAATTAGTAGTGCCAGAAGTAAATGCTTCTGTATTAACTGCAGACGATTATATTATTGCAAACCCCAATTGTTCTACCATTCAAATGGTGGTGGCCCTTCAGCCTTTACATACAAAATATAAAATTAAGCGTGTAGTAGTTAGTACCTACCAAAGCGTTACCGGTACTGGTAAACAAGCCGTTGATCAGCTCTTTAACGAGCGCGCAGGTAAGGAAGGGGATATGGCGTATAAGTATCAAATTGACTTAAACGTGATTCCTCAAATTGATGTGTTCTTAGACAATGGTTACACCAAAGAAGAAATGAAAATGGTATTAGAAACTTGTAAGATCATGCAGGATGACAATATCAAAGTAACGGCAACAACTGTGCGTATTCCAGTGGTGGGTGGTCATAGCGAAAGCGTAAACGTTGAGTTTGAAAACGAATATGATTTAGCAGAAGTAACCGCTTTACTTGCTGCAGCACCGGGTGTTGTTGTTCAGCAAAACGACAATGAACAGCTTTATCCAATGCCATTATGGGCACATGAAAAAGATGAAGTGTTTGTTGGAAGATTACGTAGAGATGAAACACAACCTAAAACATTAAACATGTGGGTGGTTAGTGATAACCTACGCAAAGGTGCTGCTACCAATGCGGTGCAAATTGCAGAATACCTTACTAGTGTAGGTATTTTAGCTTAGTACTTAGGCGTTGATGCCTTCGTTTAAAAAAGAAATAAGTGGTTGTAAATATTCAAAAGCTTTTGTGAGCTGCGTTGCAAGATTTTTATCTTGTAGCGCAGTATCGCTAAGCGGAGCAGTAGCCACCCAACTTTTTAGTTTTATATAGGCTATGGCAGGGTTGTCTTTTTCATAGCCCTTAGGTTCTCTTACTAAACTCATCCCTTCCGAAAAATCTAGTCCACCATACTGCGCTACAAACTTTTTGTTTTGTACAATCTTTAAAAATTCGGCGTAATTGTAATCTATTTCCTGTCTTATTTTTCCAACAATACTCGCATCTGGCATATACAGCCCACCTCCAACAAAACTTTTTCCTCCGGGCTCTAAATGAATATAATAACCGGCTGCCAATGATTTTTTTCCGCCCGCTTTAATGCTAGCACCCATATTGTTTTTATAGGGCGCTTTGTTTTTGCTAAACCTTACATCTCTATTAATTCTAAACACACATTCTTTGGGTTGTAATAATGCAATTTCCGGTTCTTTTTTACCAAACTGCGTAATGACTTGCCCGGTAAGATTTGCAAAATCTAATTTAGCCGCTTCGTATTCTTTTCTATGTGCATCAAACCAGGGTTTGTTGTTGTTTTTATCAAGTGCTTTTAAAAATGTAAGGGTAGTGCGTGCAAGCATTTTTATAATTTTGAAGATTCAATTAACTGAATAAATTCTGCTTCCGAAATTATATGTATGGTGTTAATTTTTTTAGCTTTTTCTAGCTTACTACCTGCGTCTTCACCTACTACTAAATAATTTAATTTACTACTTACGCCACTTGCAATAACAGCTCCAAGGTCGGCGGCCATTTGCTCTGCAGCACTGCGTTTGAGGGTAGGGAGGGTGCCCGTAAATAAAAAGGTTTGCCCCGTTAATGAACTCCCAACAGGCGCTGCCTTTTTCTGATTTTTTAAATCAAGACCTACTGCTTCAAGCTTATGTAAGAGTTCAATATTTTTTGTATCAGCAAAAAAGTCAACAATACTTTTTGCGACTTTAACACCCACGTCTTCTAAGGCCAACAAATCTTCTTCGGTTTTTGAAGTAAAATCTAGTAAGTGATCTACAGCGTTGGCTAATGTTTTTGCTGTTGTTTCTCCAATAAACCGGATACCTAATCCATAAATTAAACGGTATAATGGCTGTTTTTTAGAAGCTTCAAGTGCTGCCTGCAAATTGTCGATGCTTTTTTTACCAAAGCCCTCTAATACTCCAATGCGCTCAAAATCTAAGCTGTAAATGCTTGGTACATCTGTAATAAATCCAAGTTCATAAAATTTGCGCACGTTGGCTTCGCCAAAACTTTTAATATCGAGTGCATCTTTAGATACAAAATGAATAATTTTTTCTACCACCTGTGCTTTGCAGGTAGCACTGTTGCAACGCCACACGGCTTCAGTTTCCTCTTTGCTCAGTGGTGCATTACAGGCAGGGCAATGGGTTGGAAAAAGAATAGTTTGTTCGCTTCCATCTCTTAATTCAGGTAACGACTTTACAATTTGAGGAATCACATCACCAGCTCTCTCAATTAAAACAGTATCCCCAATTTTTAAATCTTTTTCTTTAATATATTCTTCGTTGTGAACAGATATACTTGACACAGTTACGCCGCCTACACTAACCGGTTGCAATTTTGCAACGGGTGTAACGGCGCCCGTACGACCTACCTGAAACTCAATACCAGTAAGCTTTGTAGAAGCTTGCCTAGCTTTAAATTTAAAAGCAATCGCCCACCTTGGATGGTGCGAAGTCATACCCATTTTTTCTTGTAGTGCAATATTGTCTACTTTAATCACCATGCCGTCAATTTCGTAAGGTAGGTTGTCTCTACCTGCTTCAAACGACAAGCAATAATCTACTACAGCATCAATACCGGATACTGCCTTTTTTTCTTTTTTTGGGGATCTAAAACCAAGGTCCCAAAGCATATCAAGCATGCCACTATGCGTGGTTAAGGCAGGATGCAATGATGTAGTACTATCTAGTTTTGTATAATAACTAATATGGTATAAAAAAGCGTCTAAATTTCTTTGTGCAACTTCACGAGGGTCTTTCATTCTGAGGGCACCAGCTGCTGCGTTACGTGGGTTGGCAAGTGGTGATAAATTTGCGGCAGCAAGCGTGGCGTTAAAACCATCAAATGCTTTTTTATGCATGATTACCTCGCCTCTAATTTCTACGGTTTGTAATCCATAACTAGAAAAAGCAGCGCTTAATGGAATGGATTTAATTTGTTTTATATTTTGTGTGATATCGTCTCCGGCAACACCATCACCTCTGGTGGTAGCGCGCACCAACTGGTCGTTTTCGTAAATCAAAGAAATACTGGCACCATCAAATTTTGGTTCTATCGAATAATCAATGCTATCAAGCCCCACCAGCCCTTTTGCTTTTCGGTCAAAATCAATTAAATCGGCGGCATTATAACTATTGTCTAAACTTAACATGGGCACCAAATGCGCCACAGTTTCAAACTGCCCATTTAAACTACTACCCACACGTTGTGTAGGGGAATCGGGCGTTATTTTAGTTGGGTGCTTATGCTCGCAAGCTTCAAGTGCTTTAAATAAAAGGTCGTATTCTCCGTCGCTAATAAGGGGTTCATTTAAAACGTAGTAACGGTATTCGTGAAAACGTAAAACCTGCCGCAAATTTATTATTTCCTGCTCGCTCCATTCCAAACGATTGTTTGTGATAGTTCCCATTAATTGGCTGGTTAAAGCCTGTAAAATGCTCAAGTTTTCGGGTGTAAACATAGGGCTTATTTGCAGCCGTAAAGTTAATGTTTACGGGCCTAGTTACCTATGGTTTGAAACGATTTATATACGCTAATCTTAAACTTTGTATATTGCCAAACCACAAAAAAGGGACAACCCTTGTACTTCATCCTATGAGCACAAAAAAAACACCCAAAATTAGTAGCAATGAGCTGGTAAAAGACGCCATTAAACTGGTGGTTTCTTATCCCAAAGTGCCATTAACGGTGGATTGTGTGATTTTTGGTTTTGAGGAAAATAAATTAAAAGTGTTGCTTATTAAAAGTGACCTTGATATATATAAAGGCAAATTTTCTTTGCTTGGTGACATTGTCAAAGACAATGAAGAATTAGATGATGCAGCCTATCGTGTTTTAAGAGAACGTACGGGTATGAAAGATGTGTATCTCGATCAAGTAAAAGCTTTTGGCCATCCCACTCGTCATCCGGGTGGACGCGTTATTACGGTAGCCTACTGCTCTTTGCTAAATATCAACCACCATGAATTAGCCATTACCGATAATGAACTACACTGGCATAGCGTAGATGATTTACAAGAAATGGCGTTTGACCACAAAGAAGTGGTAGATGCAGGACATGCGTGGTTGCAAAAAAGAATTCAAGAACATCCGCTTGGTTTTAATTTACTACCTGAAAAATTTTCGCTTCGGGAGCTACAAAATTTATACGAGGCTATTTCTGGTTTAACATTAGATAGACGAAATTTTAGAAAAAAGTTTGCATCCATGAAGCTCTTAATTGATATCAATGAAATAGAGCAGGATGTGCCACACAGGCCTGGCAAATTATACAAGTTTGATTTTGAAAAATACGAGCAAAGTAAGCGTAAGTGGGTGGGGATTGATTTTTAATTTATAAATAGTTACTATGTTATATTCGATGACTGGATACGGTAGAGCCGAGCAAACCATTGGCGACAAAACTTTTTTAGTCGAAGTACGTTCGTTAAATGGAAAGCAGTTTGATCTTCGCATCAATATTCCTGCTTTGTTAAAACCATTTGAGTTTGAAATTAGAAATGCATTAAACGAAGGGTTGCAAAGAGGAAGCGTTGAATGTTTTATTACCATCAAACAAAATGGAACGGGTAAGCCTGTTTCTATCAATACCGATTTAGCAAAAGCTTATTACGAACCAGTGGCAGCGCTAGCTAAAGAGCTTGGCTTACCAGAAGGGGATATTTTAAGTACCCTTTTAAAATTACCAGAAGTCATAACGGCTTCTTCAGAAACATTATCAGACACAGATTGGGAAGGTTTTCAAAAAGTTTTAAAAGAAGCCATTTATCAATTAAACGAACACCGTAAAAACGAAGGCTTGTCTTTAGAAGCAGACTTATTATTACGTGTAAGTAATATCGAAAAGCACCAAGAAGCGCTTAGCATTCTTGCTCCTAAACGCCGTATTAAAATAAAAGAAGGTCTTGTAAAGCTATTAGAAGAGCAAGTAGGTAAAGAAAATTATGATGGTAACCGTTTAGAACAAGAGCTTATTTTTTACATCGAAAAAATTGATATCAGTGAAGAACAAGTGCGCTTAAATAATCACTGCGCCTACTTTAGGTCTATTTTAGCTGAAAAAGAGCATAGTAAAGGAAAAAAACTCTCTTTTATTTTGCAAGAGTTTGGTCGCGAAATTAATACTACGGGCTCTAAAGCCAACGATGTAGAAATACAACAGCTTGTTATATTGATGAAAGATGAACTAGAAAAAGCCAAAGAACAAATATTAAACGTTTTATAAGATTTGTGTAGGCAAGTTTGTAATTTTAACCTCATGAACGGTTTTAAAAAATATACTTTTTTACGGGTTTTAGTAGTGTTCCTAACAGTAGGTGTTTTATTTTTTGCATGTAACACCATCGATGTATTTGAAAAATTTGAAAGTTTTCCAAAAAACGAGTGGCATGTATCTAAGCAACCCAGTTTTTCATTTGAAGTAAAAGACAGTTTGGCGCGTTACTATATTTATTTTGTGATCAGACACACCGATGCTTACAAGTACAATAATATTTGGGTAAACATTAGTACACAATCTCCAACTGGCACCAAACAAACCCAACTTGTCAATTTAAAGCTCGCAGACAATACCAAAGGTTGGTTAGGCGCAGGCATGGATGATATTTTTGATAGTAGAATCAAAATTACAAATGCGCCTGTTGCATTAAAAGCGGGCGTTTATAATTTCACCATTGCTCAAGCAATGCGTGACGAACCACTTGCCGCTGTTTTAAGTGCTGGTATCCGCGTAGAAAAAGCAGCGCCATAACCACATGAAAAATTATACCCCAAAAATCAATCGTAGGCTTACAGCCGTTACCATCGTTTATTGGGCGCTACTTACTTATATGATTGCGGCCCTTTTGTGGTGGTTTATTGCACTCGTAAAACAAAATGATACCCTTACTGCTGTTCAGTTACAGCAGTTAACAGGGTCAACTGGTCAGGTACATATTCAAACTCAAACTTCCGAGCAGCTGTTGCAAAAACAAAAGCGCAAACGCGTGCAATATATAGCCGAAGGGTTAACATTTTTAGCCCTCATAGTTGTAGGTGCGGTTTATGTGTACCGTGCCACTCGAAGGCAAATTAGAGCGTCTGTTCAGCAGCAAAATTTTATGATGGCGGTTACACATGAATTAAAAACACCAATAGCCGTAACGCAGCTTAATTTAGAAACGCTACAAAAGCGCAAACTTGAACCTGCGCAACAAGAGAAAATGATTGCAAGCACATTACAAGAAGCCAACCGGTTAAACATGTTATGCAATAATATTTTGTTGGCTTCTCAATTAGACAGTAAAGCATACAAAGAATCACGGATCGAAATTAATTTTTCTGATTTAGTAGAAGGCTGTATTGATAGTTTCAAACAACATTACCCGTCAAGGTTAGTCATCGAACAAATTGAACCTTCCCTTTATTTAGATGGCGAAACACTCCTTTTGCAAATGCTTGTAAACAACCTTTTGGAAAACGCCCATAAATATGCCCCTCAAGACACAGACATCACTGTTGTGTTGGCGCAAAAAGCAACCGCAATTGAGCTTTTAGTAATTGATAACGGAAAAGGTATTCCAGACAACGAAAAGCCTAAAATATTTGAAAAATTTTACAGGGTTGGTTCTGAAGCTACCCGCAATACCAAAGGAACGGGCCTTGGCCTTTATTTGTGTAAAAAAATTACCCAAAATCACAATGCTAACATTTCTGTGACAGATAACAAACCACAAGGCAGTAAATTTGTTGTAACATTTAATAGCTAATGCCAAATACCAAAGCCTCCATATTATTAGTTGAAGACGAGGAAAACTTGCATGAAACCCTCAAGCTCAATTTAGAGATGGAAGGGTATGAAGTTACTTCTGCTTTTGATGGAGCTGAGGCACTTAAAAAAATAGCCAATGAATTTTTCCATTTGATTGTTTTGGATATTATGCTTCCTGAAGTGGATGGTATTGCAGTTACAGAGGCCGTGCGCGTTTCCAATAATGAAGTACCTATATTAATGCTGAGTGCAAAAAATGCAAGTGCAGATAGGGTGTTGGGTTTAAAAAAAGGAGCCGATGATTATTTAACCAAGCCTTTTAACTTAGAAGAACTACTACTTCGTGTAGAAAAATTAATTGATAAAAATAAGCGCATACAGGACAAGCATACCATTGCAGATACCTACGCGTTTGGTAACAATACCATCGATTTTAAAGCCCAAACTGCCGTTTGTTATAACGGTGACAATGTTGAGCTCAGTAAAAAAGAAGTGATGCTCTTAAAACTGCTCATCGAAAACAAAGGTGAAGTGGTTACGCGTGAAAAAATCCTGCAAGTTGTGTGGGGTTACCAAGTGTATCCAACCACCCGTACCATCGATAATTTCATACTCAGTTTTCGTAAGTATTTTGAGGCTGATAGTCGCAATCCTCAGTACTTTCACTCCGTTAGAGGGGTAGGTTATAAGTACACAGAAATCTAAGAATCAAACGCAATTTTAAGGCTGGTTAGACGTTATAGAGGCACAAATAACTAGCTATGTCAAGTTCCTCTTTAGATTCTGTCATTGATTTTCTCGAGCCTGTAAATATTGCTCAATTAACCCAAGATGAGGGCTTCAAAGACACACAATTAGGAACCCATATAGCAGTCTATGATCAAGTTTTTCCTGATCTAGAAAAAGCAGATATCGTTTTAGTAGGCTGTGGTGAAATGAGAGGTGCTGGAATTGCTTATACAAGCACCGATGCGCCAGATGCCATTAGGCTTGCTTTTTATAATTTATACCACTGGCATACGGCTGTTGCTGTTGCGGATATTGGTAACGTAAAATGCGGTGCTACATTACAAGATAGTTATGCAGCGCTTCGCATGGTGATCAATGAGCTTACTGCTATTGGAAAAAAAGTAGTGATACTAGGAGGCTCTCATGATGTTACACTTGCGCAGTATCAATCTTATGTAAACGAAAATAAAATTATTGATGCCGTTTGTGTGGATGCCCGCATAGACATGGATATGGAAAGTGTTTTACCTGCCGATAATTTTTTAGTAGAATTATTTACAGGGATGCCCAATCATTTAAAACATTACAATCATATAGGGTTTCAAAGTTATTTTATGCATCCGCAAATGCTTGAAACCATTGATAAATTTAGGTTTGATTGTTACCGTTTAGGCAAGGTTAAAGAAGATATTTCAGAAATGGAGCCAGCTATTCGCAACTCTCATTTATTTTCATTTGATATCGCAGCTATACAACACGCCCATGCCCCTGCCAATCATTTATCACCCAACGGTTTTAATGGTGAAGAAGCTTGTACCTTAACGCAATATGCGGGTATGAGCCATACCTGCAATACCATTGGTATATATGGTTACATGCCAGAACATGATGTACATCAAATGACCGCAAAACAAATTGCGCATATGTTATGGTATATTATGGATGGAGTTAACAGGGGTAAACAAGAAGCGTCACTTACCAATCGTAGCGAGTTTAACGAGTTTACCATGGCATTTGCAGAAGTACAAACGGTATTTTTACAAAGCAAAAGAACAGGCCGCTGGTGGATGCAATTACATGATGGCGAATTTGTGGCTTGTAGCCTTAAAGATTATCTCCACGCCGGAAAAAATGAAATTCCAGAGCGCTGGATGCGCGCTGTAGAAAGATTATAGCCTTATATTTAGGGTCTTAAATAACAATTCATGAAAGTTATGGGTCGTATTGGTAAACTCACCGCACTCTTAATTGCAGTTTTGCAATTCAGTGCATGTTCTGTGCAACAACAATTACAAAAAGCAGCAACAAAAAACATTATTAATGCCAGCGACTTATCGGGTGCGCATATTGGTATTCATGTGTTTGATCCGGCGGTTAATGCCAGTTTGTTTTCTTATCAATCCGATAAATATTTTGTACCAGCAAGTAATACAAAAATTGTTACCTGTTTTGCAGCATTAAAATATTTAGGGGATAGTGTTGCGGCCGCACAAATCATGAGTACCGATTCTGGCATGCATGTGTATGCTACTGGCGATCCAACTTTTTTACAACCAGAATA